>Ga0209430_1002139_pt1 | contig 13171 bp, 7 predicted proteins | sample BarGraIncub1133A_FD_184504 | JGI IMG/M metagenome (GOLD analysis project Ga0209430, IMG submission 184504) | Arctic peat soil microbial communities from Barrow, Alaska - Barrow Graham LP Incubations 11-33A (SPAdes) (version 2) | ecosystem: Environmental > Terrestrial > Soil > Wetlands > Peat... | reverse complement strand
TGAGCCTTTTCTTCATTTCCCTCACATTATCGGGACGAATATCCCAAGTACCTACAAGTTCTATCCCTTCAATAAAAGGAATTTTTTTAACAGCCATTTCCAACATTTCTTCTGAAGTAGGATTGCTCTTATAGCCTTTGCAAAACCTGTCGCAAGTATTGCCCAGGTTGCCTAAAATAATCGAATATTTATTTTTCATATCAATTAATTTTGATGAATGGTTTTTATTTGTAAAGACCTATTTATTCTTATTTTCAGAAACGTAGACAAAAGAGGAGAGACCTGCCGAGTTGCGTGTTGCAATACGGTACTCATAAGTATTCGATGCAGTTGGCAGATCATAGTCGAGCATGAAATCCTGAGTTGTAGTGACGTATCCCCAGAACTGCCAGCTGCCTCCATTTACTCGTCGCTCGATATACATAAATTTCGCATCGGGAGAATTGTTTTTCCACGATACTTTCATTGTTGTTTCAGATTGTTTTGTTACTGCCAGCTTTCCTGGAGAAGAAGGTAGTGCAGGCAATGGAGGTAATTTATTGTCATCCCAGAAAGTATATGTCCTGGTTCCTTTTCCGAGATCAGGGAAAGGCCCGGCCTTTGTTTTGGTTATAATATCGCCATAGAAACTTATCCTTGCACCTTTTTTTACCGGTGCTCCTTTCATCTTTGGATCGCTTCCCAGGTTAAGTGTAATTGTACGATTTGTATTGGAGGCGCTTATAAATTGTCGTTCCTCAGAATGTCTGTCAATGGTTACTCCCATAGTTCTCTTCCAATAGCCCAGATCGGCTTCGCAGCCATTAGGACCATTATTGGCGCCCCAGTTTACTTTTTCCAGCCAATAGCTACCACCCGTCTTAGCTGCTGTAATATCGGATTGTGAAAATGGTGTGTAATTTGGTCTTCCCCCGGGCCCTTTACCTGTGCCCCCATCGGTAAGAAGGTATTTGCCGAAAGAGATACCTTTGGGAAGGTACACGAGGTTATAGTCTGAAGTATGGAAATTTACTGCCTGGTTATAGGCAAATCCGAAAGCTCTTTCCTGGTCAACGAAAAGGTTGTTCCAGCTATGTATTCGCATATTACCATAATCCGCTCCGGACAACGGAGTACGGTTTGATCCCATAGCGAAGCCATCGCCGCACTTGTAAAACAAGTTATTGTAGAAGGCGACACCATCAGCCCCAGCTGAGACAACTCCATGTGTGCAGTTTATGAAGATGTTATTATCAACAACACTCAGATACTGATCGAGCGAACTGGAAATTTCAAAGAAGATAGTCGGGGTTCGGCCGGTATGGTTCAGAAAAACATTACGGGAAACTACGGTTCCGACTACATTGTTATCAAGCCATAATCCACGGTGGTTACCGGGGAAGTTCTCGAAAAGATTCTTTTCTATAATATCTCCGTATTGCATATGCAATTTGACTGCAGCATCTTCAGCAGTTCTGCCACTGATCAGCCAGGCGCAATTGGAGAACCTGTTGCCATATATAATGTTGCCTGTGCTCCCGATCCCTGCAATGGCATTCATGGCGCATGAATCGAATACATTGTTAGCGATCAGATTGAAACCCACTTCATTTAAAGGTTTTGAATCCATCTGACTGTTCCCGGGTTCCGTTTCATTGTCACCCTGGCTTGATCTTGCATATTCAACCTGCATCTGTACACGGGTACCGACAAGCCCGTGAGGATCCCAAATATCAGGATCATCCCAATCCGTTCCGAGGCTGAATGTAAGTCCTATTCCTTTGGCTTTCCTTATTTTGTTACCAATAATATTCCAGTGATGTCCCTGCCTCGTTCCAATCAGACCACTCTGAAAGTAGGGATGAAGTTTATTTACAATAGCCGGTGTTGCTGCGTTATTTCCACAATAAGCCATATCGAATCCCTGAACCGTAATATATCCCAGGCCTTTGATATAGGGACGGAATACACCTCTTCTGGTTGTGATTTCAACTTTTCTGCCAGTTGGGGTACCTCCGAAATTAATGTAGATGGTACCGGTTTTCTGATCGGCCCACCATCTTCCGGCTGCAGCATATGCTGCAGATCTCGCAGTCTGTTCTTCAAAATCCACACCATCCACAACAATTTGACCCACACAATTACCCTTTGTACCCATATAGCTTATTTTATAAGGATTGCCACCATCGACATAATTGCTGTCAGAGAACATCTCGTTGGGTGGTATGGCATAATACAAATTACTGTCGGCAGACCATTTTGGAGTCCATGGATCAAGAGCAGTTATTGTTACATGATCGCCCGGCTTTGCCATGTAAGTTATACGTGCATTTTCACCGGTGCCTCCACGCGGGGGCTTAACACGTTCACGATAGATGCCGGAGTAAACGAGTATTGTATCTCCAGGTTGGGCAACATCGGCTGCTTTCTGGATCATCTTGAAAGCTGAGGTCTCGGAAGTGCCATTATTGTTATCTCTGCCTCTATCGGATATCACATAATACTTTACAGGCGAAGATAACTTTTGAGGATAAGAGTTATGATATGAACATAGGATAGCCACTAATAACAGGGTAAATCTGATTTTTATTTTCATTTTCGGATATATTAATTTTTTTTCTAATTTTATTTAGTTTTATTACCCGAGGCATAATCAAAGGAGGAAAGTCCTGCCGCATTACGTGCCGCAATACGGTACTCATAAGTATTCGATGCAGTTAGCAGATCATAGTCGAGCATGAAATTCTGAGTTGTAGTGACGTATCCCCAGAACTGCCAGCTGCCTTCATTTATACGTCGTTCGATATACATAAATTTCGCATCAGGAGAATTGTTGATCCAGGTTACCTTCATTGTTGTTTCAGATTGTTTTATTACTGCCAGTTTACCGGGAGCAGAAGGCAGTGCAGGCAGGGGAGGTAATTTATTGTCATCCCAGAAAGTATAGGTTTTGGTGTTTTTTCCGAGATCAGGAAAGGGCCCGGCCTTTGGTTTGGTAATAATATCACCGAAGAAGCTTATCCTTGCACCTTTTTTCACCGGGGCCCCTTTCATCGTTGGGTCGCTTCCCAGGCTAAGTGTAATTGTCCGATTTGTATTGGAGGCGCTTAAAAATGACCGTTCCTCAGAATGTCTGTCAATGGTTGCTCCCATAGTTCCCTTCCAATATCCCAGATCGGCTTCGCAGCCGTTAGGGCCATTACTGGCGCCCCAGTTTACTTTTTCCAGCCAGTAGTTACCACCTGTTTTGGCAGAAGTAATATCGGATAGGGAGAAGGTGGTAACATTCGGCCTTCCCCCGGGTCCTCTGCCTGTACCTCCGTCGGTGAGCAGATATTTGCCGAAAGAGACACCTTTTGGCAGGTACGCGAGGTTGAAGTCTGATGTATGGAAATTCACTGCCTGGTTATAAGCAAACCCGAATATTCTTTCCTGGTCAACGAAAAGGTTGTTCCAGCTGTGTATTCGCATATTTCCATAATCTGCACCAGTCTCACCTTTCCGAAAACCGTTTAATCCCATGGAGAAACCATCGCCACATTTGTAAAACAGGTTATTATAGAAGGCCACACCATCTGCTGTGGCTGAAACAACTCCGTGAGTGCAATTTATGAAGATGTTATTATCAACAACGCTCAGATACTGATCGAGCGAACTGGAAATCTCAAAAAAGATAGTCGGGGTTCTCCCGGAATGGTTTAGAAAAACATTACGAGTAATTACAGTTCCAACGACACCATTATCAAGCCAGACTCCCCGGTGGTCGCCCAGAAATTTCTCGAACAGGTTCTTTTCAATAAGATCTCCGTATTGCATATGCATCTTGATTGTACCGTCTTCAGCAGTTCTCCCGCTGATCAGATAAGAGTTATTGGAAAACCTGTTGCCGTAAATTGTATTACCTACACTCCCGATCCCCACTATTGCATTCATGCCGCATGAATCGAACACATTGTTTAGGATCAGATTGAAGCCGACTTCTTTGAATGGTCTCGACTCCATCTGGCTGTTACCGGGTTCCATTTCATTGTCGCCCTGGTTCGATTTGGCATAATCAACCTCCACCTGTACCCTGCCACCTAAAGCACCGTGAGAATCCCAGAGATCCTTATCGTCCCAATCAGTTCCCAGACTAAATGTAAGTCCCGGACCTTTTGCCTTCCGTATTTTGTTACCTATGATTTTCCAATGATGTCCCTGCCGAGTGCCAATAAGGCCGCTCTGGTAGTAAGGATGAAGTTTATTTAATACACTTGGATCTCCTGCATTATTTCCACAATAAGTCAAATCAAAACCCTGCACTGTGATATAACCCAGACCTTTGAGATAAGGACGGAATACGCCACGCCGGGTTACAATTTCAACTTTTCTGCCAGTGGGGCTACCTCCAAAATTGATATAGATAGTACCGGTCTTCTGGTCAGCCCACCACCGCCCGCTTGCAGCGTCAGCATCCAGCCGGGTGGTTGATTCAATAAAATCAACACCGTCTACCACTACCTGGCCCAAGCAGTTACCCTTTACCCCCATATAGCTTAATTTGAAAGGATTGCCACCATCAACATAATTGCTGTCTATGAATATCTCGTTGGGTGGTGTGGCATAATACAAATTACTATCGGCAGACCATTTTGGAGACCATGGATCCAGGGCAGTTATTGTTACATGGTCACCCGGTTTTGCCTTGTAAGTTATCCGGGCGTTTTCACCTGTGCCTCCACGCGGCGGCTTAACACGTTCACGATAGATGCCTGCGTATACTAGTATTGTATCGCCAGGCTGGGCAACATCGGCTGCTTTCTGGATCGTCCTGAAAGCCGAGGCCTCGGAGGTGCCAATATTGTTATCTCTGCCTCTATCGGATATCACATAATACTTTTCAGGCGAAAATAGCTTCTGAGGATAAGCGTCGTGATATGAACATATGAAAGCCACTAATAGCAGGATAAGTCTGATTTCTCTTTTCATTTTTTGATTAAATTTAATACTGCCTGGTTAATAATTAATTGCTTGGATTATCATCAATTCGCTTCAAGTTTTAATACAACTTCTTTACCCTCATAATCAACACTTATAAAAGACTTACTAGTTGTCATTTTCATCTTCGTACAATTCAAATGTGCCATCAGCTCCGGAGTATACTCGTATCTCAATCGGTTTGCCTGTATTTTCAGCAGCATATTGTACCTCCGGACCAAAAGGAAGAATACTTCCGGCCTTAAGGTACAATGGGATTTTTGATATTGGGGCATCTGCAATGATCCAGTTACCTCCCCGAATAAAATCACCTGTCCAGAAATCGTACCACCCCGATTTAGGAAGATACAATTTGCGTGTTGTTGCAATTGAGTCGGTTATTTAAGCTCGTATTGTCTGCAGCCCGGATGTGTATGTAAAACATGCCATATCATTAATTTATTTATACCTGCAGAAAACCACCCCGTTAGGATTTATCATGAATGTTAACTTTGAGTTTGATGTAATAGTACCCAGTTCTTTTTGCTGCCAGATATTGTAAAGTGAAAAGGGTTGTTTTATGTCAAAGTCATATGATGATAAAATGATTGACTGATTATGGTTAGTCCGGTTAAAAATGCCTATCCAGCCTTCATCTGGTTTGGACTTACTTTGTGTTTTCCAGATCTCTGTACTATCTTTATTATAAACCAATTTACCTGTCACTCCATTCTGATTACAGGCAAGCATTTCTTTGTTAGTGAGGATCTCAAATGAGAACTCATCAGATGTTGGTAAATCGCCTCCCATCATTAATGGAGAAGCACTTAAAGCACGCAGGGTTATAAAAGTGTATTTCTGGTCAGTTGTAAGAAGACTCATACGTTCCTTTTCTCTTTCTCCTCCCTCTCTTTTTCTGTCAGCCTGAAGGTAATTAGGGTCAGGATTGCTCAGACATATATGGCCAAAGGGTATCATATCCATATCAATCCAAAATTTACAGTCACTAACTACTGACCATCTTTTCCAGGAGGTAAAAGCCTGATCGATACCTTTTTGATTATCCCAAATATCGGGAGTTACACGAACCATATCGGCAACATTGAAAGCCTGTAATTTACCAACCATTGAATTATCGCCAGGTGAAAGACTAAGTACTACTTCTTTACCTGTTTTTATAATAGCCTTTCTGACTGCCAGTATTTCATCAGGGTGTTCAGTAATATCATCTATTTTTATGAAATCTACTCCCCAGCTTACTAATTGACCGATAAATGAATCGTAGTAATCCTGGGCACCAGGTTTTGACATATTAATACCGTAATTGTCATTACTCCATGGACAGATAGAAGTTGAATCAGCTACATCACGGATTCTGCATGAAGTACCATTAACAGGGACGTTATTTCTATAACCAATCCTTGAGACTCCACGCATTATATGAATCCCAAATTTTAGTCCCAGTTTATGCACATGTTCAGACAGGTACGGGATACCATTCGGAAATTTGACTTTATTGGTAATTTGTCCATATTGGTCCACTTTACCGGTGTTTTGTGATCCTGGTCTTGCATGCCAGCCTCCATCAAGTACAACATAAGTATACCCAAACGATTTATATTTAGCGGCCATCGTTTCGGCATTTGCCAGGACTGCTTTTTCTGAAATACGCCCCCCGTAGTTAGTCCAGCTGTTCCAACCCATTGGAGGTGTCAAAAGGTTATTGTTCTTTAATTGTGCATTGAGATACAGAGGCAGTGCCACTAATAGTATAAACCAAAGCTTTCTGATCATTTAGTTCTATTTATATTGTGACCTGATCAACTTTTGCTGACCAATAATTGTGTTCGTGCAATGTTTTTACCCAGAAATCAGGCTTGATACCAACTTTAACGCATGCCTGAACAGATTCGATCAGGTGTGCGCCAACACCAGCCGACACACCATTTTTCCTGATCAGTTCAATACCTCTTGCGATAGTGTCGAAATTACCTTTCTGAACAAGTGTATCAGTCGTTCCACCTTGCGCATAACAGGCAGTAGCCCCGCCATCAATAGATATCTTGGCACCCTCAACAAAATCCCCCCAGCCCACAATCAGAAATGAATTCCATTTTACCGCCAGTTTCTCTTCTGTATTTTTGCATGAGTGGCAAATTTCCCGGAATGGCCATCAAAGTATTAATTTCACATTGCAAGGCCAGCTGTAGCGTCATCATAATACGTTCTTCCGAATGGTAAGATTTTACCAATTTATTCACATAAATCAAATCTCTGGCATGTGCAAATCCATTGAGAAGGTTTCCACCCATTAAAACGCGACTTGTTTCCATATTTAAAATCTTGCCTTTTGGTAGAGTGCCTTTCAACTCCTGAAGTGACGCAAATTGAAGGCTTTTTGCTGTCGCGCCAGTTTTTCCGTCAACCTTTATATTTAGAACTTTTTCCTATAAACTATCCCATCTTCTTTTTTTGTATAAGCCATAAGCAAATGCGCCAATACGATCGTGATAAAGGAGGATATTTTAAACACAGACAGGAATTTAAGCAAACTTCCTGTCTGTGCTATAAATGAATTTACCAACCAGGGTTTTGTTTCAGGTTAGGATTCTTTTCTATTTCACGTTGTGGAATTGGCATGAAATACATTTTTTCCTGAAACACGCACGGAGTCGCATCAACTGGCTTCACCGTGTATGAAAATGTTCCATTAGCATTTTTAGTAATATGCATCGCATTAAATATTTTTCCATTCAGAACATCAACGGCAGTTTTCCATCTTCTTAAATCCCAATATCTTTTAGATTCAAAACTAAGTTCAATATACCTTTCATGTCTGATTTTATCTCTCATTTGTGCTTTAGTTAGTCCCGAAGGCATTTGATAAGGATTTAGACCAGCTCTCTGACGTATGAGTTCAACTGCAGCATAGACTGTTTGATCCGGAGCTGATGATGCTTCATTCTTTGCTTCAGCATAATTTAATAATACCTCAGCATACCGAAGTTCGATCCAGTTCTGTTCACTTCCACTCCAACCAGAATAGGTTTTATTTGTTTCATCAGTGCCTTTCCTTAATAGATATCCGGTTAAAGTCGAATAGTTTTCGTCGATACCTGTTTCCGGATATCCTACATACAACCATACAGGCAAACCTTGCCAACCAAATGTAGAACCATTAACTATTACGGTTTGCTGAAAGCGTGGATCCCTGTTTTCGTATGGATTTAAGGGATCATATCCTGAACCTGGTTCTCCGATACTTTTACCATTTTTCATTTCGAAAGCATCAACAAACTCCTGAACCGGGCTCCATACAATTGCCCACCCATTAGACCTGTCATCAGGCTGTGCCGAAGAATCCCAGCTGTTTTCGCGAAATCCTTTCTTGAACTGAACACTAAAAACTTCCTCCTCATTATTCTTGTCTAGCATGATTCTGCGGAAGTCGGGATGCAATGAATAAACACCCTTATCCATCACTTCCTTATTAACGCTCGCCGCTTTTTGCCATCTCGACATATCTCCGCCAGGATTATATAAAGGACTTGCCCAAAATAATAATACCCTTCCTAAAAATGCTTTAGCAGAATTCTTATTCAATTTACCCACATCAACAGCCTTGTCGCCATATGTTTCAGGCAGTAACGGAATTGCTGCTTCCAATTCTTTTACGATGAAATCAAAACTTGCATCAATTGATTCGCGTTTTACGAATAAATCATCATTGAGAGTCTGGGGAACCGTTATCACCGGAACTCCCCCATACCTCTTGACCATATCAAAATAGAGCATTGCGCGAAGGGCCTTCACCTGTCCAGTCATCGACGATTTTTCAGCATCAGTAAATGGTGCGTTGTCAATTTTAGCAAGAAACATATTCGTTTTTCTAACTGCAGCATAAGCCCAGTACTCCATTGGGTTGTTGTCGGGAAACCACTGTCCAAGTAGTATATCATCCCAATGCCAAAAACTTCTGGATTCGTCTGCAATGTTATCATAAGTATAAGTGTGAGCCCCCGGGAAAGCTGGCACATCCAGATACATGCTATTTATAAGTAAATTTGCAAGTTCAGGATTAGTATATACCTTATCTTCTGGTATTTCAGTTATAGAAACCCTATCCAGAAAATCATTTTTAGCACAAGATGATGCTGTCATTAATACAGCAATTATAAATATTGTATAATAAATATTTTTCATTTTAGTATTATTATAAAGTAAGGTTAATACCAATGTTATAAGTCCGTTGCTGTGGATAATAGGAGCCCTCACCATTCTCTGTTTCCGGATCGAAAATCAGCCCCTTATCCAACTTTAAAAGGTTAGTACCTGAAACATACACGCGTATTTTTTGAACATGAATCCTGTCTAAAAAAATCTTGGGCAACGTATATCCGATATCTACTGACTTTAATCTCACGTAACTGGCATCACGAAGATATAAATTGGATGTAAGTGAGTTATTAGAATTGCTATTGATCCAAGGCCTTGGGTAAGCTGCATTTGGATTTTCAGGTGTCCAATAATCGAGCAGGGCTGCAAAATTATTTTCGGCACTATTCACGAAAAAATTCCTGGCTGATCTATTATACAGCAGAAACACCTTCGCTGCGCCCTGAAATAGAACATTAAAATCGAAGTCATGGTAAGATCCTCCAAGATTAAGTCCTCCAGTGATTTTAGGGGTACTATTATCCATTGAGATGATCGTCTGGTCGTTTGAATCAACTTTCCCATCGCCATTTATATCGGCATATTTCACATCTCCAGCTTTTTGACCACCATTGAACTGCTTCATATAGCTTGCCACTTCAGCGTCAGTTTGGAAAAATCCAATTGACTTATATCCTTGTATAAAACCAAGAGGTCTGCCGGTTTGAAGTAAATAGTCAGGGACATTTGCCGGTTCATCGAGGGTTATTACCTTATTTTCGGAGAAGCCACCATTTACTTTCACAAAAAATTTAAATGCGCCAATGTTATTGTTGTGGGTTAAGGACACTTCAATTCCTCTATTATCCACAACAGCATAATTTTCCGCAGGCAACGATGCGCCTAAGGTAGCTGGAATAGACCGAATGCGTGAAAGCAGAATGTTCGAAGTGCGCTTGTAAAAAAGATCCATTTCAAATTGGAATTTATTTTTCCAGAAAGAACCATCAAAACCAATATTGGTGATCGCAGCACTCTCCCATGTAATGTTAGGGTTTGGTAATATTCCCGGGCTAATACTCGACAATACATTGTTGCCGGAGATCAATGAACCGGACATATTGTAACCCTGAAGGTACTGGAATGTAGGTGTTGTGCCTGAATAAACATTGCGGTCGCTACCAACTTCTCCATATGAGGCTCTCATTTTGAATTCATCAATAAAATCAAGTCCAGGGTTGTTTTTAACGAACGACTCTTCACTTATTCTCCAACCGGCAGAAAATGCAGGGAAAAATCCGTACTTTTTAGTTGTTGGAAAAGCGACGGAACCATCAATTCTGAAAGACGCCTCAAACAGATACCTTTTTTTATAGGTATAATTCCCTCTCCCGACATAACTCAGCCTTCCATCATTGAATTCAGAGCCAGTTGCGTCTTTTTCTAACTGGCCTCCAAAAAACAACTGATCTAAACCAGATGCAGGAAAATTAGTTCGAAAAGCATTAAAACTACTCCCTGTTGCATCAAATTTTTCAAACAGCATTAGTCCAGTTACTTCATGTTCGCCGAAAGTACGGTTAAAATTTAAGTTAATTGAATATTGCGTTGTATTGTATTCACTGAAACTATTTCTGAGACCTATTTTACTATTATAACCACCCCAGTACGCAGCTGATCCTGAATAACTACCATGGTAAGACACAACTGGCTCCATGTAATTTTTATTATTACTATATTGTTTGCCAAAAGAGCCTTTTCCTGATAAGGATAAACCTTTAATGAAAGGTAATTCTTGTTTAAAGGAAAGCGTTGTCCGCCATAGATTAGTATTATTTTTTGTATATCCCGTTTTTATTTCGTCCTGTGGATCACTTGCACTATAATTAACAGAGCCATCTGGATTATAGGCAGGATCAACGGGGGCAGCAGATATCATGTCAGCAAATATTTGATATGGAGACCATCCGCTACCATTGTTTTGACGGATACTTGCATCCAAATCTAATGAAATGACAAGATTAGGATTGATTTTTGCATCTACATTTGACCTTATTGAATATCTCTTGAAATTGATTAGGTCATACATACCATCCTGGTCAAGGTATCCAAGAGATGCAAAATATTTAATAGCATCTGTTCCACCGTTAACATTGATATTGTGTTGTGTCTGCATGGACAGATTTTTTCTCATTGTTAATCCGTACCAGTCTGTTCCAGGCGTAGCTCCGCTTTCAAAATCAGACAGTTGCTGATCTGTGTATCGTAAAGGCCTTCCTGTATTTTTCAAGGCTTCATTCATGGTTTTGGCGTACTCAAATGCGGTCATCATCCTCGGATACTCAGTAGGTTGCTGCATACCTGTAAACCCATTATAATTGAATGTTGGTTTGCCCGAACTTCCTCTTTTGGTGGTTATCAATAATACTCCATTCGCTGCCCTTGAACCATACACCGCAGTAGCTGATGCATCTTTTAGAATGGAAATAGCCTCAATTTCATTGGGATCAATTTGATCAAAATCTCGCACAATTCCATCAACAACTACGAGGGCAGTGTTATCACCAAATGTACTGGCACCACGAATGGAAAGCCTCGAACTCTGACCAGGTTGTCCATTCCCAGTTACGACAATAAGGCCTGGAAGCCGCCCAGCCAGAGCATTCGTAATATTTGTAGGGGCAGCTTCGATTAAACTCTTTTGGTTCAATGTAGCTACTGAACCAGTCATAGTTACTTTCTTCTGCTTGCCGTAGCCGATTGCCACGACTTCGTCAATTGCGGTAGTAACTTCAGCAAGTGTTACATTGATTGTTGTTTTGCTACCAACAGCAATTTCCTGAGATTTCATTCCTACAAACGAAAATTGCAAAGTCGAGTTTTCAGGAATATTCGAAAGTGAGTAATTACCATTATTATCAGTTACTACGCCTGTGGAAGTTCCTTTTACCACAATAGATACACCAGGGAGCGAAACTCCGGTCTGATCGGTTACTTTACCGGTAATCTTTTGGGCTTGTTGCTGAGCTGCCTCCACGGCTGAGGTAAGCTGATCTTTTCCGGAAAGAACGACTTGTTTATCTATTACTTCAAAAGCTATCCCCGTGCCATTGAGCACCTTATTCAGAATGTCTTCTACTTTGACCGATTGAAAATCAACGTTTACCTCCTTGTTGACATTAATCTTTGCGTCGTTATACAGAAATGTAAACTCACTTTGTTTCTCGATTTCACGAAAAACCTCTTTTAACGAGGCGTTTTTCATGCTGAGGCTGAGCAGTGTACTTTGGGAATATACACTTGCTGTTACTTGCATCAAAGTAACTAAAATTAGGAAGCTGGTTAGTTTCATAATTCTGATCAATTTTGACAGGAAATATCGCTCCCTATCAATGAATACTGATTTAATTTTCATATTTTTGTAAAATTGTAATTAGACCTATCCCTTACGGGGTTAATGTTTAATTTTTTTGTATTGCGAGTACAAATTTCCGGATAGGGGAGCATTGGAGTGCTCTCCTATTCTTTGGTTTAGTTAATGTTTCAATCCATAGGCAAACTAATTTTTAGGATAAATAAAAACTTTATCTTCTTCAATTTTGTAGCTCATTGGTGTCGTGATCTTAAGCCGTTTCAGCACTTCGCGTAAGCTTTCGGTCTTGATAGTCATTGTATAACGCTCAGAGTATTTCAGATCTTTGTCCAGAATGATCTTTATGTCATACCAACGCTCCAGCTTTTTTACTACATCGCTAAATAAAGTATTGTCAAATTTCAATCGGTTTTCTTTCCATGAGGTGTAGAGATCTGTATCTACCTGTTTGAGTAATACTTCTCCCGATTGTTTATCGAATACCATCCTTTGTCCGGGGCTTACTTCAACCGGATTTGGTTTGCCTGCGATATAAACTCCGATTTTTCCCTCTTCGAGTGTTGCTTCCGTTTGTTGCTCATCCGGATACGAACATACATTAAAACGGGTTCCGAATACTTTAACATCGGCATTCGGTGTTCTGACAATGAACGGCCTTTTTAGATCCTTTTTTACATCGAAGTAACCTTCACCCGAAAGGGAGACAAG
>Ga0209430_1002137_pt1 | contig 13183 bp, 12 predicted proteins | sample BarGraIncub1133A_FD_184504 | JGI IMG/M metagenome (GOLD analysis project Ga0209430, IMG submission 184504) | Arctic peat soil microbial communities from Barrow, Alaska - Barrow Graham LP Incubations 11-33A (SPAdes) (version 2) | ecosystem: Environmental > Terrestrial > Soil > Wetlands > Peat... | reverse complement strand
AAAGGCATACTTTGTTGCAGTTCCGACAACAGCTGGTACGGGTTCAGAGGTAACACCTTTTGCAGTTATCACAGATGAACTGACCGGAGTAAAATATCCTCTTGCGGACTATGAGCTAATGCCTAAAATGGCTATAGTTGATGCAGACTTGATGATGAATATGCCAAAGGGCTTGACGTCAGCTTCAGGTATAGATGCATTGACTCATGCAATTGAAGCTTATGCGTCAATGCTTTCATCAGACTATACAAATGGTCTTGCTTTGCAGGCTGCTAAAAATATATTTGAATATTTGCCATCAGCATATGAAAATGGTGCAAAGGACCCCGTTGCAAGAGAAAAAATGGCGGATGCTTCAACAATGGCTGGTATGGCTTTTGCGAATGCGTTCCTAGGTGTTTGCCACTCAATGGCTCATAAACTTGGATCATATCACCACATACCACACGGTGTTGCTAATGCTCTTCTTATAAACGAGGTTATGAAGTTTAATATAGCAGAGGCTCCAATCAAAATGGGTACCTTCCCACAATACAAATATCCTGAGATATTGAAGAGATATGCAGAAATTGCTTCCTTTATTGGAATTAATGGCGAAAATAATGAAGAAAAATTCCAAAAGCTCCTCATAAAGATTGATGAATTGAAAGCCAAAATAGCGATACCGAAGACTATTCAAGCTGCTGGAGTTGATGAGATAAAATTCCTTGCAACACTAGATGATATGGTCGAACAGGCATTTGATGATCAGTGCACAGGTGCAAATCCAAGATATCCTTTGATGAGTGAAATCAAGGAAATGTATCTAAGGGCATACTATGGAAAGTAAAAAACTTTTATTTTTATAGGTAATCTAGAGGCTCATGATTCTGAGATGACTTATATGGGTATAATTATTCTATATGTAAAGTCATATAGATAGAGTTATACATATTTAAAGGGAGGATTCGTTTATGAGTTTTAATTATTATATTCCAACAAGAATATTGTTTGGTAAGGGACAGCTGTCAAATTTATATAAGCAGGATTTACCAGGCAAGAAGGCATTGATTGTTACCTCTGCAGGTACAGCTATGAAAAAATATAGATATCTTGGTAGACTTGAAGAGCAGCTCAAAAAGGCAAATGTAGAGTATATTTTATTTGATAAAATATTACCTAATCCTATTAAGCCACATGTCATGGAGGGCGCTAAGCTTGCAAAGGATAGCGGCTGTGATTTTGTAATAGGTCTTGGTGGAGGAAGTAGTATAGATTCTGCAAAATCAATCGCGGTTATGGCTACGAATGAGGGCGACTATTGGGATTACATTGGGGGAGGCTCAGGCAAAGCAAAACCAGTACCAAATAATCCTTTGCCAGTGGTTGCAATAACAACAACTGCAGGTACGGGAACTGAAGCTGATCCCTGGACTGTAATCACAAATGATGTTAGTAATGAGAAAATAGGCTTTGGATATGATAGAACTTTTCCTGTTTTATCTATAGTAGATCCTGATTTAATGATGACTGTTCCACCTCATTTGACTGCATATCAGGGCTTTGATGCACTATTTCACAGTACGGAGGGATATATTAATGTTATAGCGAATGAAATGAGCGATATGTATGCATTAAAGAGTATCCAATTAGTTGGAAAATATCTAGCCACTGTTGTAAAAGATGGATCAAATGAAGAGGCACGTGAAAAAATTGCTTTAGCAAATACTATTTCTGGTATGGTTGAATCAACGTCAGGGTGTACCTCTGAGCATTCATTAGAGCACGCGCTTAGTGCATTTCATCCTGAGTTGCCTCATGGGGCAGGCTTGATTATTATAAGTGAAGCTTACTATACCTTCTTTGCAAAATCAGGCTCATGTGACCAAAGGCTTATAGATATGGCAAAGGCTCTAGGTAAAACCGACGCAAAAGAGCCTATGGACTTTGTAAATGCTTTGGTAGAACTTCAAAAGTCATGCGGGGTAGATAAACTGAAAATGTCCGATTATGGCGTGAAGCTAGAAGAAATAAATGAACTTGCCAAAAACGCAAGGCATACAATGGGTGGGCTTTTCGCTTGTGATCCTGCTCAGCTTTCAGATAAGGATGTTGTGGCAATATATGAGAAGTCATATAGATAAACGAAGATAAACAGCGTTAAAATGTTTTTAAATTAGTGTTATAGAGAAGGCTTGCAAACAAACTTTGATTTGCAGGCCTTTATCATTCTGGAGGGTAGATTTTTCAATTATAAAAAATAGTCTGGATATTTTTCCTTCAACACATTTGCGTTACCTAAGCCTGAATAATGATGTTCCTTCAAGATAGTATCACAAGCTGATTTATCAGCTGACTCAATTAGCGTCACTATATCACAGTGCTCATTAAAAACTTTTATGAGCATTTGTGGCTCAGACATCTTCAATACCCTAAATCTATTATAATGTATTCTGGTTGTGCTTATAATATCCCAAATAGTAGCATGGTTAACAGTTTTGAAAATTGCCCTGTGAAAATCATTATCCAATTCTAAAAACTCGGTTATAGTACCCGCGTTTTCAACTAAATCCTTTTGCATCCTAATATTCTTTTTAACCTCCTGCGGTAATTCCTTTATTTGATTGTCCACTATTTCATGGATAATCTGGCTTTCAAGAAGGTTTCTCATATAAACACTTTCTCTGACAAAAGGTAAATCTATAAGAGATACAAAGGTTCCTTTCTGAGGATATATATTAATAAGCTTCTCATAGGACAGTCTTATAAATACCTCCCTTACAGGAGTTCTACTAACTTTTAGAAGCTCTGAAATCTCTGTTTCACTAATCATTTTGCCTGGTTTATAATCAAGATTTAGTATTTTATTTTTAATTTCCAAGTAAATGACTTCTTTAAGTGGAATTGCACTTCTAGCATAACCATTCATAATTTGCTCCTAAAGGTGTGACTATAATACATAATTATTTTAACATATGTAAGTTTATTATTATAGAAATTTTACAGAGAATACATTGACTATTAACTTGTATATTAGTATATTAATATATAATGACTTATAATTCAATAACTTATTAGGCAGGAAGGATTTACTAGTTGAAGATGTTATTAGCAAATAACAGTATTTATAACGGGATAACCGTTTGTGTAGATTTAAAAAATATTAAAGTGAGGGTTAAAAAATGGATAAGAATGATGTATTGAAGAAAATTTGTGATTGTGGTGTTGTTGCAGTCGTAAGAGCTGAAAGTCCAGAACAGGCACTGAAAATAGCCGATTCCTGCGTTGAGGCTGGAATTTGTGCAGTAGAGATAACATTTACTGTAGAGGGAGCACTAGAGGTTATCAAAAAGCTGGCAGAGGCAAACAAAGATAATAAGATTATCATAGGAGCAGGTACAATACTTGATCCAGAAACAGCAAGGGCAGCAATTCTTGCAGGAGCAATGTTTATAGTAAGTCCTTGCCTTAACAAGGAAGTAGTAAAGGTCTGCAATAGATATCAAATTGCGTGCATGCCTGGTGCTATGACTGTAAAAGAAGTGGTTGAAGGCATGGAAGCTGGAGCCGATATAATAAAAATATTCCCGGGTGAGCTTTTTGGTCCAGCAATTATCAAGGCCTTCAAAGGACCACTTCCACAGGCCAAATTAATGCCAACAGGAGGAGTAAATCTTGATAATGTTGGTGATTGGATAAAGGCTGGAAGTGTTGCCGTAGGAGTTGGTGGTAGCTTAACAGCAGGAGCGAAAAAAGGGGACTATGAGTCAATCGTCACGATAGGAAAGCAGTTTGTTGAGAAAGTCAGACAGGCAAGAGCGTAGAAGAATAAAATTTTGTGGCCGTAATTAGCGGCTTATGGAGGTTGTCATGGCAGTTATAAATGTTAAACCTGAGGGAAGTTATAAATATGATTGTATTTCTTTAGGTGAAGTAATGCTCAGATTAGATCCTGGAGATGGGAGAATAAGAAATTCTAGAGAATTCAAAGCCTGGGAAGGCGGAGGGGAATACAATGTTTCCCGTGGACTGCGAAAATGTTTTGGGATGAAATGTGCTATTGTTACTGCTTTTGCAGAAAATGATATCGGCAAATTGGTTGAAGATATGATACTCCAGGGAGGAGTGGATACCTCATTAATTAAATGGATGCCTTTTGATGGAATAGGAAGAGCGGTTAGAAATGGCTTGAATTTTACTGAGAAAGGCTTTGGTATTAGGGCGGCTTTGGGTGTATCTGATAGAGCAAACACAGCAGCTTCTAAGCTTAAAGCTGGAGATATAGACTGGGAATACATTTTTGGTGAATTAGGTGCAAGATGGTTTCATACCGGAGGAATATTTGCAGCACTATCAGAAACAACACCAGAGGTTGTTATAGAGGCTGTGAAAATTGCCAAAAAGTATAATACTATAGTGTCATATGACTTGAACTATAGACCGTCACTGTGGAATTATATTGGTGGAAATAAAAAAGCTCAAGAGGTTAATAAGGAAATAGCAAAATACATTGACGTTATGATAGGAAATGAAGAGGACTTTACGCAATGCCTTGGTTTTGAAGTCGAAGGAAACGACAATAACCTAAAAGAGCTTGATATAGAAGGCTACAAGAAAATGATAGACAATGTTGTTATGGAATATCCGAATCTAAAAGTGGTTGCAACAACCTTGAGGGGTGTGAAAACTGCTACTGTAAATGATTGGAGTGCAATTTGCTGGGCGGAAGGCAAAATTTATCGCTCTATTGAGTTTCCTGGCCTAGAAATATACGATAGGGTAGGCGGAGGCGACAGCTTCGCATCAGGTCTTGTATATGGACTTATGACTACTGGTGATGCACAGAAGGCCGTGAATTACGGGGTAGCTCACGGTGCACTTGCTATGACAACACCTGGAGATACTTCTATGGCAAGTCTCAAAGAGGTAGAAGGAGTAATGAAGGGACTTGGAGCGAGAGTTGTGAGGTAAAGGGTAAGGTTAAAATCAAGATCAAGGTCACGATTAAGGTCAAAAGACAGTGAATAGTGAAGAGTTAAAAGTGAATAGTTATGGAAAGTAGGCTATGCCTACTTAATTTATACAAGATAGTGAATAGCTGAGGAAAACCATTGCTAGAATAAATCTAGCAATGGTTTTCTAGTAGTGTCAGGATGGCATAGTAAGTCGCTATGTGGCTCTTATCCTTTATAATCTCCCCTGTTGACAACAAGTTTGTAGCCAATGCCTTGCATACGATTTTGGAGACAAGATCTACATTCTGCAGCTTCCTCGCCTGTGCATATTTTATTATCATATAGAGAGTATTTTTTTCTAACAGATACAGGTGAAAGATTGGGCATAACAACATTTGCTCCGGCTAGAATGCCACTTTCTCGACCTTTTGAATCAATGGTGCCGAGGGCTGTAGTGGCCGGAATAAGTACATTTGGTAGCATTAATCTCAAAATACCAATAAGAAGAAGGGTTAGCTTAAGGCTTCCAGCCGCTTCCTGTGCAAATCTTGTTTCACTATGGGGTATAAAAGGTCCTATTCCAACCATTTCAGGAGAAAACTCTTTTATAAATAGCAAATCCTCAGCTATATTCTCAATAGTCTGATATGGGGAACCCACCATGAAACCTGTTCCAACCTGATATCCAATTTCTTTTAGGTTATAAAGACATTGTTTCCTGTTTTTTAATGAAAGATTAAGAGGATGTAACTTCTTATAATGCTCCTCATTAGCTGTTTCATGGCGAAGCAAATAACGGTCTGCCCCTGCATGAAAATAATTTTGGTAAGATGCATAACTTTTTTCACCTATCGAAAGGGTAATGGCACAATCCGGGAAACCGATCTTAATTCTACTGATAATCTCAACTATATCATCATCGGAATAAAAACTATCCTCCCCACCCTGCAAAACAAAGGTGCGAAAACCAAGTTCGTGTCCCGTTTCACAGCAAGAAAGAATTTCATCAGTACTTAGTCTATAACGATCGGCATGGGTGTTGCTTTTGCCAATACCACAATAATAGCAATTATTTTTGCAATAATTTGTAAATTCTATTAGTCCTCTTGTATAGATAGAATTACCAAAATGCTGTAGAGATACTAGGCGCGCTTTTTCAAATAAATATTCACTAATGGCAGCATCAAAATTCGTGAGTAGGTATACGAACTCATATTTTTCAAGTTGCTGCGTTTGGTGTAGTTTGTCAATAAGGTTTTTCATCTTCGCCCTCCTAGCTTTATTTTAATATATATATTATACCAGATTAACCTTATCAAGTGCCTGCTCTATATCATTTATTATATCCTCTATATCTTCTATACCCACACTAAAGCGAAAGAAACCATTGTGAAATTCTTTAGGGTAAAGATATTGACGCTCATCATTTTCGCCTAAGAATACAATCAAGCTTTCATCGTGACCCAGTGATACGGCAGAGGTAATTACTTTTAGATGACTAACAAATTTGTTGTGGATATCGTGATCTGCTTTTAACCCAAAGGAGAGTACACCACCAAAGCCATTTGTCATCTGTTTTTTGGCTATTTCATGTCCCTTGTTACTTTTGAGACCAGGATAAGCGACAAAGCTAACAGCGGGCAGACTTTCTAAGAACTCTGAAACCTTTTGAGCATTTTCATTATGCTGACGCATACGAAGAGGTAAGGTGACGGCGCCTCTCATAATCAGCCAGGCATTAAACGGGCTGATTGCTCCACCTAGGTTAATCATCGACTGAGTTCTAATTTGGTCAATAATCTCTTTTTTGCCTATTATGGCTCCACCCATAGCATCCCCGTGACCATTAATGTATTTAGTAAGACTTTCAACGGTCAGGTCGGCACCAAGCTCTATTGGACGCTGGTTATAAGGTGAGGCAAAGGTATTGTCAACTGACAAAAGTGCTCCGCTTTCATGTGCAAGGTGAGCTAAAGCAGAAATATCGCTAATCTTAAGAGTAGGATTACCTGGAGTTTCAATGTGTATTAGTTTTGTATTTGGACGGATTGCCGCCTTAACAGCTTCTAAATCAGAGGTATCAACGATAGTGGTTTCGACGCCATATTTATCCCTGAACAGCTCATTTAGCAAGCGATATACTGCAATATATGTCACAGTTGAAAACACAACATGGTCGCCTGTATTTAATAGGGCAAAAAACAAGCCAGAGAGCGCTGCGACACCTGTAGCCAGAACAACACAATCCTCGCCTCCTTCAAGAAAACTCAGCTTTTCCTGCAAGTACTGCTGATTTGCACCACCATTTCGTGTATAGATTGCTTTGCCTCCCGCACTGCTCCAATTTAGATCGGTTGGATCATATGGAAGCTCGTAGCTATTTGCCATCGTTATTGGTCTTCTAATTGCACCAGTATCCTTATCGATATCGTTTCCTGTATGAACGGCTCTTGTTTGAAAGCCATATTCTTTTCCGTATATATTTTCACTCATAGTTAATCGCTCCTTATAGTATGTTGTAGTTTTATCTTCACAAGAATAGATTACCTGTGAAGTCTTTGTACGAAATGAAGCCATGTAGTGTCTCTGCACTTGCAATAGCATCTAAAATTGCAGCTTCAACAGCTCTTGCGGCCAAAATACCGATGGCATCAAAGTTGGCATCTACAGCTCCTGTGCATAACGAGAAGATGGTATCACCATCAAACACAGAATGTGCAGGCCTTACGGTACGGGCTATTCCATTTTGTCCAATGGCTGCAAGCTTGGTTGCCTGTGCTTTTGTCAAGTTGGCATTTGTAATAACACAGCCTATAACAGTATTTTCACTAAAGAAATCCTTATTGCTTTTATAGTTTCTTAGCATAAGGTCTTCTGTATAGCCAAGAGCTTTCTTATCGCTAGAAAAAACCCCAGCAATAATCTTTCCTGATTTTGAATCAAATATGTCTCCAACGCAGTTGACTGCTATTATGACTCCAACCATTAGTTCACCAACTTGGAAAGCAGCGCTGCCAACACCACCTTTCATCGCATATTCACTCCCATTTATTTTTCCTATGACAGCACCTGTACCTGCTCCAACACTACCACTTCTGAGCGGCTCTGCAAAAGCGTTTATGCAAGCAGCGTAGCCCATTTCCTTATCGGGACGAACTTTGTAATCACCACATTTGAGGTCGAATAAAATAGCTCCACACACATTTGGAACAAAAGTTCTGCCAACATCTCTCCCTATGCTTCGTTCCTCGAGATACTGCATAACGCCACCTGCGGCGTCTAGTCCAAAGTAGCTTCCACCGGCAAGCAATATGCCATGAACACATTTCCTGTTATTAATAGGATTTAGTGCATCGGTATCACGAGTTCCGGGCGAGCCACCGCGTACGTCGACGCCGCAAACAGCTCCTTTGGGACATAAAACCACTGTGCAGCCTGTTGCAGCCACCAAATCCTCAGCGTGCCCTATATGAATTCCTTCAAATGCTGTAATATCTATTCTTTCCATCATATATAACCTCCATGAGCCGCAATAACTATGAAATTTAGTAAAACTGTACTCATTCAAAATCCATATAGCGAATGCAGAGCTTACTACATGTTAAGATACGCTTCAACGGTATCAATTATAGTAGCTACGTCTGCAAGTGCACCTTTGCCTAAATCACCACAGGCCAAAAGTCCTTCCTTTGGCTCTACAAAATGATAGCCGTACTCAGTAAGAGTTTTAATATTTCTTTGTACTATGGCATTATTGTACATGTTAGTGTTCATAGCAGGGCAAATATATACAGGAACATCGTTCATAGCCATTACTACTGTTGTCAACATATCGCCTGCAATACCGCTGGCAATTTTGCCTATTATATTTGCTGTTGCGGGGGCAATTAAACATAAATCCGCTTTTTTAGCAAGTGATATATGCTGTATTTCGCTAGGTGTATACTCCTCAAACATATCAAAATATACTCTGTTTTTAGTAAGCGATTGAAAGGTGAGTGGAGTAATAAATTCTAGAGCGCTCTTTGTCAAAATTACATCAAGATTATAACCGTGTTTGGTTAGAATATTAGAAATATCTGCGGACTTATATGCTGCAATACTTCCTGTAACACCTAAAATAATATTTTTCAACGTTATGATCTCCTTTTATTATTAAGAATGTCAGCAACACGTGCTGTAATCGCTCCAGCTATTTGAGTCTTAGTTTCCAATCTTTCAAAGGTTTTATCAGAAGAAATCAAATATCCCACATGTTTATTATTTGTAATTTGACTCAAGTCATTCGCCAACACTAAATCACAGTTATTTTTTTGAAGTAGACTATAGCCTGTATCAATTAACGTTTCCAAATTAGCATTGCTCAATAATTTAAAGCCCACCAAAATGGTTTGAGGTTGAAGCTTTTTTATTGTACCAATTACTTTTAGTGTTTTCTTAAAGACAATAATTAAATCATCTATATTAGAACTGATTTTGTTTTCGGATTTTATGATGCTTGTCCCAGCAAATGCGCTGTCCACAATCTTCGATGCTAGCTCTAAAGGCGAATATTCTTTTGTAGCTTCTTGAATAAGGCATTTTGAGATTACATCAGAGACAGCACTTTTGGTAGTAATTGAACTAACAGCATAGTCACTTACTGCCATTGAATGAACAACTACGTCTATCTGCAACTTTGATAATATATTTTCAACATGTATGGCAAGCTCGGCTACCCCACCTATTCTAATTATATTAACTTTATCTGATGGAGGGACAACTGCATTTTGCCCACAAAGATAAAATATCTCTTCAATGGAGAAATTATCAGATGCCAGAAAAGCTTCTGCTATTGCTATGCCCAATTTCCCAGTTGAGTTATTTGAAATAGCTCGGACGTCATCAATTTTTTCTACGGTTCCACCTGCGGTGATTAATATTTTCAATATTGCTTCACACCTTTATATTAAAATAGGCAGAAACAAGCCATAATAGCCTTGTTTCTGCCCCAACATATTTATTTAATTCATCAACAGCATAAGCCCAACCCTATTCTGAGAATAGGGGAGTGGAGAGATATCTCTCACCTGTGTCTGGAAGTAAAACAACTATAGTTTTACCAGCGTTTTCAGGACGTTTTGCAAGCTCAGTTGCTGCCCATACTGCTGCACCTGAAGAAATGCCGATTAACAAACCTTCTATTTTGGAAAGCTCTTTTCCGGTTGCAAAGGCATCTTCGTTCTCAACAGCTATTATTTCATCATAAATTTTCGTATTTAGTGTTTGGGGTATAAAGCCTGCACCAATACCCTGAATCTTGTGTGGTCCAGGAGTTCCTTTAGAAAGAACAGGTGAGCCAGCAGGTTCAACTGCAATTACTTTAATATTTGGATTTTTTGATTTCAAAAATTCACCGACACCGCTAATTGTTCCACCCGTGCCTATACCAGCAACAAAAATATCGACTTTTCCATCAGTGTCATCCCAAATCTCCGGGCCTGTTGTAGTTCTGTGTATTGCTGGATTCGCAGGATTTACAAACTGACCTGGAATAAAGCTGTTTGGTGTTTCAACAGCAAGTTCTTCAGCTTTTGCAATAGCACCCTTCATACCTTTTGCGCCTTCGGTCAAGACAAGCTCTGCGCCATATGCTTTCAAAAGATTTCTACGCTCTATGCTCATGGTTTCGGGCATAGTAAGAATAATTTTGTAGCCCCTAACAGCTGCAACAGCTGCAAGTCCAATACCAGTATTACCACTAGTTGGTTCAATAATAACTGAACCCTCTTTTAACAGACCTTTTGCTTCTGCATCTTCAACCATTGCCTTTGCAATCCTATCTTTTACGCTTCCTGCTGGATTGAAGTATTCCAATTTTGCAACAACCGTTGCCTTTAGACCGTGCTTCTTTTCATAATTTGATAGCTCAAGTAGAGGTGTTTTCCCGATTAGATCAGTTAGACTTTTATAAACTTTTGACATAATAATACACTCCTTTATTATTAGTTATCTATTTAAAATTATATGTTTATACAGGTACGAATTCGAAAATATTTTTAACATCTATTTATATAAATACACATCAAATTCATATATATCCTATGCGTTTAGTATGTTTTAATTATAATTCAACTACTTAAAAATGTCAACAGGTTTAGGAAAATAAATATATATTTCATATATGTTTAGTATGTTATTGACTTTAAAATTTATGCAATGTAAAATATAACTTATAGATGCTCATGGAGGGTAAGATGAAATACAATTTTGATGAAATAATTGATAGAAGAGATACCAACTCGCTAAAATATGATTTTGCAAATAGTCATGGAAAGCCAGAAGATGTTATTCCTCTTTGGGTTGCTGATATGGACTTTAGAACACCTCCAGAGGTGACAGTTGCTCTTGTAAAATCCAGTCAGCATAGCATATTTGGATATTCTGAAACAAATCAAGAATACTTTTATACTTTAAAGAAATGGTATGCTGAAAATTTTGAGTGGCAAATACAATCGACCTGGCTTGTAAAAACTCCAGGTATTGTATTTGCCATAGCTATGGCTATTCGTGCCTTTACCAATAAAGGCGATGGTGTTATGATTCAAACGCCTGTATATTATCCCTTTTCTGAAACTATCTTAGCAAATGAGCGTTTGCTTGTGAATAACTCCTTAGTGTATGAAAATGGTGCTTATCATATAGATTTCGATGATTTGGAAGCTAAAGTAATAGCCAATAATGTAAGGCTTTTTATTCTTTGTAATCCACATAATCCTGTTGGTCGGGTGTGGACAAGGGAGGAGCTTATTTGTTTAGGGGATATTTGTGTAAAATATGGTGTGATTGTAGTTTCTGATGAAATACATGCCGATTTTGTTTACGAGGGATATAAGCATTTGATTTTTGCTAGTCTAAAACCCGAATATTTAAATATTACCATAACCTGCACTGCTCCAAGTAAAACCTTTAATCTTGCAGGGTTGCAGGTATCTAATATTTTCATTAAAAACATGGACATAAAGAAAAAGTTAAAAACAGAAATTGAAAAGAGCGGGTATAGTCAGCTAGGTACAATGGGGCTTGTGGCGTGTCAGGCAGCTTACCAACATGGTAAAGAATGGCTTGACCAGCTTAAAAGCTATCTTGCTGGAAATTTATCATTAGTTAGAAGCTTCCTTTTAGAGAGACTGCCGCAAATTAAAATGGTTGAACCTCAAGGTACCTACCTTGTTTGGTTGGATTTCAAGGACGTTAAATTAACGGAAGTCGAGCTGGATAATTTGATTGTAAATGAAGCAAGGCTTTGGCTGGATAGAGGCGTAATGTTTGGTGATGGGGGCGAGGGGTTTCAGCGTATTAATATTGCCTGTCCGAGAAAAACCTTGGAAAAGGCTTTATTGCAGCTTGAGAAGGCTATGAATAATTATAGTGTGACAAAGTTGAGTTAATAAAAATAAAAAAAATAAAAAGAGGTGTACTATTATTATGAGTCAAATTTCACGAGACCAAGCTTGGTCTTTGCTCACAGAATACAATAAGGATTCTTTCCATTTAAAGCATGCCCTAATTGTTGAGGGAACAATGAGATATTTTGCAAAGCAATTGGGGTATTTGCAGGAAGAGGACTTCTGGGGCATTATAGGATTACTGCACGATTTGGATTTTGAACAGTATCCAGATGAACACTGCATAAAGCAGCAGGAAATCATGTCTAAAAGGGGCATAGATCCAGCTATTATCCATGCAACTGCAAGCCATGGCTATGCACTAACAGTCGATATTGAGCCACAGCACGAAATGGAAAAGGTGCTGTATGCGACTGATGAACTGACAGGTCTTATCGGAGCAGCTGCGCTTATGCGCCCATCAAAAAGTGTATCTGATTTGGAAGTTAAATCAGTTAAAAAAAAGTATAAAATTGCCAACTTCGCTGCTGGCTGCTCTAGAGAGGTTATTGAGCGCGGTGCGAAAATGCTTGGGTGGGAGCTGGATTATCTAATCGAGCAAACCATTTTGGCAATGCGCACATGTGAAGCTGCAGACTGAAAAGTGCAGCAAATAAAAATTATTATAATATTTTGTTATTTATTGAATTCTGAAGGAGCAATGCCTGTAATTGACTTAAAATTCTACTGAAATAATGCTGATCCTGATAGCCTACAATTTCTGCAATGTCTTTCAAAAGCATGCCGGGCTGCTCCCTCATAAGCCGCTTTGCTTCATTGATCCTTAAATTTGTAACATATTCATTAAAGGAAAGGTTAGTG
>Ga0209430_1002135_pt1 | contig 13195 bp, 6 predicted proteins | sample BarGraIncub1133A_FD_184504 | JGI IMG/M metagenome (GOLD analysis project Ga0209430, IMG submission 184504) | Arctic peat soil microbial communities from Barrow, Alaska - Barrow Graham LP Incubations 11-33A (SPAdes) (version 2) | ecosystem: Environmental > Terrestrial > Soil > Wetlands > Peat... | reverse complement strand
TTCATAATTGTTTTTAAAATTATTTGATAACCATTTCGCTATTGTTTTTTTGTTTTAGTTTTTGATAAATAATTGGTTGAAGACACTTTCCGAAGTCCGTACTTTGGCTATATAACAACCATTTTGCAGATTGACTACCGAAACAGAAGATTCGTTGGTTTCCAAAAGTTTTCGACCATTTAAGGCAAATATCTCAATCTGTTTCGCAGGTTCCCCGCTGTAAAGCATATTAGCTGTTGGGTTAGGATAAATCGTGTTCACTTTTTCTTGTGTTGGGCTATAAAAACCTGTACCAGGTGTTATATCGCTGTAAACAATTCCGCGGCCCGCTGTGCTCATAAAAGCACGCCCGTAAATATTCCGGTCGCCCATTACAAAATTACCATTACCGGTGCCGCCATATTCGTGGGCATCATCATTAATCCGTGTCCAGGTTACTCCCATATCATCGGAACGATGAATGCCCAAAACCCCTCCCACCGGTGTTCCCCAAATATACATGGCAGGATATGTTTTCCCATCAGCGGCTTTACCAAATCCAACAGCATCACAGCTTGTTACTGAAGTTATTTTAGTTACAGAAGCACCATGTTGGGTATAATGTTTTAATCCACCCGTATACATTGGTATCCATACATCACTTTCAACACCGGGTACTGAACGAATGATATTACTGCCACCGGTACCAACGGAAGTAACCGTATAATCGTAAGCAGAAGTAGTACTGTTGTAGGTACATTCATAAATATTTCCGGACATATAGCAATACACTTTATCCGGATTTACACGATCGGTAACAGGTCGTGTCTTTAATGCCAGAGAAGCCAATAATGGTTTCCATGTTGCTCCGTTATTTTTTGTATAATAGGTATTCGCACCTGAACTGGGATACCAGTAAATGGTTCCTCCATCAGCAGAAACGGCCACACTACCACTGCTTATCCCTGCAACCGGTAAAGTGGCAACTCCGGTCCAGGTACTTCCCTGGTTTGAAGAATAATAAACCATTGATTTTGAACTACCTGCAACAACGACAAAGTTAGTTTTATTTTCGGCAAAGTCAATGCCGGTAGTAGTTCCCATGTTCGAACCAATTGCTCCGGCTGCAGGTGAAATAGTAGGATCAGCATGTATAAATCCGCCATAATCACCTATTACACTTATAAACGGGCCATTAGGAATGCTTATCATATCCAGCGGTACCATTTCCTCCAAACCATTCACCTGAAATGTCCAGGTGGATTGAGCAGCAGAAATATTATCTGTCATAAAAAGTCCGTTTCCTGAATTCAACATAACCCGTTCCGGATTGAAAGGATCAATTCGGATATCCGATACCCAATGCAATTGTGGCTTGGTGCCTATCCAGGGATTCTGTGATATTTCTGCTTTTAAATGATTTCCAATACTCAGGTTGGTCCACGTTGTGCCTCCATTGGTTGAACGATAGATCTTATCCCCGTAATTGGTGCCACCCGCCCAAACCTGTTGCTGGTAGAGATTAATTGTCGAAAGCATAATGATATCCGGATTCGAAGCATCTACAGTTACTCCGCTGTAAGGCGATGTATCCGGAGCTATGTTTTTCCATTCAAAAGTTTTTGTATTATACCGGTAAACAGCTCCGCTGGCGGCGTTATAGGGTCCTTCGGCATCAGCATAGGTGATATAAAGATAATCACCTGCTTTAAGTGCCCGTTGTGGCATAAGGGTAGTTGTCGGTTCACCGGTAATGACATTCCAGGTAGTACCCCCATCTTGGGATACATATACATTGTCGGCACCGATGCGCGATACACCCACGTAAATCCGTTGAGAAGATGTACCATTACCGGATGTTCCATCAAAGACCACAAAATCAATTCCGTTGCCATTTGAAGTAGTTGTAACGGGAAATAAAGCAATCTTTGTCCAGGTAACTGCCCCATCGATACTCTTCCATAATCCGGCAGAACGTGATCCGCAAAATAATATTTGTCCGTTATTCGGGTCAACGGCTAAGCGTTCGCCGTTATTTCGTCCCATGCCATTTCCATTAATCTGAAAGCTGACGTCACTCCGTTGAAATGTCTCTCCATAATCGCTCGAACGAAGTATTGAATGAGGTGTATTACTATACAAACCGGCTGAAAGATATACTTTATTTGTCGAACTTGGATCGATGGCAATGCTTTCGATACCCAGAAACGTCCATTCAGTCTTCGAAGCCCAGTCGGTTAAAGGTTTCCAGCTTTTAGTAGCTTCTATCCACCGGTAGGCTCCCCCCACATCGGTGCGGGCATAGATCAGATTTTTTTCCTGTGGACAGGTAATAATGCCAGAAACAAAACCCCCGCCTCCTATTTTGACACTTTTCCAGTCGTATCCGGCTGCATTGAGTTGGGCTTTTAGTGGTAAGAGAATCAGGACAAAGAAAATGAGAGTTAGAAAATGTACTTTTTTCATGATAATTATATAGTATTTAATTGAAGTAATAGATGATAAAAAGTAGAACTGAGTTTTAAATAATTATTTTCGTGCACTTCTTAACAATATCGTTACAAAAATACAGAATCTATTTATACTTTAAGGAACTGGAATGTAAACAAAAACAGGGCTAAATGTTATCTGGGAGTTATAAATAACTTGTTTCTGAAATTTAGAAAAAGAATATGTTTGTGTGAATTTTGAATGTGTTTATTTCCGAATAAAAAATTAGAGGTTGTTTTTTGATAAAACAACCTCTAATGCAATCAATTAAAAATGTACTTATTTTACAACGGTCATGGTTTTTACACCATTTTCGGTTTCTATTTTCAACATATATACACCTTTGGAAAAGTCAGAAGTTCCAATATTTGCTCTCGTTGAATTTACTGTTAGGTCTTTAATTCTCTGACCATTAATTGAATAAATATTAATACTTTTAATAGTTTCTGCAGATTCAACCGTCAATTTGTCGTTGAATGGGCTGGGATAAGTTTTTAAGGACATCGATTCAACCGTTTGAACTTTTGTTGCAACATCAGTTCTGGTAAGAACGAAGTTATCAACACTTCCCCAAGTGTTGGTATTGGTTAATGAAGGTGTATTGCAATCAATTTCAATTACCAAATTATTACCGGCATAGGCGGCACCAGCCGGAATTGTAACATCGGCAGAACTATTAGTATAAATAACACGATCTGCACCAGCTATAATTGTAACGGCTTTAATAGGAACTCTTGTTGTAGGATCAGCACCCGTGGCTAACGAACTAAATGTAACAACAAAATCAACTTCAGTTCCTGCTAGCGGATTCCAAGATATCAAGCCATCAAAAGTTAAATGATAAGTAGCTGATGTTGTTGGTATTACCTCACCTAAAACATTATAGATACTACCACCAATGTTTTTCATATAAGCAAAATACGCTGCTTCACGGCCATTGTCATCGGTCACCAAATCATCAGATTTCCAACCAGTAATACTGTTGATAGTTTTGTACTTGGTGGCATCAGCCGGTAAACCGAAATCGCCGTTTACAATAGTTACAGGCGTTTGTGCATTTGCTACAAATGCGGTTAACGCCATTGCGATAAGAAAGTAATTTTTTTTCATAAAACATTAAATTTAAATTATTAATAATAAAGAAATTGTTTGATTATTGTATTTAATTATTTGGTTTTTTCTTCTATTGAAATGATTTGCTTGCGACCTCGACCTGGCTGTGTTTCCAAACCATTTACTCTATCGCTGACAAAACGTTTTGTCCAACTGTTTTATTCACACTTATGTTGTACATGCCAGTAATTAATCCGGCCTCCATTGAGGCTTCGACCTTCTGTCTTGAGCAATATAGCATGGCAGCGCATTCTTAAACAATGGCTAATTTTAAAGCCAGATTCCAACTCAATACATTGCTCTGGTGTTAATGTTGGTATGTTTACTCGTCCCACAATGGGACAGTTAAGTAAAAATAATAATATAAACTAATTTATGACAAATACTATCCATCATAAGTTTTTTCTTGTTGATATAATATCCAATTGGAGTTTCACTTAGTAATATTTTAATTCTACAAATATAAATAATTAAATTGTCTTTTTCACGGATAAATGTTTCAGAATAGGGGTTATATTGATAACACAGAGGTGTAATTTTATATTATTAAAGGGTATTAAATGTAAACTAAGTGATTGAAAGTAAATAATATCCTTGTTTAATTTTTGTTAGCATCCTGTTTTAACTATCGTTGCCCTCTCTCCATGGGAGAAGTCTAGATTTTGAATAGTATATTATATTGTTCCATTTAATTAATTGAATGTGATTAATTAAAATATTCGTAATAAACCAGTCAACTTCTTTAATCATCCAAATTTTAACCACGAATTCATTTTACGATTTATTTCGGCATGTTTTATTTCTTCAAATACCAGTTAGCTCGATCCATCAATTTTGTTTTGATGGCTTCCTTGTTATCTATGTATTTTGCCGACACTATATTTGCCAGGTATGCATTATCATCCCTACGAATAGCAATACGCATCAAATCCTGAAAACGGTTTCCTAAGAATGCTGATTCCAGCGCCAGTTCCTTTTGAATAAGATTTTCGACATACAGAACCGAATCAGGCAACGCATTTAACTTAGGAATAATATAAAATGTAGTATCCTGATTTACATTGCCACAACCACGCATTCTGATCCCGATATTCGTATCAAAGCGATTATCGGTGAAGTTCATATAATTAGGGAGCGGAGTAGAGAGTTCACGCTGAGGAATGATCTTTTTGTCATTCAGAGTGACACTGTTCATTCCGTTTTTAATTACAGCCAAAGCCAGATTAGGTTTCCCGATGCGATTCACAGCTTCGGCATAACGCAAATAGAGTAAGGGGACACGATAGGGTTTTATTTGCTTATTTGTCTTGTTAGTTGTCATTTCAGGATTAATCAAAAGATATTTCAAAAGATAATTCGTCGAGGTGGTGGTAATTTTCGTATAGCCGTATTTTGTTGTACTTGTATTGCCATTCACAGTTATTAATTTTTGCAGGGAAGAAACCGAACTATATAATCTTAAATCACCCAGGGTTTCCAGTGTGGAGGAATGATAATACATTTGATTCTGCCAGTTAGTAATCGAAACAGCGGATGGAGCAATCATATGATTGATCGTTAAACTATCCAACTGGAATTTATACCCATATTGATTTGTTGCCGAGATGTTTGTTATTTCATCTATTGAATAAATATCAAAAAAATAAATGGTTGGAGGTTTTGCTGTAAAGGCATTATTAATTACTTCACGGGAATCCTTAACAGATGAACTAACGGTATAATTGTTTTCAAACATCAAATCCCGGTATTCATTTGCCGCATTTTCGTATTGACCGGTCCACAGGTATAAGTCACCCAATATAAAACGGATGGGGAAAAAGGAGTTTTTCAGGTTCTGGGAATAAATAAAACCCAGAGAAGGAGTCGGTGTTTTTTTCCACGGATTAATATCGTCAATCAGAATAGGTGCCAATTCTGTGAGGGTCAAAGGCGTTGTTTTTTGTATGTTTTCAGCATCCTGCACCGTCAAAATAGGGTTTTCATAATAAATGGCCGAACCAAAATTCAAGGCAATCTGCATATAAGTCCAGGCGCGTATTGCCTTACAGGCTGCATATTCTTTGTACATTACCTTTACTCCCCCTCTCACAACAGAGGTATCAATGTTATGAATCACGTAGTTGCAATTATTGATCACCGAATAATAATCTTTTACATTATTGGTGTAGGTGTTACTACTATCTGAATTATCAAAGTTGCTTATTTCTTGCAGGTATAAATTCGAAGTAGGAGTTACACTCATTAAATCACCACGCAATTCACCCAGAAGCACATAACTGTCGGCAAGTTTTTCCATTTGCGAGAAGATGCCAAACATTGAATAAAGTGTATCATTAGCCGCGTTCATTTGATACCCATCAGGAAAAACCAGCCTGTTTGAATCCACATCCAACAGGTTGCTGCAACCCTCAAAAGTGAACACAGTAAGAAACAGGAATACCATTATTTTGCTGATTTTTTTCATATCATATATTTTTTTATCATTATCGTAAAACATGAATTATATACTTCCATAAGTTCTGATGCTCTCAGAAACTGAGGTTTTGTTATACTGAGAATTATTTCGTTGATTTTTTATAAGTTTAATTTAATACCAAGATAATAACTCTTGGTTAAGGGTGTTAATCCGTTGTCCACACCCTGGAAATAAACAGAGTTACCGGCCGAAACTTCCGGATCCTGACCTAAGTAATGAGTAAAGGTAAGCAGATTATTGGCTGAGATCCAAAAACTGATCCCTTCAATGAAATTATTTTTTATGGGCAGGTCATATGATAAGGTAACCGTTTTTAATCGTATATACGAACCATCCTCTATCCAGCGGTCTGAAAAGCGTGAATTACCCAACAGATCACCATAGCTAGCCTGGGGTTGATTGGTCACTTGTCCCTCGGCAGTCCAACGTCGGAGCATGGTCGAGGTTTGATTGCTGAAATCACTGCCCGCTTCCAACTGGCTGCGCTGGTAATTATAGATATCGTTTCCCAGTGAATAGGTAAACAAGCCATTCAGGGTAAATCTTTTATATGAAAATTTATTGTTAAATGTCCCATAAAATTTTGGATTAGGATTACCAATCACCTGTTTATCTTTCGAGTCAATAATTCCGTCTCCATTTTTATCAACGAAAATAACATTCCCTGCTCCAAAATTGCTATAGCTACCATCTACGTTTTGAATCCTAAGGTAACCTTTTGTTCCGGTTTTCGGATCGGTATAAGCAGTAGATGCCTGTGCCTCCGTTGCAAAGACACCATTAGTTTTATATCCGTAGAACACTCCGGCAGATTCTCCGACTCTTGTCAGTACCTCCCCTTTATAAACCGAAGTAGTATATTCACCGTTAGGCAGTGATGTAATCACGTTGTTGTAATGTCCAACGCTTAACCCAAGTTCCCATTTCAGGTTCTTAAAATTAACCACTTTCAGGTTTGCTGTAACTTCATACCCTTTATTTGTCATGCTTCCTCCGTTATCCCAAAAGAAACTTAGCCCCGAAACATCAGGCATATTTCTCATAACCAGAAGATTTGTTGTGTTACTCGAGAAAAAATCAACGCTCAACGACAACCGATTATCGAACAGTCCTAAATCAGCACCTATATTTGCTTTCCCGGTGGATTCCCACTGGATATTTGAATTTGCCAGATTTGTTATCACCAATCCGTTTGCCTTATCCATAAATTTAGTGGACGAGAAAAATGCCATTGATTGATAATCTTTAATCCCATCGTTGCCTGTAACCCCGTATCCTGCTCTGATTTTGAAAAAGTTCAGGACATTTATGTTTTTCATAAACTTTTCGGAAGAAACCAGCCATGCTCCGTTAGCCGCAGGGAATATGCCCCAACTGCGTCCAATGAGTGAGACACCACCCTGGGTTTCTTTTCCAAACCGGGAGGAAGCATCCATGGACACCGTACCAGTCAGGAAGAAACGATTGTCGTAATCATAATCAGCATTCAGATAATTTGAAATTGAATTGGTCTGATTGTTAATCCCATCTACCTGTAAAAAACTGTTAGTACCGGTAATGGTCGTATTATTGTTTGACCCTGAATTATGTTCTTCGGCATAATCCGATTCGTAATAATTATTGATATACCTCCATCCTAAAATTGCTTTCAGATGATGAAAGTCATTGAATTTTTTATCAAATGTCAGTCTTGTTTCATCAAAATAAGCGGTATTACGCATTACCTGACTACTTATTTCGTTTTGTGAAACCCCCAGGTTAGGAAGAATTTCCACAGGAGTAAAAAACATGGGAATATAATGTCTTTCAATAGTTTTATCCAGACTATAATCGAATTGTGAACTCAGGGTCAAATTGGGTACTATCTGAAAAGAGGGAAGAATACCCATGTTGAACCGGTATTTTTTCAACTTATTGATAGAATAATTAATTATCGCACCGGGATTACCGATTCCAAAACTGTCCGTTCTGGCATAATCGGTTGTTAACTGACCTGAAGAAGTAAAAGTATTGGGACTCAGGAAAGGGGATTTAATTTTGCTGACCCATGTAGGAGAAGAATAAAAATCGACTCCATCATCCAGTAAGGTTCTTTCAACACGGGAATAGCCGATGTTTAAGCCCATACTAAAAGTGTTTGTGAATTTCAAATCGGCATTACAACGGAAATTAATGCGTTGCATGTCGGTGGTGGTCACTACGCCTTTATTATCGGTTAGCCCTAATGAAAAATAATACAACGCTTTTTCATCCCCACCGTTGGCATTAATGGCATAACTGTTCGTTTGCCCGGTCTGATACACCTGATCCCCCCAGTTTGTGGCATTGTGATTTGCATTATATATCTGTTTTTGTGACGGATCTATTCCTAAAAATTCATACCTGGAAATATCGTTTCCTACAGCACCTTTTGAATTTAATAAATCGCTGGCATATATTCTGTAATCTTCGCCGTTCATCATGGGCATTGCATTCGGACGGACAGTCATACCCGTGAAATAGTTTAAACTGATTTTAGTAACCATTGATTTCCCTCTTTTGGTTTTAATCAACACCACTCCATTGGAGGCTTTACTTCCATAGATAGAACTACCATCTTTGATTACGGTTATATTCTCAATATCATTCACATCAATATTATCCAACGGATTTGAGAAAAACCCTTTGTGAATAGACTGCACATCATATAAATTATTCCAGATAACTCCATCCACAACAAACAAAGGTTGTGCATTGGCGTTTAGTGAATTAATCCCTCTGATAAATAATACAGTTCCTTCTCCGGCTACCCCTGAGCGTGAAACGGCACGAATATCGCCCCCAAGTGATGACTGCAGAACCTCGTCGGCTGAAATGGCTGGTGTTTTACTTACATCCTCTACACTCCCGGCGGAAGACACTAAAGCTGAATTATTCACTGTTCCTGTAACCCCTTCGATATTTTTGAAATAGTTACTGAATTGATTTGAATAAAGATTTATCACCACAGAATCTTTTCCTCTAATGGCAACTTCCCTCAGATTGTAATCATAGGCTGAAACATAGAGAACATCTTTCAGCGAAGAAATTTTCAACGTAAATTGACCTTTTTCATCCGTTACAGCCGATAAATTCTTGTTTGGAACTGATATCTGTGCTGCTACGATTGGTTTTTTGGTATGTGCATCACGTACCAACCCTTTCAATACTATTTCATGTTTGTTCTCCGGAACTTTGCTTTGAGACATTGCAACAGGACAAGACAACAGCATGCTTGCAATTGTAACCGCACTTATGAGTTTAAAACAGAAAGAATACCTATTCATGCTTAATATGTTTTTATAATTTTTCATTTTCATACTAAAAAAGTTTATTCACTCAATGTTATTGAACAGGTTTCAGAATTATATAATCTATTCGCAACGTCCTATTAAAATTAGCTAATTCAGCGGAGGTAACCCCGGCTGCATTTTCAACTTTTAAAGAAACGGTAGGCAGCAGACCTGAAATATAATCAGGTTGTTTAACCAGGTTACAATACGGGAATTGAAATCCGGATACAACGAGCATCTCCTGTGGCTGGGAAGTAGGGGTGGTGGTGAAAATAGCACTTACTTTGGTTGGCAGCTGAACTGCATGGTTGATATCAACCGTAGCATTAGTCACCTGAACTCCCAGACTGTTTACATAGGACAAATAAAACCGTACTTTATTTGGTTTTATATCCGTTGGATCAACAATACTAGTGGGAACAAACACACAATATATATCATATTTGGCAGATAATGTGTTTGAGATCGGAAACTGAACATTAAGTTTGGAAATACTGCTTGAGGTAGTTGGATCAAGTCGTACATAGTAGCCTTTTGATATATTAAAACCTGTACCGATACTTGTCACCGAAGTGGCATTATAATTTAATGTGGTTCGTCCATTCAGGGGGTCTTCTCCTTCGATCCGTATTTCCTTAAACCACGAATCTGTTGCACTGTTTTTCAATTGACTGGTTACATAGCTTAAACCATTACTCATTTCGGTAACCTGTGCCCCGGCAAAGAGTCTGTTAGGATTGGAAAATCCATGTCCATAGGTCGAATAGATAGAATCCGAGGCAATTGGCAGTGATTTTACACCTCTAAAAAACAAGTCCTGGATTAATGTCCATTTTGTATTTGTTATTTGTGCCTGAACTCCACCATCTTTAACCAGCGCATTGTAAAAAGGTAGGATCCGGTTATAGGCTTCACTCCACGCAGCATTATCGGGCAAAATAGCGGTATAGATACTATCTTCGGTATTAAATTTACCGAGATAAGTCAACGCTTTATTTGTGGATTTATAAACATTACTTACAAAATAACCATCTTTATAGCTTGCCGCTGTGTCTAATTGAATAATTGTTAAAGAATTGATATAGTTCCTTATAGAATCAATACCATCTGTTTTATTTAAAAACTCCCAGATATTCATTCTATAAGGTGCATAATCACTCAACACGTAGATGATACCGTTTTTTGTTGCGACATCAGCTTGTACAACTGTTTTACCCCCGAAAGTGTAACCACCGGGTCCTTTTGCAAACACAATCAGTTTATTATCCAACATGAGAATTGACTTGCTGATAATTCCGGAAGTAGGGTAAGAAAAACGTGTGATATGATTTTTTACAATTTTAATTACCTGTGCTGTATCCGTGAGGTCAACATTCAAAAGTGCCTGATCTGTTGGCGCCCAGACAGTAAAGGTTTGCGATTTGTTGAGTATTGTATCATACCCTGTGATTTTAAGCATTTTGGTAAATGTACTTAATTCAGTTTGCGCTTGAATATATTGATACAAATTCAAAGTACTCTTATTTACAGGTTCAGCATAATAGTGTTTATCCCAGTCATTGGTACACGAAACTACCAGTATTGTTAAGAATGTCAGCAAGGCAAAAATGGGAATTCCATAATATCTTAATCTCATAATGTAAAATATTTAAAGCTAATTCTAAAATAAATATTAATAAATATCCTCTGTTTCGAGAGCGCTTGTCGGTACAAATTCCAGGTAGTCGAACATAAATTGGCCTCCGCTTAATCCTTTTACAGAAAGTTTATGAGTTCCCGCTTTGCTAAACGGATAGATTCCTAAAATATGTCTTAATGATACCGATTCATACCTTGCAGACTGACCCCTGTACCATTGGGTTGTTGCCGTTTTGTATACCGCTGGTCCTTTCATGTATCCCCTGTTACGCATCATCTTATCATTCTGGTAGCCTAAAGGATCATCAAGTTCGGATCCGGGCAGTACATAACCGATAGAAGGATCAGTACCTGTTATATTCATATTTAAAGGCACTCCACATGGAACATCGTCCACATACAACTGAGCCACCCCACGACCACCATTGGCCAGATAACCGAATCTTATTTCGTAAGTACCTTCGGGAACCGGAGGTGTTATGATCGAAAAGTCATAAAGGTTTCCTGCAGTAGCTTCCAGATATATTTCGTCACCTTCATAATCGCAATATCCATCATAAGGTGTCAAATAACCGACTTGTGTCTGTTCAGAACTTGTGATCCTGTCAATATAACCTCTTGGAATAGAAAACAGTGTGTTTTTTAATGCCGTGGCCAAGCCATGCTCAGGGAGACCCCGCATATTATTGTTGGTTAACTCCGGGAAAAAGCTCGAAGTATCAAAACGAAGCCGTTTACTTGACAATTCGGCATTGACAGCATCGCTATATACCAACATACCATCTATTTCATGATAAACACCATTTGTACCAAATTTATCATAGTATGAGGTAATTTGAATCACTTTACCTGTTTCAGTTGAATAATTAATCAGATTTGTTTTGTTTAATAGCCGGTCTTTTTTAATCTCCATCAAAGTATTCGGACACATCGTTTCAATATATTCATACATATTCCTGGTTTTCAACATGTGACCTGTATCATACGCATCAATAAATTTTGTGTATGTTAACTGCCTATTAATCAGATGATAGGCAATAAACTTATTAAGACTGTTGTTACGGTTTGTTATATCCGTAATGCTCGGATCGGCTTGATATACATTCGCTGCTGCATATGCTTTCATACTTTCTAAATCTGTAATCCCGTTTGCAATCATGGTGGCATTACTTTCCATCAACACGGTATATCCAAATTTCTTGGCAGTAGGAACCAGTTTATCAAACTCTCTGCCGGTAGCCAGATTTACTAAAGAAGAATAAAGTGACGGGTCGTAAGTTAAATCTTTAATGGCAAGAAGCGAGTCGGCTAATCCGGTTGCAATTAAAGCTTTATAAAACAAAGTAAAGGTCGTATCCTTTGAAATTGCTTGTACTATCCCTGCGCTGGTTGGATTTAAAACTTGGTTTATTTTATGGATCACCCCGTTATGCACCAATATATCCTTTTGGATAATCTGGGATGTGGAATTAATAAAAGCATATCCGGTAGGTGAAAAATAAACCGATAAATACCGGTCGCTCATGGAGAGTTCAGGTAATGCTCCGACTAAAAAATTTGAATACAACACCACTGAGCCCATAATGATATGGTCGTAAGCAATTATTTTTAACGAGTCCAGTGAGAAATCCTTGAGAGATTTTTTTCCTTTCGTCACATAAAACTTCCTCATTGCTTCATTCGATGGAGCAAAGCAAGTATAAGCACCGTATGAATTTAAAAGACCCATCACTTTCGAAGTGTCTAACAGGGCTGTAAATTCGGAGAAATCAGTTGAATCCCTTAGGTATTGACCCATCATTTTATCAGTAAAGGTAAACCGGTTACCTCCAATTTGATCTGAATTACAAGACGAAAAGATCCCCATTGCAAATAATAGTACAACAATACCTGCTAATGCGTGCCTTTTAAAAAGCGATTTTGAATAGTATATTCTCATAATCATTAATTTTCTAATCTGTTATTTAGTAATCGAAGTTGATTCCTCATAAAATGGGTTTTGTACCATTTTAGGATTTGCTTCTATTTCGGATTTTGATATTGGCATATACATAGCATCCAACACCGGTGCACCTAGCGAAGCTGAGTTACCTGATGATTTATGATTTACATAACTGTTCAACGAGGAGGTTGAATTTTCGCGACGGGACACCCTGACCAAGTCAAACCAACGTTTCCCTTCAAAAAG
>Ga0209430_1002133_pt1 | contig 13204 bp, 8 predicted proteins | sample BarGraIncub1133A_FD_184504 | JGI IMG/M metagenome (GOLD analysis project Ga0209430, IMG submission 184504) | Arctic peat soil microbial communities from Barrow, Alaska - Barrow Graham LP Incubations 11-33A (SPAdes) (version 2) | ecosystem: Environmental > Terrestrial > Soil > Wetlands > Peat... | reverse complement strand
CAACCGTACCGGCTGCACTTGGATTCACACCTGCACCCCAGTTCCATACTGTGTTTTTATAGAAGAATGATTTGAAGTTCAGAACAGGGACGCGATTTATCAACCCGCCTAACATCTTAGCAAAGGCATGTCCGCTACCTATGGCTTCCGAAATAACCACTAGATCAAATTTTTCCAGGGCAGCCAACGTATCGGTGCTAGCAGTAGTAAAGGCAGAAATATTAATAGCCTGACAATCTTTTTCGGCAATAACGGTGTTGTTGTAAATCGGATCGTTGGCAATGCCGCAATAACCAGCATACGTGGAGTCATAGAGGTATGCAATCTTGAAATTGGCGCTCGGGTCAAATCCACCGGAAGTGCCCATCAGATAATTACAAGCATTCATGACCAATTTGACACCATTCGGAGTTACCGTGGTGCAAAAATCACTGGCCATCGGGATCAGCATGTATTTCTTATCCAAGCCTTTAATTTCGTGAATAGCTGAAGTCGCTACTGTTGATAGGTTGGCAATGATGTTGTCCACCTCAATCTTACTTCCAGCCAACGGCGTACCAAAACCTTGCAACAGATTCGATGCAATGCTCGAACCGGAAAAAATCTGCACGGTATCGTTCGTTACAACAACATCTTTAAATATAGGATGGGTGGCAAAACCAGGATTGATCATGAAAGAAGTGGTTTTGACCGCTGGATTTACAGGTGCAGCCCATGACCAACGACCGCTTGTATAGGCAAACGCTTTAAAGTTCAGCATAGGAACTTTCCCAACGAGATACTGCATGGTGTTGCTTAAAGCGGCTCCTCCAGACATTGCTTCAGTGCTGATCACCAAATCAAAAGTTTTCAAGGTTGTGGTGTCAGGAATGGTTGTTGAAGTTGCATACATAAAATCCGTCACTGCAAAATTGGAATTTGCCAACAAGGCTGCGTGGATTGGATCAAGCGTAGGATCATACCCCAAAGCTCCCCAAGCAAACTTGATTGGATTGTAACTTGCCTGATAAACAAAAGCTACCTTCTTCGGAACTGCGAACAATGTCGCAGAACAGAGCAGCGCAGCTGCAAAGAGTAGAAGAATTTTTTTCATAAGTGTGGTTATTAATTAGAAATTAAGGAATTCAATTAAAGCGGTACATGATTTTTTCCACCTTCACCGAACCATCCGAGAAAATAGTCCTGATCAGATTCAAACCCATGACGGGCTTCTTCACTTCGAGACCCGACAAGGTGTAAATTCGTTTGGAGACCACTGTCTTTTCCACATCAGTAGACTTCTTCAAGGCAACAGGTTCTTCCCCCTCGCCCATCAGCTTCACATCAAAAATCATCATGTTGCTGTTGGTGTTCAGGTTGGTCGCACTTGTCAATTTAACATAAACTGGAGTGGCATTGTCATAATATGCCAGACGCTTGCGTATAAGTTTATCTCCCTTGGTTATAAGAGTGTCAATCACAGTCCAGGTTGCTAACGAATCGTTTGAGGTCGAAACGGAGACTTCCAGTTTCTCAATATAGGTTGCTGCACCTTTGGCACCGGTGAACCAAACCGCAACATCAAAAGGACCAGCCTGTTTATCAGGAGTAATGATATAAGCCGTTGTCGGATCTGCTGCAGCATTGGTCGTCAAGAAGGACATGGCAAACGAGGTTGCACCTGCATCTCCTTCTGTTTCAGGACTGTAATTGCCAGATGTGGCAACACCGGTATTTTGAAGATTGATGCGTTGACCCAGAGAACCAGCAATAAAACCATTATGGAAAGTGACTGTCTTTAGAGTGGGTTTTAGGTTAGGATCCGCTTCCGTAGGAACAAGATAGGCATATTTTGCAATGACATCACCGGTTACGAGAAAGGTCGAATCCGTATTTGCCCATCTCCAGGATGGAATAGTGTCCTTTGTAGGCTGATTATTGAAATTGGCCCATAAAAGTGTTTTGTTACGTTCAGTATAACCATCGATGGACACCTTTTCCTGTGACAAATCCGAGTTCAACCGGTTAGTCATGATAGCGATAGCTTTGACCGTACAAGGTCTCATAACGGTGAAAGGTACGGTATAAAGAGTCGATGTGGTTGCATTCGGCGTTGCTCCGTTGGTGGTATAATACAAGTCACCCGCACTTCCTTGGATGGTCACCGTTTTACCTGTTTCAGCAGGTACGATTGAAATGACTGGAGCGACCAATTTCGTTTTTATGCTCACCTTAACGCTGGCTATTTGACTGTCATCAAAACCTTGTTTTAGGGTTATAGCCTTGACTGTCAAGGAATCATTCAATTGAAGTTTGGTTGAATATACAAGACTGGTTGCATTGGGGTCCGTTCCGTCCAATGTATAATGAATGGCTGAACCCGGAGTAGAGGTCGACAATGAGACCAAGGTGTAACCATCATAATAGTCCTGACTGATGGTTGGTTTGATGGCAGCAACCACATCGGTTTTGGTCGTTGCCAAATGTACGGCAGCGTTGTATACCAAAAGTACGGAATTATCATTCATGGTTGAAGCGGCATCACTACTCAGAGGAATCAACATATAGGCATTGTCGGTTCCATGTTTGTGGATGGCTTTGATGGTATCGGTTCCATTGATTACGTTCGCCATCAGGCTGTCTCCTGCATAAATACTTCCTTCATTCAAGGTATAGCCCTGAACCAGGTTTTTATTCAGAACTGTACCATTGAACAAGGTCAAACCTTCGGAAATGTCCAGCGATTCAAAAGTAGGATGCTTTACGAAGGCATCCTTGACATACAATGTTGGGATTCCGTTTTGTCCAACCGATACATCGCTTGGGTTCTTGCATGCACCCCAATTCCAGGAGTCACTGTTGTAGAAGGAGGCTTTCATATTCAGCATCGGAACTCTATTGACCAGTTTCTGCAACTTCAATCCGAACGGATGTGTTTCGGAAATGGCTTCACTTACAACGACAACATCATATTGTTCCAAGGCTTTCAAGGAGTCGACGAATACCTTGGCTGTATCGTTTGTAAAATCCTTGATATCGATGGGATAGACGTTTTTTTGCATGAGACCCTGTTGCAAAACAGCATCGTTTTCAGTACCAACCGTCGTATTACCCGGATAGGAAGAATCAAAAAGATAAGCAATGTTGACAGCTGCATCGGGATCGATCGTTTCATTTCCTTCCACTGTGATGGAACGGATGTGAATGCCACCAGATGAACCGGTCGTAAATGTTACGTCGGAAGGCGTAGTAACGGTGGCATTTACTGTAAACACATTTATATTTTCAACCAAGGAGGTCGCATCTCCCGAAATTCGGGTGGCATTGTTAGTGGAACAACTGATGCCACGGGCTGTAGCTGTATTGGCTGTCATGGTCACAATAGTAATTTTATGACCTGCATATAGTCCCTGCAACGTAAACGTGAGATTCGTTCCATTCAGCATCACACGGGGAGGTGTATAACCGAAATCAATATTCACTTTTCCGGAACTCATGGAACCGAATTTAATTCCGGCAGTCTCGACAATGACTTGTCCGTTTGCCGTCAACTCACCGGACATGGTCACAGCGTTGTTATATCGACTAGTTGGTGTACCAGCTGCAGTCCAACGGGTGTTGTCAGCAGCAATATTGGCTAAGGTAGCAGCACTGAAGCCCTTTCCTGCAAAATTCCAAATGGTTTTTGCCTGCAAAACAGGTATGGAAACCAGCAAACAGATAAATAGTAGTGTAAAAAGTTTTTTCATATTAAATTGCATTAGTTTAAAAGGTGGTCAAATATACATAATAATATATCAGGGCATCGGTTGCAAACCCTCCCAACGCACTTTCCATTTGCCATTTTTCGGGAAACCGGGATTGTGCCCCTTGCTTCCGTCCCAACCGGCGCACATCATCGCTACGGCTGTGAGCAAACCGCCGTTCCCGGGCAGGTAAATGCGAAGCCTATCGTCCTGATAATTGTGACCATTCACCAAGTACGTATTGGTTCGTTTGTCCATTAGCAGAGCCCCCACGGCCTTTTCACCAAGCCCCAGTCGAGCAGCGCTCATAGCCGTCATCGGATAATCCCAGCCCCAGGTCTTGCCCCAGTTCCAGTTGGTCCAAATCCAGTCAAACGTTTTGGTCATGATGTCAGGCCGTACCAGTCTGGAAGCCGGCAAAATACCCAAAGCACCCAGAACGGCCATGTGGTCGGAAGTGAAACGGGTATCCTTATAGGTGTCGGTTGCGGTTTCAGCAGCTAAATATAATCCATCCTGATGGGCCAGCGGCGAAAGCTTGTCCAATATGATTTCCCACTTCATGTTCTTTTGCAAACCCAGACGCGTTCTCCATTGTTGCGCCGTTTTAAGTCCGAAATACCAATATTGCAATTCAAAGGGAGAATTCACGGTTTCGGATGCTTTCAAGGTTTCTTGAGCGGGAATGGCCCCTTTCAAAACATAGCGGTCTTCCATGGCGTCGTAATCGACAAAGCTGGCCATAAAGTCTGCAGTCTTGAATACCAAGTCTTTGTAGGTGTTTAGGGTGGCCGTATCCGGATGACTCCGATACAGAAGCTCAGCCAGATAAATGTAATGCGGTTGTTGCCAGATCAGAAAGGAACCGACCTTGGACGGCGCTTCGATGCCGGATGGATCTGTCATTTTCATCCAACGGACACCGCTGAAACCTTGACGTTTGGCAATCGCCGCAGCTTTGGGTTCCACTTGTTTGTACCAATCCATGCTGCGTTCCAACAGGTCTGGCCTGCCCCAAAGGGCAAAATGAGCGGCATGCCACCAATGCATTTCCAGATGGTATTTGCCAAACCAAGTGTTGTAGGTCAGTCCGGATTCTTGTGGTGGATACATGCCGGCGCACTGGATGGCCATTAAATATTGTGAAAGGACGACCCTACGTTCCAGTTCAAAGGCTCTCGGATCGGTGCAAGCCGAAAAATCGACGGCTCCTCCCCTTTTCCAGAAAGAATTCCAGTAGATTTTGCTCGCTGTTTGGTCATCAAGAACCAAATCCGTAGGATTTTCGGGATCACTGGTGCAAACGCTTGGTATTACAGGCAGGAATTCGCAGGTAAAACGCAGTTCGTTATCCCGTGTGGTCAGTCGAAACTGATGGGGAGCCTTTTCTGTAAAAGTCGCCTGACCGTTCCAGCGGATCCAGACATAATACGTATCGTTGTCGAGCGTACGTTTCAAAATAACCGAGTGAATGTCTTGATTGAAGATTTCCGTTTGATGCTTTTCGGCGTTTGTCCAATCACAGGCATCGTCTGAATGCTTGCCGGAGGGATACGGGAAATCGAACTTCACGGACATGCGATCGGTCTTAAACAAGGCTGAACGAACGGATGCTGCAATACGGTCTTTGAAGGGATGACAGGACGTTTCCACTTCCACTACATTTTCGCCTGCACGGAAAGAGCTGGTTATCAAACCATTCCACATATCCAGGGATTGATAGATTTGAGTAAGGTTTTCCTGTTGAAGTATTTTACCGGTCGGCGAAAGCATTTCTAGCCCGACAATGCCCAGATGCAGACGGTGTGGATTTGCCCTAAAATAATCGGCAGCACTTTGGGGACGACCAGGTTCATTGAATTGCACAGCGTAGGGTTCTTCCCTACCCCGGAAATTATAATTTTTCAGAGTTTCTTCGGGCGTATAATTTTCGGTGTTCGGAAAACTGTGCCAACCCCATTGCGATTGTGTTCCCAAGGGTACACCGTCCTTGTAGCGTTCCGGAAAACTCTGCAGTCCGGTAGCATCTACCGTAAATGCAAAATTGCCATTGCCCACCGATAAGGACGCCAGTGAGTCAAAAGCCGAAATATGAACGGTATGTCTTTTCACCAAAGCCAGACGGTCGATCGGTGCTTTTTTCCCGGCTGAAATCGTCCCGGAAAAAGCAATCAAGCAAATGAGCAAAAAAAGTACTCGTTTCATACCTTTATTTATAGAGCGGTACGTTGACCGTATTTTTAATATCCACGCGTTCACCGTTTTCACCAGAAATGGAAACATTTTTCAACTTCCAGTTCTTGGCCCAATACATGTGTCCCGGATTCTCACCGGTAATATGCACGTTGGTTAGATGAAAGCCTTCCACGGGTGATGCTTCCACGCCTTCGCAAATGATGGCTACCTTGCAATTTTTGGCTTGTATGTCGTTGAACCAGATGTTGCGGAAAATCGGCAAACCCAACGAAGCGGGTTCCACTTTGGTGAGCATCACTTTCCAATGCGCTGGAATGCTGTCCCAGACAAACCCTTTAGGCAATTCGGAATAACTGTAGGCCGGATTCCAGTTCAGATTGATTTGGAACGGATCGCGGATGTCCTGCATCCGGATGTTCGCCAAGTATATGTTTTCGACAACACCACCCCGGTTCAGGGCGGATTTAAAGCGCATGCCCACCTTGGTACCCAATGCTGTCATGTTGTAAGTCACGATATTGCGAATGCCACCGGAGGTTTCACTGCCGCAGGTGAAGAGTCCGTCTCCCTGACGGGCGATGCAATTGCGAATCACCACGTATTCTGTGGGACGGTTCACCCTCAAACCATCTGCATCCCGACCAGCCTTGAGGCAGAAATTATCGTCGTTGCAACTGATATCGCAGTTTTGAACCAGAATACGGTTGGAAGAATCAATGTCGATACCGTCGGTACTGGGGCCCTTGCCTGCATTGTTGTTGTTGACCACGATGCCGTCGATGGTGACATATTGACTATATAAAATGTGTACGGTCCAGAAGCCAGCTTCAAAATAGCCGTTTCCGGTCATGGTGAAATCTTGGCAATCCTGAATGAGGACCAAACGTGGACGCATGCAATCGTAATCGATGATCCAACGTAAATCGCGTTTGTCATAATCCTTTCGCATGTTCCAGTATTTTTCCCAGAACACTTTACCTTGTCCCCAGACTTTTCCTTTACCGGAAATTTCCACGTTTTTTTGTCCAATGGTCGTGATGAGCGCTGCCGGCCATTTCATTTCAATTCCTGCCACTCGGGTGTCAATGATCGGATAGTTCTTCAAGTCCTGGCTGCCGAAAAGCTGTACACCTTCGGGAATGTTAAAGTTGACTCCACTTTTCAGGAAAATGGATCCGATGCAATAATTGCCCTTGGAAAACGTGACCATGCCACCACCTTTGGCAGCGCACTGGTCTATGGCTTTTTGGACAGCGACCGTACTTAGCACGGAGGTATCAGCTACTGCACCGAAATCACAAGCATTGTATTGTTTGAGGCTGGAAGGCTTTTGACGGGCACCAACTTCTTTCATCCATTTGAAGTTGGGAATACCGGGGTGCTTGACAGATTGCGCACCAACGGTTATACAAAATGCAAAAGTCAGGAGAATCCAGACGGATTGTCTTTTCATAGATTAAATAAGGTTATAATACTTCTACAAAAATATATAAAAAAGAATGACATTTTTGGGTCTGGCAGATGGGGTTGATAATTATTCCACCTCGTTTAAAAGCGTATCGTGTTGATTAACAACAAATGAGGCCTTCGGTTTCCCGAAAGCCTCATCCAATTAACACGGTATTTCCACCAATTTTTACACAAGCAGCTTATTTGAATAACCAGCGATACAGATCGTTTCCGTTCGCATAGACCAGCAGCGCAATAAGAAGGAACATGCCAACCATTTGCGCATACTCCATGAATTTGTCGCTGGGTTTCCGCCTTGCAACGATTTCATACAGAAGGAACATAATATGTCCACCATCCAAAGCCGGGATCGGAAGGATGTTCATAAAAGCTAAAATGATGGAAAGGAATGCGGTCGTTTCCCAGAAATGCTTCCAGTCGATTTCAGCCGGAAAAAGTTTTCCCAATGTTCCGAATCCACCCAAGCTTTTTGCTCCAGCTTTCGTGAAAGCATACTTCATGTCGCTGGTATAACCGGTCAACTTGCCGATGCCTTTGTGAATTCCAGCAGGAATGGAGGCAAAGAATGTAAATTTTTGAACATTTGTGGCATAAATATCTTCCGGCATGCACGTCGTAAATCCTAACTTCCCGTCTGAATCTGGGGTGATCTGAATGACTTTAGCGACACCGTCACGGTAGAAGTTCAACTGAATGGGCTTGTCTTTGTTTTTGCTCAATGCTTCGACAAATTCAGGGAAAGTGACCGTTCTCTTACCGTTGATGGCAGTCAGACTGTCACCAGGCAGCATTCCGGCTTTGGCGCAAGCAGAACCTGATGAAACCTCTTTAATGACTGTCGGAAAACGGAAACCCGCAAAACCCTGCTCACCCGAAATGAGCTCTTCCATGAATTTTTTGGGCATCTGAATGATGACCTGCTGAGAATCACGTATTACCACCACCTGTTTTGCATTGGCAATCAGGCGCATCGCTTCGTCGTTGAATTGCTCAAAGGTTTTTCCATCGGCTGAAACCAAACGGTCACCATCTTGAAAACCGACCTTGTGGGCTGTTGGAGAATAATCCATCCCCATCGTAGCATTCTCTACAGGCAGGTATTCTTCGCCCCAGATGTTCAGCACTGCTGCATAAATCATCAGGGCCAGGATGAAATTGAACAGTACGCCGCCAACCATGATCAGCAAACGTTGACCCGCTTTTTTGGAACGGAATTCCCAAGGTTTCTCGGGTTGAGCCATCTGCTCGGTGTTCATGGACTCGTCAATCATACCTGAAATGGCGCAATAACCGCCAAGTGGCACCCAGCCCAACCCAAATTCCGTTTTTTCCGGAACTTCTTTGAATGCAGCCGGCGGATTTTTACTGAACCAAGAAAAACGGAGTTTTCCGTCTAACTTCTTGACTCTGAAAATGGAAAAGACCGGATTGAAAAACATGTAGAACTTTTCCACCCTAACCTTGAAGAGCCGTGCAAATAGAAAATGCCCCAGTTCATGAATGAGCACCAGGATGGATAAACTCAATATCAGTTGAAAAGCGCGAACCAAAAATAATTCCATAGGGTTTTTAAGTTGTTTATAAAATATAAGATTGGGCCAATCTCCTGGCCTCTGCATCCACCAAAACGTAATCTTCGTAGGTGGGTTTTTCGATGAATGGTGTCATCGCCATTGTTTTTTCGATCAGTTCCGACATTTCCAAAAAGCCGATGCGGTCTTTCAAAAACGCTTCTACCGCAATTTCATTGGCAGCATTGAGTGTACAAGGCATGGAGCCACCTTTGGCCAAAGCCTTGTACGCCAATCGCAGGTTCCGGAAACGTTTCAGGTCCGGTTCCTCAAAGGTCAGTGAAGCATATTGGCTGAAGTCCACCCGTGGGTAGTCGTTTTGTATGCGTTCGGGATAACCGAATGCATACTGAATGGGCAATTTCATATCCGGTAGGCCCATTTGAGCCTTGATGGAACCGTCCCGAAACTGAACCATGGAATGAATGATGGATTGCGGATGCACTACCACTTCGATTTGTTCGGGTTTCAGATTGAAAAGCCACTTTGCTTCGATGACTTCGAAACCTTTATTCATCATGGAGGCTGAATCGATGGTAATTTTAGCACCCATGTCCCAGTTGGGATGCTTGAGCGCTTCTTTTTTGGTCACGTTCGCCAGATCCCGCATGGCCGTTTTACGGAAAGGCCCGCCTGAAGCCGTCAGAATGACTTTTTCGATGGGGTTGTACATCTCCAGGCACTGGAAAATGGCTGAATGCTCTGAATCGACCGGAAAGATGGGCACGCGGTGTTTTTGTGCCAGTTCGTTGATGATTTCACCGGCAACGACCATGGTTTCCTTGTTGGCCAACGCAATGGATTTTCCGGCTTCAATGGCACGAATGGTAGGCAGTAAGCCTGCAAAACCGACCATGGCGGCCAGCACCATATCAATGGGTTCAGACTCGACTATCTGTGCGATGGCCTCAACACCGGCATAAACTTTGATGGGCAAGTCTTCCAGCGCTTCCTTTAGGGTCGTGTAAAGATCCTTATTGCCGATAATGACCGCTTCCGGCAAGAATTCCCTGGCCTGTTTGATCAGCAAGTCCACTTGGTTGTTGGCTGTCAGCGCATAGACTTCAAACCGGTCTGGATGCGCACGAATGACCTCCAACGCCTGCGTTCCGATGGAACCAGTGGAACCCAGGATGGCAATTTGCTTCTTTTCGTTGTTGTTTTCCATAGCTTAGAACACAATATACTCTTCGGGATTCAATGGAACGCCCTTATGCCACAACTCAAAAAGCAGGACGGGCAAACCTGTGCGGGCAGGATTCTCCCCAACCATGCCAATGGCCTCGCCAGCCTTTACTTTATCACCTTCTTTTTTCAGCAACTCCGTATTGTATTTGTAGACCGAAATAAAATCGTTATTGTGTTGTATTTGAACTACATAATCGAAATCGGAAGTATATGCAGCAAACATGACCGTGCCATCCAGGACAGCCACGGAGGGTTGCAGGTTGGGCGTTTCTATGCGGATGCCAAAGGATTTGAGCTTGGGGTTGAATTTACCTGTCACATTGCCTTTAAGCGGTGGATAAAGCAACAAGTTCTTCTCCGTCGATTGCTGGCTGAGAATGGACAAGTTGTACTTTTCGTTATCCTCGTACTCCGCCCTGAATTTTAGTTCCCGTTTGGTGGCAGGCATGAGTTCCAGTTGATTGACCGCTAAAGAATCGATGGTGATCTTTCCTTCCTTCTTTCGTATGGAATCCATGGGAATGTTGCCTGAAATGATGCCATTGATGACTTTCAGGTATTTGGCTTGCCTGTCCAACATATCCGACAAGGAATCCACCCGTGCGGCTTCTTTGATCATCTGCTGACGCAATCGGGGATCCAGATCCTGAGGCAGAAAAGAGCGTAACGGGGTGTGCGCCATCAGAAACCAGGACAAGAAAAATACAATGAGAGCCAATGATGCCGCCATAAAAATACCATCCAACAACGAAACCCGCAAGGAAAAGAAATTTTCCAGCGTACTTTCATTGAAAATGGTCAGCTGAAACTTCTTTTTCAGCTTTTGAAATTGATGGCGGAGGTCAATTCGCTTCATGAACAGATTTCTGGTTACAAATTTAACAGAAAATCGGAGGTATCCCTCCCATTCAGCACTTAAAAAATAATAACACGGCCCGTTTCGGGGTCAAAGCCAAAAGAATCGCCGTGAAATACATGATGGATGGAGTCGTTGGCGGTCAGTTCAGCCGGAGTTCCTGCCTGAAGGACAGCCCCGGCATCCATCAGCCAGAGTTTATCAGCCAGACGGATAGCCAGGTCAATTTCGTGCGTAGAAATAAGGATGCATTTTTGCAGGTCTCGTGCTAATTTCTTCAGTAAAAGTAGGATTTCCACCCGGTTGGGCAGGTCAAGGAAGGAAGTTGGTTCGTCCAGCAAGATGAGTGGAGTATCCTGGGCCAACGCTTTGGCGATCATGACTCGTTGCCGTTCTCCATCGGAAAGTTCTGCAACAAGTCTGTTACAAAAAGGTTCAAGATGAACGGCTTTCAAAGCGTCGCTAACTTGTTTCTCATCGTTTTTACTCAGTTTACCTGAAACAGTGGAATAAGGATGGCGACCCATGGCCACCAATTGCTCCACCGTGATGTAACCTAACTGAACGGAATCGGTCAGCACCAGACTGATTTGTTGGGCACGTTGGGTCAGTTTGAGATCTTCTAGATTCACTTCTTCCAGAAAAACACTTCCCGCCAACGGCTCCTGCAGACCGGCCAGCGTTCGCAACAACGTGGATTTCCCGCATCCGTTGGGCCCGATGAGCGCAATCAGTTCACCCGGATTTGCCAACAGGTTGAGTCCCTGTTGAACGGCATTCGCAGTTTTACCACGGTGGTAGCCAATCGACAAATCGACAGTGCGGATCATAAATCTAAAAGGCCTTCGGGAAGGGAAACATGCATTTCCCGGTTTTCGATGTCAATTTCAGTGAAGAACTCTTCGGCTACTGGCATGAGGATTTCCTTATCGTCCTTGCTAAGTTTAAAGAGTACATTTAACGTGGAATCATCCACTTCTGTGATTTCTCCAATGTGTCCGACCTCTTCATCAAACACATTGAATCCAATATAAAAATTCCAATCGTCCTGATTCGGTTCTTCCTTTTCAGCAAAACGGGCCGGGTAAAACACTTCTTTGCCGGAAAGTTCACGAACCTGCATTTCAGAATCGATGCCATCCAGCTTCACCAAAACGGTTTCAGAAGATTTAAAACGGTAAGATTCGACGAAAAAAGGCACCAGAATACCGTCCATTTCGAGCACCCAGTAAGGTGACTCTGTTCGGTCAAACACATCCGTGGTGAAACCAAAGCTGATTTCTCCGTTGATGCCGTGTGGCTTGTGCAACTTTCCGATGGAAAAAACGTCCTGTTTGTGAATCATCGTATTTAATCTTCACAACGTTGAATACGGGCACCCAACGCATTCAAACGACCGTCAATATTCTGGTAACCACGGTCAATCTGGTCGATACCGTAGATTTTGCTTCGGCCCTTTGCAGACATGGCTGCGATAAGCAAGGCAATCCCTGCACGGATATCGGGCGAGGACATGGTGGCGCCCCTCAATGCTTGTCTATGTCCAAGGCCGATGATGGTGGCACGATGCGGGTCACACAAGATGATCTGCGCACCCATGTCGATGAGCTTGTCCACGAAGAAGAGACGGCTTTCGAACATCTTTTGATGAATGAGCACACTGCCGACAGCCTGAGTAGCAACGACCAACATCACAGACAACAAGTCCGGCGTAAGACCTGGCCAGGGAGCATCAGCCACCGTCAGGATGGAACCGTCCATAAACGTATCGATGGTGTAGCTTTCTTGTGCGGGAATGTAAATATCGTCTCCACGACGTTCCAGCTCAATACCCAAACGGCGGAAAGCGTCGGGAATGATGCCCAGTTCGTCATAGCCTGAATTCTTGATGGTGATTTCTGAACCCGTCATGGCAGCCATGCCGATAAAGCTGCCGACTTCGATCATATCGGGCAGAATGCGGTGTTTGCAACCACCCAGCTGATCAACACCATCAATAGAAATCAAATTGGAACCGATGCCGGAAATTCGGGCACCCATTCGGTTCAGCATCTTGCAAAGTTGCTGGATATAGGGTTCGCAAGCGGCGTTGTAGATAGTAGTGCGGCCATTAGCAAGTACCGCTGCCATCACGATGTTGGCAGTTCCGGTGACGGAAGCCTCATCGAGCAGCATGTAACAGCCAGTCAAACCGTTGG
>Ga0209430_1002132_pt1 | contig 13211 bp, 13 predicted proteins | sample BarGraIncub1133A_FD_184504 | JGI IMG/M metagenome (GOLD analysis project Ga0209430, IMG submission 184504) | Arctic peat soil microbial communities from Barrow, Alaska - Barrow Graham LP Incubations 11-33A (SPAdes) (version 2) | ecosystem: Environmental > Terrestrial > Soil > Wetlands > Peat... | reverse complement strand
TGCCGTTCGGCTAACGGTTCCCACCATCAGGGTCCGTAGAGGACTTGCACCTCCAAGTCACGAATCAGCTACCACAGCTGATTCGATGGTGCTTGCGCACCACGCGCCCTGCCGGGCGCACAATAGAAAAAAGGCTTACAGAATTAATCTGTAAGCCTCTAATTTTATTGGCGTCCCCTGGCGGACGCACTTCGAACTTTTCCCTATTAAAAGAGTGAACGTTCATACTTAGAATACTGGACTAGTTACAGGGAGGAGGTCAATGATCACGGGTTTCTTGTTCATACTGCCTGAGCTACTTATTTTATGAAGCGTACCTGGCTGTTAATTTCAGCAACGAGCTGAGCTTTCTTCGCATTGAACTTGACCTTGTTCGTCTCGAACAGATTGTTTCCCTCTGTGTCGATGGAGATGATCAGTGGGCCGAATTGCTTCACCCGACAAACCCACATCGCCTCTGGCATTCCCAGCTCGAGCCACTCGACTCTTTCAATTTCTTCTACCTCGCTTGCCGCCAATACGGCGCAGCCTCCAGGAAATACTGCATGAAGTGCTTTGTGTGTCTTGCATCCTTCTTCGGTATTGGGTCCCATGCCGCCCTTGCCGATGATAAGTTTCACACCGGTCTGTTCTATAAACTCCTTCTCATGTTTCTCCATCCTCATACTGGTGGTGGGGCCGATGGAGATCATCTTCCACCCCTCACCATCCTTGGCTACAATCGGCCCAGCGTGAAAAATTGCCAGACCCTGCAAGTCCACTGGCAGTTTTCTACCCAGTTCGACTAGTCTGCGATGCGGCATATCCCTGCAGGTAATCAGATATCCGTCCAGATAGACAATATCACCTGCTCTCAGTTGTTCGATGTCCTCATTCTTGATGGGTGTGGTTAGTGTTTTATTCACAGTGTGGCCCCCTTGTGCGAAGTGATCTCATACGACATATCATCGTTGATGCGGATCGTTCCTCGCCTGTGTGCCCAGCAGCCGATTGATATGGCGACACTGATGGTTGACGGATGTCGAGCGGCCGTTTCAATATGCACTCCCATGACAGAGTTCTTGCCTGATATACCTTGTGGGCCAAGGCCTATTTCGTTGAGACCTTTTTCCAGCAGCAGTTCCATCTCGGCACCTTTGGGGTTATGTTGCCGGGAACCGATAGGACGGAACAGTGCCCGTTTGGACAGATTGGCAGCAACGTCAATCGAGCCGCCGATTCCAATTCCTACCAGCAGCGGAGGACACGCATTTACCCCGTACGATGTCATAACGTCAAAAACGAACTCGACAATCCCTTCATACCCGGCAGCGGGCATCAGGGTCTTGCCCTGACCTGGAAGACTACAACCACCACCGGCCATGTAGACCTCGACTTCTATGCTCTTGCTGTTCGGTACGATCTGCCAGTCAATCCATGGAATCCGTTCGCCGGTATTGGTGCCGGTATTTTTTTCTTCAAAGATTTCCACGGCATTATGACGAAGCGGCGCCGTCTGTGTCGCTGCGTAGGCTGCATCGGTCAGGATGGTTCTTACATCAGCAAGCAGGGGAAACTCCGAACCAGCCTTGATGTAATACTGGATCACGCCGGTATCCTGACAACAGGGTCGATTCAATTCAGCAGCCTTTGCAAGGTTGTCAAACATGGAGTCGTAAACTACCTTTGCGAGAGGGCTGTCCTCAGCGTTACGCAACTCTTGAAGCTTACCCATAATATCGTCGGGAAGGTGCTTTCCGGCATAATCAGTAAATTTGGCCACAATACTAGTCATTGTCTTTACTGCCTGTTCGTTGTTCATGCTGAACTCCTTAGAAGGATGAAGAAAAATTCTTCTCAACTTGCTTCTTACTCCAATTTGCCAGTATCAGAGTGACGACTGCAGAGAGAACCAACAGACCAGCCACAAAGTAGAGACCGCCAGCAAAACTCCCTGTGCGCTGTTTGATAAAACCAATCATGGATGGCCCGACGAAGCCGCCCAGGTTCCCAATGGAGTTGATAGTCGCAATACCTGCCGCCGCCGCTGGCCCTGATAAAAACATGGTAGGCATGGACCAGAGCGGAGCCTTGGCAGAACTGATGCCAATGTTCACCAAGGTCAACGTCAGAATCACACCAATGAGACCAGTGGACCAGCCAGCCAGCGCTAATCCTGCTGAGGCGACCAAACAGGCGATCACAACATGCCAGGTTCGCTCACCTGTGCGATCAGAATGGCGAGACCAGAGCACCATGGCCACAACCGAAACGATTGGCGGAATCATATTCAAGTAGCCAACCGTCATAGTGGATACGCCAAGTTGCTTAATGATCTGAGGTGCCCAGATTCCGAGCGTGTAGAGTCCAGCCGAAGTTCCAAAGTAGATCATGGAGAGTGCCAGCACACGAGGATCAATAAGTGCCCGCCACGGGGAGTGATGAGCTGCACCGGATCGGGCAGCGACTTCGGCATCCATGGTCTCTATCAGCCACGCCTTTTCATCTTCAGGCAACCAACTAGCCTTTGCAGGTCGATCAGTCATGTAGAAGAACGTGACCACCGCCATGATCAGTGCAGGGAGCGCTTCCAAAATGAACATCCACTGCCATCCTTTTAGCCCCATTACACCGTTCAGTTGCAGGAGGGCGGCAGATACAGGGGATCCGAGTGCGGTGGAGATCGGCGCTGCCGCCATAAATAATGCTATGACGCTTGCACGAGAGCGTCCAGGAAACCAGTAACTCAGGTACAGGATGATCCCAGGAAAGAAGCCAGCTTCTGCAGCGCCGAGGAGGAAACGGAGGATATAGAAGCTGGTGGGCCCTGTTACAAATACCATAGCGCCTGAAATGATTCCCCACGTGAGCATGACTCTGGCAATCCAAATTCGTGCACCGACTTTTTCGAGGATCAGATTTGATGGCACCTCAAATATGAAGTATCCAAGGAAGAATATACCCGCACCAAAGCCATAGACAGCAGGTGATAGGCCAATGTCCTTGTTCATGGTAAGCGAGGCAAATCCAATGTTGACACGGTCAATAAAGGCGATGAAGTAGAGGAACATGATGAAAGGTACAATTCGCCACGCGATCCTATGCAGTGTTCTTTTTTCAACCATATTCGACATAGTAAAACCTCCTCGTTATGGCAATGGATTAACGCATGGTGAAAACTAGCACTTTATATTATGGAAATAATCATCTAATATGTGAATATATAGGACACATTTCGTGAATAATCTGCCGCCGCTTGAAGACATGAGACTGTTCTGCGCAGTAGTGCGCAACAGAAGTTTTATTGCAACCGCCACGGAGATGGGCGCATCCCCTGCTTTTGTAAGCAAAAGGATCGCCATGCTGGAGGACGTACTGCACGTACGTCTGCTGCACCGGACTACCCGGCGTGTGAGCGTAACTGAGGATGGGGAAACGGTATATCGCTGGGCACTACGGATTATTGAAGATGTGGAGCAGATGACTGAGTCGGTCACAACATCCAAGACAATCCCAAGGGGGCTATTGAGGATCAGTGCAAGCGCTGGTTTTGGTCGCAAGCGGGTTGCACCAGTCCTCTCAGAGCTTGCTGTACTCTATCCGTCGTTACGTATACAGCTGGAACTGCTTGCCCGGCCTGTTGATCTGATCGGTGAGGGATTCGATCTTGATATAAGGATCGGAGGTGAGTCGGAACCTAACCTGATGGTCAAACGAATTGCCGCCAATGCACGCATACTGTGTGCGGCGCCAGCATATTTGGAGCGACGTGGCTTGCCTACTAACGTCTTCGACTTGGAGCAACATGATTGTATTGTTATTCGGGAGCGTGATCAGAGTTTCGGGGTCTGGAAATTAAAAGGGCCTAACGGAATGGAAACAGTACGAGTATCTGGGCCTCTATCATGTAACAACGGTGAAATTGTTCATAAGTGGGCTGTTGATGGGCACGGAATAGTTCTGCGTTCGACGTGGGATGTGGATTCAGACTTGCGAGAGGGGCGTTTGATCCGGGTACTTCCCGACTATCAACAGGATGCAGATATCTGCGCGGTCTATCCGTTGCGGCTGACAGAATCAGCAAAGATTCGGGTTTGTGTGGAATTCCTTCAAAAGCGGCTTTGTGGCAAACATCGAAGTTCACCGAAAAGATAAGTATTGGCGATGGTGGATGAGTGCCGTCAATCTCTCATGAATAATTATCATCAAGTATCCAAAGGCTATAAAAAAAAATACAACAAAAAGGCAACAAAAATTAAAAATAGGCTAGCTGATAACCAGCTAACCTATCGTTATTATTGGCGTCCCTTGGCGGACGCACTTCGAACTTTTTCAGGTGAACAAAGCGGCTAGTTCTTAACAATATTTATGTAAATGCCGATTGTCTTGGTGTCCACTTTTCTCGACCGACCTCACATTGTAAGGATATTGGTTTTATCAAGTTTTTTGATCATTGTACCGATGAGCTAACAAGAGGTACAAAAATGGATACTATGGCAATTGCAAATTCCTTACTTTCTATGCAGGCCGGCCAAACGAGACAAACCATTACGATGGCCATTGTTAAACAGGCAGCAGCTCAACAAAATATGGTTGCAAACCTGCTCGCACAAAATGCCCAGCAACCTATGCCGGAGGGGAGTAGTTTTTCAACCTACACTTGAATCCTACTGACTCACCTAACACAAAAAGCCCTGCTCGAGATATTCTCAGGGCGACTAGGTATGTTGCAGGTATGAAATGGGTCGTGCTTGTATGCTCAGTGGGTCCAGGGGGTAATATATTCTTCACTGCTCGTGACCTTATCCCTTAGAACTGTTCCGTTGCTAACTTAGTGATTTCGGTCTAGAAACTCCTGAGGGAGACTGGGGTGACCTTCCCCACCCAAACTGGTCCAGTTTTAGGGGGAAGGTCACATACACGGAAAATAAATTGGATTGAAAGGAACCATAGGGGTCTATCTGACATGGTACATTCTGTAGTCAAATATAGACACCGTGAAGCCTGAGTACGACGGAAACGGCTAGATGGTCATAAAAAAACACAATTACACAGTCTACAGAAAATGGGTTACAGCGCAAGCCGTAACCCACTATTTTTATTGGCGTCCCATCCCCCTGGTGGACGCACTTAGAACTTTTTGACACTGCTTATTATTGCTGTGGACTGAGTGAAGGCAATTGAAAAAGGGTTACAGACCTAAATCTGTAACCCTTTTTTAATTGCGGGTGTCGGTAGGCGCCAAGCACACTTGAGAGGTATGCGTCCTTACTTGGCGGGCTCGGTAATCGCATTCATCTGAAGTGTCACCGCAGTCTGCGCCAATAGTCTGCCGTTGACCGATGCTCCGGTGTTAACAGCGATCATGGTTTTACCCAGTACCACGCCCTCAAAGTGCGCATTGGTTCCGATAGTCGTCGCGCCGGCGACCTGCCAGAAGATGTTCTTGGCTTGGGCGCCGTTGGCCAGAGTTACTCGTGTAGAGTTGGCTTGGTTCAGTGTTCCTGCCACCTGGAAGATCCAGACATCGTTCGGGCCGCCCGAGAGCGTGACATCAGTGGTAATCATAAGACCGGTAGTCCATTTGTAGAGGCCGGGAGTGAGGGTTTTACCGCCGATCTCACCGGCGCCCAGTTCAGTGAAATCGGGTGAAAGTCGGCCCGCTGCGTCGAGATACGCGGTCCCCATATCGCCCACAACCGTAGTCAGGAAGGTGGCGTCATTCATCGAGCAGGGGAGGGGACCAGCCACGTCGACGGTATATATTTTCCCCGATACTTCCCCGCATGTGAGAAGGAGAGCTGCACCGGTTATGGGGCTCGTTCCAACGTCCCCTACAATGGCGGATCGATACACGTCGGTGATTCCGCTCTGGCTCAGAATCGCGAAACTACTGGCCTCGCCAAGACTTACCGGTTTCGGACCTTTGCCGGTTTCGGCGTTTGCGCTAGCGGCCACAAAAACGCTGAGCAGTGCTCCCAGAATCAACTTTTTTGAAGAAATTTTGCATTTGTTCATAAATCTGTTCCCTCCTTGGGGGACTTTCAAACTGAAAAGTATTTGAGTGGCAAGCCTGATTGTATGCCACTTCTTGGAAGGGTATGGAGCAACGAGCATGCCAGAGGTGAATTACGGATTCTTAGAGTGTAAGTAGCTTATTATACAGGATAATATTTAGAGCGTGCAGCGGTTTGAAGTAAAAGCAGTCAGTAACCGCCGTCGTATGTAACAGAACCGTTAAATACGTAGGGACCGAGGCGGTCCTTGTTGACAATTAGGTTTACGCTGATGGTGTAACTGTATTGAATCGCAATATTTGGCAGGAGGTAAAAATGTTTTAAAGGATTTTGTATTTGAAAAGGGGCACCGTTTGAAGGTGAATAATGGAAAAGTTGTTTTCGGATGAATTGAGTCAAAATTCCACTCTAGCAAGCACCTCACAGATTACACAATATGAATATACAATAAAGGCACCTGCAACACATGATTGCAAGTGCCTGTTTTTATTGGCGTCCCAAAGAAAACGGAAATGAGTACTGGGAAATGTCTTTGAATATAAGCTAGATATAGCCGCTTTTGACGCATTGCTTGTCCGCTTACGCCGTTTCTTTAGTTTTTACCCTGTATAAATAAAAAAAGGGGTCGAGTGTCAAATCGGAAATTGTCCGAAGTTGAGTCGCGACCCCTTGAATTCTGCTCATTGCCCGTATGTGCATTGCTGGCTGAGGGATTATTGAATTATCCCGGTCCCGTAATAGGTGACCTTGTCCAATGAAGTCCAAGCAACCGGGAAGGCGGTTTTGCCCCCTGTGATAGCTGATGGTGGATACTCCGCAGCAATCGTTATTATCCCTGCTGCCGTTACTACCGAGATGACACCGCTTGCATTTACGGTATAAGTGAAGGGCACTGTCGCCCCAGACACGGTTAAACTACCCGTTCCCCCGATGTAGATGAACGTAAGTGTGGCCGGGGTACCGTTAGCAACGCTAATAGCCAAGGTTCTGCCGGCAAGCTCCGAAGCAAAGTTTGAATACAGTGACGGGAAGGATACGTAGGAGATTGTTTGCAGTGCCCAATCTGTGCTCGTACCTGCAGTTACGTTAGAAATTGTGGCGATGTTTTTGATCGTAAGCACCCCAGTCCCTGCATATGCTTTGAACTTGTATGCGGTGGTCCCGGCAGTCGTGGTTATAGTCAGCACGTTGTCGCTGGACACAGCCCAAGTTCCGATGGGACTAATGGGGCTGTCGAGGACAAATAACACTTTGTGGTCGGCTGTGAATATCTTTGTGCCGTCGCCCAAAATCACGCGGTTGGCAAACATGGCATCTGTGAATGGTCCGAATGACGGTGTGGAAGAAGTATCACCTGCAGCAGTTACTGATACGGGCACTGTGGTACTCTTGGTTGTGTCGGCCACACTTGTGGCCTTGACGTGATACGTCCCGGCAGTTGCCGGAGCGGTGTAGACTCCAGCGCTAGTGATGATACCACCACCCGCCTCAACAACACTCCATGTAATGGCCTGGTTGGCCGCGCCAATCACGATTGCTTTGAAAGACGCCGTACCGCCTGTTGCGACGGCAGCGCTAGCGGGATAAGCATATACCGCACCCACGATCTGGGACGCTATGGTCGGAATGTTGGCAGTAACAACCTGTCCGCTTAGAGTATTTCCACTCAGCGTTGTGGTAAGAATAGCAGCACCACTCACCCTGTTGGACATGGTCAATGTACTGTTATTTATGACGATTGTGATCATATCGAACAGCAGATCGAGCCCCATGTGGTTAGCAGTGTACTTGTCGGATACGAAATTAGTCGATGCGACCCCATACTGGGAAAGTACCTGCTGGAGCATTGCCTGAATCTGCGGGATTATAATTGCAAGAGCTGTTTTGATGTCTTGCGCCTGGGCCGGGGTTAGGTTGGCGTAGAGAGATGCTGGGTCTGCGCCATTATTAGCCCGGACAACCGCAAGATGTGACAGCGGGTTGATGTTGGCGATACCCGGTGCACCAGCAAGTGAATAAAGGGTGTAGTTCTGACTGTTGGCAGTTCCTACGGCCTTGAGAATGAACGGTGCGGTCAGACCCGTGACATCAAAGGAATACGAGCCATCAGAGTTGATCGGCTTTGAAATTTCATTTGTCGGGCTTGAAGAATCCTTTAGGTATACCGTGCCACTGATAGGGGAACCAGTAGCAGCGACGCCAGTAACCATTTTTGAAGCTGCCGGAGGGTTGGCTATATCATTAGCTACGGGAGTACTGCTTCCGCCACCACCGCAACCTGCCAATTGCATTCCGAAAATCAAGACTAAAGATAAAGCTAATGAACTCCATTTATTCATAAAAAATCCTTTTTTTAGATTAAGTAGTGCAAAAAATAATTAACGGCCGAGCTCGCTCTTCAGTGTTTCTGCGAGTTTTTTGCTGCATCCTTTGGCTGAGCCGAAAAGGTTGCCTTCAGCTGCCATTTTTTCCTGAGTAACAAGAACATTGCTGTTTCTGTCTACCAGTTTAAGACTGACATGCGAAACATTTGGACGAAATGCCATAGGCACAGCCTCGTTGTATTCGACAATCCGACCAGTAATCAAGACGTCAAATTTAGAAGCGTCAGACTGCGAAACGACCGGCGCACCAAAAACCTCTCCATATACATCTGAAACTTTTTTCCCGGAACCTTCACAATCTAAAGAACTGTTTTTCGACTGATCGCAGTCGGCAAATTGGACAATACCAAGTTTGCTGCTAGCATCAACCGACTTGATGATGGTAACTCCGCTGCTACACCCACTGACAACCGACATAACAATAACGGACAGACATACTAGAACAATTTTTTTCATACTGACCTCACGAATTTAAATAGCGCATTCAAAGACACGCAAGATATGCATTTGATTCAAAACCATGCTTTTTCAATTAAGCCTACATAGTTGGGGTAATCGCTTTCATGTGCTCTACGAGTTTGCCAACTATATTTGATATGTTTGACGAATCAGTGAGATCATTCGATTCTGTAAACATCTCGCTATACATCGGTTTGCCCTCTTCGCCACAAAATAAGTTATAAGACAAAACAGTAAGGCCATGACCACCGGATACACCCAACAAAGCCAACCCAACCATCTTGGCCTTTCTACCAGGAGTTGACTTGTGATCAACGCCCTCTATGGCCACAACACAATCAAGTTTGCTATTTTTGCGGATCTGGTCGAAGCCCTCGATCTTACTCGGCCTGGTTGGAACTCCATTCTTTGGAAAGTGATTTGCCAGCTCGCCAGCCAATAGTCGATACCCTTTCTGAAAGGTCACGGCATCATCTTTATTGGTTAACAGAAATACTTCAAAACCGCCCTCTCTCAGAGCATCGACCGAACCTTTCTCAATGGCGTCTCTAGCAGAGACAGACAAATCCTGATCAACGCTGACGTTATTACCAGCATCAATCATCTTCACAGTGGCCGTAGGCACAACAACGCCAATGCGCTTGACATTCGCAGGATTAAATTCTGGTTGGGCCTGCCACGTTTTGGAAGCACAACCGGAAAGTAAAAATACCATAGCCAACAGAATTAATTTCTTTTTCACATAACACCTCCAAAATTTTAATGTAATTCGATTGGGCGGCCCAGTTATCGAATTTATGGATCTATCCATAAAAAGTTAATATTGAAAGTAAATTAATTCAATGCAGCCGACAAACTCTTTAGTTGAGAGTTATTAATGCCTCATATGAGAGAAGGAGATTCATTAAAAAGCAAATATCCGCCATTTCAATGAAGTGGCGGATATTTAGTATTGCCATTTCGGTAACCCCTCTATCCATTACTGGACAGGTAGCTTTGCGTCCCTGAGTTGCCCCAAGTTTGCCTGTTCGATAGTGTAATTATGTCAGCTAGGCACTAAAAAATTACCGATAATAGCAATTCCCAAATATTTTAAATTGCTAACGCATACTTAGAATGCAATACCGTTAAGATCTCCTTTTAGTGTTTTTTTGGTAAAAATAACCCAATAAAAAGGGTTATAGATTAAGAAAATATCCAAGCAGCAAGATTAATACCCTTCGAAAATGGTATTGTCAAACTAATAACCCTCATTATCGCATTCACATTTCCTCCGTTTACGGAAAGAGTAGCAACGGGGGATGACAATGCAAAATGTGACGGAGTTATTTGGGGCAAGGATTCGTGAGTTGCGTAAAGCGCGAGGGATGACTCAGGATCAGCTTGCAGAACTTTTGGATATAGAGCAGAAGCATATCAGCCTCATTGAGCTTGGAAAAAGTTATCCCTCTCTTGATCGTCTAACACAGATTGCCGAGGCATTGCAGGTTCCGTTACCCAGCCTGTTTGATTTCATGCATATGGAAGGCGAAAGGGAGCGGTTGCAGGGGATAGAAGAAATGCTGCGGAAGCTAGAAGAAGCAGATCAGCGCCGGATTTTCAAAATAGTGAAGGCATTTTTGGAAGGTTAGGCTGGAATCTGATAAATTAGATTGATCGTGGAGGAACGCAAGGTGGCATCGAGAAGATATAGAAAGGCTAATAGGTTGGGTGTCATTGTTGTCAAGTTTCGGCGTCAACAGTGGGTCAATTTCATTCCGATTAACACCTCAACACCAGAAAAAAGAATCGTGTAATTATAATCTTGACATGAGCAGTGATCAGGGTACATTAAAAATAACCTTTCACTCATTTTTGATATCTGCCTTATCCGCAGACTCACTTGTGGGTTATCTCTTCAAAAGAGAGTCGTTTCCATTGTGTAGTTGAGCTTTAGGAATCTGATCCAGATCGCCCCCCAACCACAAGGTCATTTTTGCGCCGGAACACCTGCAGCGCTTACCCCATCTGGCCGTTATTTTAACAAACTCCATTTGCAGCAATCTAATTTAGTTGACTACCATATAAGCAACAGTAGGCTTGCCAGGTACAGCATTCGGGAACTACCGACCACTACGATCCGGAGTGGCAATTTATTGCCTGTTGTAGCGACTGGCTCCACAAATCCCATCCTCGCAGAGGATTTTCAACCCATTTGCCTTCTGGCAACATGGGCTTTTTAGTGGCAAATGCCCAAACCACAACAGATACCACCTGTAACAGCAACGGGTAGCCGACCCTGCGGTCCGGACAGGTAATCAATTTTCTGTTGAAACAAAGATGAATCAAGAAACCCACTTTCCTGAAATCCTGATACCCATTGTGCATATCCCAACCCAAAGTAACAGGGTCGCATCGATCCAACATCCACCATCGTATATTTCGAGAGCCTCTCGCTGTGAACGTATTACGTTCACATAGCCTTTTGCTGCTCGTCTGTCTCTTTCTTAAAGCAAAGCGACAAGAAAGAGACAGACCATACGCAAAGCCGCATGTCTGCTGGATTCAGAAGGCTTTAGAAAATGCGACAGAACCGTTAGAAAATGCGATGAGGGGTAAAAAAACAAAAAAGGAGGTCAAAAAACCACCAATGTATCGCCTCTCTGACTGCGGTCCGGGAGTAGCTCGCCACGTCCCGCAAGGGAGCAGCAACGGTAACGTTGATGCACATGGCTGCGGCCATGCTGAAGGGTTCCGGTAACGTACATATCTGCGGATATGTAATGGGGCTGGACAATGAGCACGTTCTCTCAACAATCCCGGCGACGCGATATCGCCAGAAAGGAGTAACCATGAAAAATTTAGCGTATCAAGCAACACATTGCATCGGCAAAGAGCGGCATGTCGGCGATAAAACCCATACCGAACACCTTGGCAGTCTTGCCAGAGTTGGTAACTGGCTGCAGAGCAGGTACGGTATGGACAACATCAAGAATTTAAAAACTCATATGGTGCAAACATTTTTCAAGGAACACGCCCAACAGTCGGCGTCAACACTTGAAAAATATGCAACCGCATTCCGGCTGATCGCGGAAAGCATCGGCAAAGCCAACATCGTCCCAAAATCCAACAAAGAACTGGGCGGCCGATCAGCGGCACAAAGATATATCCCCAAAATCGGCGACACAGGAAAACTTGATGCAATCCGTGAGAGGTTGGTTGAGATGGCAGCAAAGAATCCTGATAACCGGCATTTGGTGGCGGCGCATGACATGCGCCAGGCATTCGGCCTGAGAGCTGCGGAATCACTCGCCAGCTGCAAAGTTGTGCAGCGTGACGGAAAGCAGTATCTCGTACCGGATATGACCAAAGGCGGTCGCGAACGAGAGATTGAAATCAAAACCGCAGCACAACGTGACGCGGTGTCAGTAGTACGGGCCTTGGCTTCCGAATATGGTAAGCCGTCCGGCTCAATGCTGCCACCCTCTAAAAGCTGGCAACAATGTTACGACCAGCAGAAGAACACCATGTCCAAATTCGGCGCGACAAAAGCCCAAAATGCACACATGCATGTAAATCGTCATGATTGGACGCGGGAACAGCTAAAGGGTGGCGAAAGCCGGAAGGATACGGCTGAAGCACTCGGGCATGGCAGAGAAGAAGTTGTGGGCCATTATGCCCCATAATTGTTGAACCAATAGAAGAGACGTATCGAACCCCCACGGCCTGATTCTCCGCTGATGGGGGTTTTTGTGTTTTTGGGAAACCGGACACCCCGGTGATCTGTAATATATGGAGATTTTCTATGTATTTAGACAAAACTACCTCATGTAAATCGTCAGTTGTACGAACCCACACTCGCGAGTATACTTTTCAAAAGGCTAATCAGCCTGTTTCCGGTTGGGTGGTCTAACATGCCCAATAACCGGAACGGGAATGCTTGCCAGCCGCAAAAGAATCTTCCTGATGATAACCATAATTTTACCCTTGAGGATTTGGACTACCTTGATGCGGTGATACTCCCACATGAAATAAATATGCTGATGAAACATTGCAGTGATCTCCTGCAAGGTATGTCACAGCAAAAGCACTACGATCAGAAACAATAAATCGATCCTGTATCAGGTAAAGAAGGAGACCGGTATATGAAAAGAGCTTTTCTCTATGCCCGCGTATCGACAGGCAAGCAAGCCCAGTCCGACCTGTCAATTCCTGATCAGTTGCGGCAAATGCGCATCTGGTGTGAACCAGTATCTTCCGGTTAGTTTTTTGCACGACATTTTTTACGTTTTAACTGTCTAATTTTATTTGACTTACCTTGTTTTCTTGCTTGCTGTTTCTGTTCTGCGGCTGCTTCATTTGCAATCTGATTACGTAATTTTCGTACTCTACT
>Ga0209430_1002127_pt1 | contig 13238 bp, 11 predicted proteins | sample BarGraIncub1133A_FD_184504 | JGI IMG/M metagenome (GOLD analysis project Ga0209430, IMG submission 184504) | Arctic peat soil microbial communities from Barrow, Alaska - Barrow Graham LP Incubations 11-33A (SPAdes) (version 2) | ecosystem: Environmental > Terrestrial > Soil > Wetlands > Peat... | reverse complement strand
CTTTGGATGCTCCTCTTTTCGAAGTGGGAGGAATTACGGCAGTTATGCTTGGATCGCAAACCAATCCGGACATCTGGAGAAAGCACATCGAACCAACGCAGACACTGTTTTCATGGGCTCTTAATAATCATTGGGGAACCAACTACAGGGCTTACCAGGAAGGATTAATTACATTCCGCTATGCACTTTGGCCTCACAAACAATTCAGTGCCAGCGAAAACTCGCAGTATGCCATTGGACTAAGTCAGCCATTGCTTGTAAAACTTGCCACAGAAAACACCCCTGTAACTTCGGGCATTTATCCTGATCAGTCACAGGTAATTGTAACCGCTTTCAAACCGTGTGACAATCACAAAGGACGTATGTTAACCCTCTTCAATTCTTCCGAATCACCGGTTAAAACAAAACTTATTTCAGAAATAAAACCTATTCAACACGTTTGGCTGACGAACTCTGGGGAAGATAAAACCGAGGAAATAAATAGTGATATTGAGATCCCGGCATGGGGAGTTGTAATGATCAGGGTAGAATAATAAAAAAACAGGATTTAATGAAAGGATACGTTATTTTAATTTCGATCGTTGCCGCTTTAGGTGGACTCTTATTCGGCTTCGATACCGCAGTAATTTCAGGGACTATTAATTTTATTCAGCCCTACTTTGGTTTATCCGAAACCGGCCTGGGCTGGACGGTGAGCAGCTTGCTTTTTGGATGTATCGCCGGGGTTTTCCTGGCAGGAAAAATGGGAGACCTATACGGCCGCAAAAAGGTGTTGATGCTGGCAGCATTCCTCTTTTTTATTTCAGCAGCCGGAAGCGCGTCTGCCCATGTTCTTGCATTTTTTATTGCCGCACGAATTTTGGGAGGTTTAGCAGTTGGCATTGCATCAATCCTTTCGCCCATGTATATTGCGGAACTCGCGCCTGCAAAATACCGCGGGACGCTGGTTTCATTGAATCAACTGGCCATCGTAATCGGTATTCTTGTGGCGTTTTTCAGCAATTACCTTTTAGTCGGATCCGGTGAAAATAATTGGCGATGGATGTTGCTGGTCATGGCGGCTCCGGCAGCATTGTTGTTTTTCAGCTTGTTTCTGGTTCCTGAAAGTCCCCGATGGCTGGCCGCCCGCAACCGGAATGAGGAAGCTCTGAAAGTACTGATCAAAACTTCAGGCCCGGAATTGGCCCAATCGGAATTGAAAGAAATTCAGCAAACCCTGAACAATCAGGAAGAATCAACATTTAGCGATTTGTTGGCGCCTAAAATCAAACCACTTTTATTTATCGGGATCATACTGGCCATATTTCAACAGATAACCGGAATCAATACCATCATGTATTATGCACCTAAAATATTTGCCAATGTTGGTCAGAGTAACGATTCAGCTTTGTTGCAAACCATCCTGATTGGTGGAACCAATCTGATTTTCACTTTAGTGGCAATGGTTTTGATCGACCGTTTTGGACGGAAAATCTTAATCGTGGTCGGCTCAACAGGCATGATGCTGATGCTTGCCGGATTATCAGCTTTGTTTTTCACCAATCATACCTCCGGAGTTTTGGTATTGGTATTTATTCTTGGATACATTGCTTTTTTTGCCGCTTCACTTGGGCCTGCACTTTGGGTTATAACAGCAGAGTTGTTTCCGAACCGCTTGCGCAGTAAAGGAATGTCGATTGCAATTGTGTCGCTTTGGATTGCGTGCACCATCGTAACCATTGCCTTCCCAATTATGCTCGAAAAACTGAGCGGAGGAATCACTTTCCTGATTTTTGCGCTGATTTGTCTGGCCAATTTGGTGTATGTACTGAAATATGTTCCTGAAACCAAAGGGAAAACGCTCGAAGAACTGGAAAAAGAATTTACCATGTAGAGACGCACGGCCGTGCGTCTATACATAAAAAACAGATAAAATGAAACATACAATTGCAATCGATTTAGGTGGAACGGTCATAAAAATAGGTTTATTGAAAAACGGTGAATTGATCGACCGGACAGAAATCAAAGCGCAATCGGCTTCCGGATTGAAACCGCAGCTTCAGGAGCTGGAAAAAACGATTGATAAAATACTTCAAACCAATCAACTGTCGGCATCAAAGGTGCTGGGTATCGGATTTTCTTTTGCCGGGCTGGTCGACTCATCGAAGAACCGAATTCTCTCGACCAATCAAAAGTACGATGATGGTCCTGATGTTGATCTTGTTGGCTGGGCAATGGAGAAATGGAACTGGCCGCTTTTTGCTGAAAATGATGCCCGGATGGCACTGTTGGGCGAATGGCAATGCGGTGCAGGGAAAGAGTGCCGCGATCTGGTGATGATGACCATCGGAACAGGAATTGGAACTGGTGTTCTCATTAATGGACAGTTATTGAAAGGCAAACATTTTCAGGCCGGGAACCTGGGCGGACATTTTACGGTGAACCACGAAGGATCTCCCTGCACATGTGGAGGTAAAGGGTGCGTTGAAGCCGAAGCATCCACCTGGCGTTTACCTTCTTTGTTGAAAGAGCACCCGAAATTTGATAATAGCGCTATAAAAAAAGAGGAAGTGCTTGATTTTAAAGCGCTTTTCCATCATGCAAAAGAAAATGACCTGGTGGCTAAAGAAGTACTTGATCATTGTTTGTCGGTCTGGTCGGCAGGAATCATCACGATGATTCATGCATTCGATCCGGAAATGATTATTCTGAGTGGCGGCATTATGAAAAGCGCATCTGTATTTTTGCCAATTCTTCAGGAGAATGTAAACAAATTTGCCTGGACGCCATGGGGGAAAGTAAAACTCGTTGAGGCCAGATTCCCGGATTCAGCAGCTCTTTACGGTGCTGACTATTTGGTGCGATCGTCTGCAGATAAGAATAAAATGAATAGCTACATAGAAAACGTAATAAAACCTCAGCTGTGAACTATGTGCTGGTTCGGAAATATAAATTAATTGAAAATGAAATATTTAAAAAAGGCTTCAAAATTCAATAATCTCCCGGTTGTTGAAGTCAAAAACGATCACTACAAGGTCATAAATGGTTGGGAAGCCATTTGTTCCCGTTTAAATAAGGAAATATCTGCTCTTGGTGGGAAGAAAAAAATCGTGGTTATCGAAACTTACCAGGGTGTAATCCACGAAGAATTAATTATCAATCTGAAAGATGGTTTGAACCATACCCGATTTATTCTGGCAGAAGATTTTATGCTGCCTGAAGAAGAAATCAAAAAACTTGTGTTTCAGGATGTAACCAACGATCGCATTTTTGGTTTCCTAACCAGATTGACGTTGGATTCTTTTTTCGATACGGATAAAGTTTCTGCAATTCAGGCGGAAATTGAATCTCAGAAGGAAGGAGTAATCGTGATTTATGGTTGCGGAGCGGCACTGCTTTGTCCAAAACCTGATTTGCTCGTATATGCTGACATGGCCCGCTGGGAGATTCAATTGCGGATGCGGCAACATCTGATTGACAATATGGGTGTAAAAAACCGGGATACTACCGATTGGATGTTGCTCTATAAACAAGGATATTTTGTTGACTGGCGTGTTTGCGACCGACTGAAAAAGACGCTGTTTGACAAATGGAATTTCCTGCTCGACACAAATAAAATTGGTCAGCCCAAAATGGTTGAAGGAAAGGCGATTATTGAAGGGATGGAAATCGCGATAAATCGTCCGTTCAGTGTGGTTCCGTTTTTTGATCCGGGACCTTGGGGTGGTCAGTGGATGAAAGAAGTGTGCAATCTTGATGCCTCAGCTCCCAATTACGCATGGTGCTTCAACTGTGTTCCTGAAGAAAATAGTCTTTTGCTGAAATTTGGTGAAGACATCATCGAAATTCCATCTATAAACCTGGTATTCAGCCATCCGCGCGAATTGCTTGGCGATCCTGTTCACGGACGTTTCGGCGATGAATTCCCGATTCGTTTCGATTTTCTGGATACGATGGAAGGTGGCCATTTGAGTTTGCAGGTTCATCCGCTCACTGAGTATATCCAGGAGAAATTCGGGATCCATTACACGCAGGATGAAAGCTATTACATGATGGATACCGAAAAGGATGCGATTGTTTACATTGGTTTGCGCGAAGATGTAAACTCGGAAGCTATGCTGACCGATTTGGAAAAAGCCCAGGCAGGAGGGAAACCGTTCGAAGCCGAAAAACATGTACAGACCTGGCCAATGAAAAAGCATGATCATGTGCTCATCCCTGCAGGAACAGTACACTGTTCCGGGAAAAACAGTATGGTCCTCGAAATCAGTGCCACACCCTATATTTTCACCTTCAAACTTTGGGACTGGGGACGATTGGGAATGGATGGAAAACCACGACCAATCAATATTGAGCATGGGAAAAAGAACATTCAGTGGGATCGGACGACGCAATGGACGAAAAAGAACCTGATAAACCATGTTCAGGTGGTCGCTGAAGGCGATGGCTGGGTGGAGGAAAGCACCGGATTGCACGAACGCGAGTTTATTGAAACGCGCCGCCACTGGTTCACAAAAAAGGTCGAACATCATACAAATGGAGGTGTTCATGTGATTTGCCTTGTTGAAGGCGATGAAGTGATCGTCGAAAGTCCGCTGAATGCCTTTGAACCGTTTGTTGTCAATTATGCCGAAGTGTTTATAGTTCCCGCCAAGGTTGGAGCATACACCATCCGTCCATTCGGGTCCGGCGAAGACCAAAAGTGCGGTACATTAAAAGGATATGTGAGATTTTAATGAAATGTAGCGCCGCACGGTTGTGAGGCTAAAATCAACAAAATGAAATTCAATCCCGGATTTGATATCAGACCAACTACGCAACCGATGGGTTTCCATTACGGGCCAAATATTTTTGGTCCGAAAGTAGAGAACCGTACCCTCGATTCAATTCGTAAAAGCTTGCTCAACCCACAATGTTCAGGTCCTGATCCGGTTTATGCCATTGCAATGGACGTTGGAAAATCAGAGCATCTTCCCATTCTTAAAAAACTTCACTTATTATATGGAGCGGTGACCTATGCTGCTGGCAAGTTGGGTAACGAACCAGTACGGAGTCAGGGGCATATTCATAAAATATCGCCTCTTTCAGGCTGGTCGACTCCCGAAGTTTACGAAATCTGGTCGGGGAAAGCCATCATTTACATGCAGGAAACTGCCGAAGATCCGCCGGGACGATGTTTTGCCATTATTGCCCATCCTGGTGATGTAGTGATTGTTCCTCCGAATTGGGCGCATGCCACGATCAGCACTGATACAGAGCAGCCACTGACTTTTGGCGCCTGGTGTGACAGGGAATACGGATTTGAATATGACGCGGTCCGGGCTCATAAAGGCTTGGCCTGGTTTCCGGTAATTTCGGAGAATGGGACCATCGAATGGCATAAAAACCTGAATTATCTTGACTGTGAATTGATTGTCAAAAAACCGGAAATATACAATCAGTTTGCCATTGAACCTAGGAAGTCAATTTACTCGCAGTTTGAGGAAAATCTGTTCAGGTTTGAATTTGTACCTCATCCACAAATGGTTGCAGAAAAGTGGAAAGGATTTACGCCTTAATCATCACAAACAACTGATATCTGATTATCATTTAATATATTTACAAAGGTTATTGAATCACATTAAAAACTGCAAACAAATTAATTATGAAGAAAGTATTTCTATTTTCGTCGATCTTTATTTGTTTCTCGCTGTTGACTTCAGCCCAAATAAGTAAAGTATCCGACAACCTCTCACTTCCCAGCAAAATTCTGAAAAGCGACCGGAAATATGCAGTTTACCTGCCAGCCGGTTACGAGACGTCGCAACGAAGCTATCCCGTGCTCTATTTATTACACGGAGCTACTGACAACCATACTGGTTGGGTGCAGTTTGGAGAGGTACAACGGATTGCCGATAAAGCCATTCAGGATGGAACAGCTACTGCAATGATCATTGTAATGCCCGATGGTGATACGGGTAGAATGGGATATTTCAACAGTATTGGTGGAGATTGGAATTACGAAGACTTCTTTTTCCAGGAGTTTCTACCCACAATTGAAAAAACCTACCGGATAAAAGCTGAAAAGCGCTATCGTGCAATTGCCGGTCTGTCAATGGGTGGAGGAGGAACCTTTATGTATGCACTGCATCACCCTGAACTATTTTCATCTGCCTGTCCGTTAAGTGCCTATATTGGTCCATTGAGCATAGAGGAGGCCAAGACCCGCATGAGTAAAAGTGATCCAGGAATTACGGATGAAACGCAAATTAAAACCTATTACGAAAAGTATAATGCTTTAACACTGATCAACCAGATGCCTGATGATCAGAGGAAAGCGGTACGTTGGTATATCGACTGCGGGGATGATGATTTTCTTTACGAAGGAAATTCGCTGGTTCATATAGCCATGCGCAAAAAGGAGATTCCCCATGAATTTCGGGTTCGCGACGGCGCACATAACTGGACTTACTGGCGCGAAGCATTGCCGAACGTTTTGGGTTTTGTATCAGAGACTTTTCATCAGAAATAATACTTGATTTTCAATGTAAACCAAAATAAAGGCTGTCCCAAAATCCGGGACAGCCTTTACTTATTTTTGTTATAAATAATTTATTGTCTTTTTAACAAATCCCTTATTTCTGTCAATAATTTTTCCTCGTTTGATGGTCCAGGTGGAGGAGCAGGTGCCGGAACCTCCTTTTTATTCATTGAATTCATCATTTTAATCATCATAAAGATGGCAAAAGCGATAATCAGAAAATCAATGGTCACCTGAATAAAATTGCCATAATTGATGGTGACAGCTTCTGTAATAACCTTGTCAGCCTCCATCACTTTATCCTTGAGAATGATTTTTAAACCTGTAAAATCAGTCCCACCCAACAATACCCCGATTGGAGGCATTAACACATCAGACACAAAAGAGGAGATAATCTTCCCGAATGCTCCACCAATGATAATACCCACTGCCATATCCATCACGTTTCCGCGCATGGCAAACTCTTTGAACTCTTTAACCATTCCCATAATAAATTAGTTTTAAGGATTATTTATACCAAATTAACTGTTTATCTTTAAAATTGTTTCAAAATAATTGAAAAAAAATCCAAAATCAATACTTATGCCTTTCAAATTAATTCCCTTCCCTTCTACTAATTGAAAATTTTCCGATTTATTGGAATTAACATCTACTTTTTTGATCTTATCCCCCATCTCAAGCATACTACTTTCAATTTGTAAGTATATATTCATTATAAATACCCATATATATATATATATACATGACTATTATCATTTTTTATACTTTTGCCCAACAATTTCACAAAAAAACTAAACTTTTGAATAAATGATCGATAAAGGGGTTACAACATTCATGATATTAGCAACCAGTCTTGTCATGCTAATGACACCCGGACTGGCATTTTTCTATGGTGGACTTGGCAATAAAAAGAACATCCTTAATATCATGATGCAAAGTTTTGTTTCGCTGGGACTAACAACTGTTTTGTGGTTTAGTTTTGGCTATTCATTATGTTTTAGTGGAACGCTGGCTGGCGGAACGGATCTTTGGGGAATAATCGGAAACCTTGACAAAGCGTTTCTACATGGAATAACGCCTAAGACCATGATGACAGGAAAGGCTTTCCCGGAATATGTATTCTTTGCCTATCAAATGATGTTTGCCATTATAACTCCCGCATTAATCACCGGAGCGATTATCAACCGTGTAACATTTAAGTCGTATGTTTTCTTTCTGATTTTCTGGCAGATATTTGTATATTATCCATTTGTACACATGGTGTGGGGCGGTGGAATTCTTCAGCAATGGGGTGTTCTCGATTTTGCAGGAGGAATTGTGGTTCATGCTACAGCAGGTTTTGCGGCTCTTGTTGCAACAATATATGTAGGTAAACGGAAAGGAAGCGAACACGAGCCCAATAATATCCCTTTAGTTGCGATCGGAACAACTTTATTGTGGTTTGGATGGTACGGATTCAATGCCGGGAGTGAACTCGATATGAATGATATCACCGTGGCAGCCTTTATTAATACCGATATTTCAGCTTCGTTTGCCGCAGTGACATGGTTATTAATTGAATGGAACAAGGGTAAAAAGAAACCAACTTTTATCGGGTTGATGACCGGAGCAGTAGCTGGGTTGGCAACAATAACGCCCGCAGCTGGTTATGTAACAGTAGGTTCTGCTGCATTGATCGGAACAATGTCAGGTATGGTCTGTTATATGGCGGTTACTTTTAAAAATCGCATGAAATGGGATGATGCGCTAGATGTTTGGGGTGTACACGGAGTTGGTGGCGTTTTCGGAACTATTCTACTTGGTTTATTTGCAACAACAGCAATTAATCCGGGAACTCCTGAAGGGTTATTTTATGGTGGTGGTTTCGGACTTATATTTAAAGAATTAGTTGCCTTAGTAATCGCCATTGTCTGGGCAAGTTCATTCACATGGGGAATGCTGCATGTCATCAATCGATATGTCCCGGTTAAAGTAACCGACGCTATGCAGAAAGGCGGTTTGGATTACCATATGCATGGAGAAGTTGCAAGGGTAATATAGAAAAAACTATTGGAGAAAGGCATAGAGACAAAGCATGCCTTGTCTCTGCAAATTGATTTTCTTCTTATTTCCCAATAATCTTCTGAATCTCATTCAGCTTATTAAGCGCCTCCATAGGGGTGAGGTTATTCACGTCAAGATTCTTGATTTCGTCGCGGATTTGTTTGAGAACAGGGTCATCGAGCTGGAAAAAGCTTAATTGAAAACCTTCGCGCATTTCGGCGAGGTCTTTTACCCTTTTCGCCGGAAGTTCCTTGCGGTTTGCCTTTTCAAGCTGTTTCAGGATCTCAGTTGCACGATTTACAACACTCTTTGGCATCCCTGCCATCTGTGCAACATGAATACCAAAACTATGGTTACTGCCACCCGGAACTAACTTCCGCAGGAAAATCACTTTATTTCCGACCTCCTTTACCGTGACATTGAAATTTCGTACCCTGCTGAATGATTTTTCCATCTCATTCAACTCGTGGTAATGGGTAGCAAAAAGGGTTTTTGCCTTCCCTTTTGGATGCTCATGAATATATTCGACAATCGACCATGCGATCGAAATACCGTCGTAAGTACTTGTTCCGCGCCCCAACTCATCAAGCAAAATCAAACTGCGGTCCGACATATTATTCAGGATACTCGCAGCTTCGTTCATCTCCACCATAAATGTCGATTCTCCGAGCGAGATATTATCCGAAGCTCCCACACGCGTGAAAATTTTATCGACGTATCCTATTTTAGCCGCTTCTGCCGGAACAAAGGATCCCATCTGGGCCATCAGTACTATCAATGCTGTTTGTCGCAATAAAGCCGACTTACCGGCCATATTGGGACCAGTGATAATAATGATCTGTTGCTCTTCGTTGTCAAGATAGACATCGTTGGTGATGTATTTTTCACCGATTGGAAGCGCCCGTTCAATCACAGGATGCCGGCCATCCTTAATGTCTATAACTTGTGAATCATTAATCTCAGGCCGGTTGTATTTATTCTGTTGCGCAATTGTAGCAAACGAAAGCAGACAATCGATCTGAGCCAGCACCGATGCATTCAACTGGATCGCTTGAATGTATTCTGTTAATGCAGATACAAGTTCACCAAACAAACGAATTTCGATCGCTAGGATCTTCTCTTCCGCACCTAAAATCTTTGACTCGTAATTCTTTAGCTCTTCGGTAATGTATCGCTCAGCACTGACGAGTGTTTGTTTTCGAATCCAGGTTTCAGGAACCTTGTCCTTATGCATATTCCTGACTTCGATGTAGTATCCAAAGACGTTGTTAAAAGCGATTTTAAGTGAAGTAATTCCTGTTGCAAGAATTTCGCGTTCCTGCATTTTCTGAAGGTAATCCTTGCCTGAAAAGGCAAGATCGCGCAATTCGTCCAGTTCAGCTGAAACGCCTTTTGCAATAACGTGCCCTTTAACAATCAACATGGGAGGATCGGGGAAAATCTCCCGCTCAATCCGGTTTTTGATGGTCTGACACAAATTAAGCTGTTCAGCAAGACGGATCAAAACGCCGTTTCCGGATGCAGCACACAACTCTTTAACGGGACCAATTGCATTTAACGCAACTTTCAGTTGTACCACTTCACGCGGATTCACACGCCCGACAGCAGCTTTCGAAATAATCCGCTCCAAATCACCTATATGCCTAAGCTGTTCCTCTATGTCGCCCTTTAATTCAGCATTTTCGGTAAATTTCTGAACAACATCAAGCCGGTCGTTGATCCTGTGAATATCTTTTAGCGGAAGTGCGACCCAACGTTTCAAAAGACGGGCTCCCATTGGTGAAATCGTCTGATCAATCACCTGCACAAGTGTCTTGGCACCTTCGTTGATCGTATGGAAGAGTTCGAGATTACGGACTGTAAAACGGTCAAGCCAAACATACTTATCTTCCTCAATCCTTGAAAGTCCCGAGATGTGCTGAAGATGTGAGTGCTGTGTAAAATCGAGGTAATGAAGGATGGCTCCGGAAGCAATGATGCCCAGCTGAAGTGTCTGAACGCCAAATCCTTTGAGCGAGACGGTCTCAAAGTGGCGCAAAAGACGGTCATTTGCTGCATCCTCGGTATAAACCCAATCATCCAGTTTATAAGTATAGAACTTACTCCCAAACAATTCAATAAAGAGTTTTTCTTTCCCCTTCTGGAAAAGCACCTCTTTTGGCTGGAAGCTGTTCAGTAATTTATCGATGTATTCGAATGATCCTTCGGCAGTGAGAAATTCACCGGTTGAGATATCAAGAAAGGCAACTCCTGCCATCATTTTTTCGATATGTACCGAGGCCAGGAAGTTATTCTCACGATGTTCGAGGACATTGTCATCAATTGAAACACCCGGGGTGACAAGCTCGGTAATTCCCCGCTTAACGATATTCTTCGTAAGTTTGGGATCTTCGAGTTGTTCGCAAATCGCCACGCGCTGACCTGCCCTCACTAATTTGGGGAGATAGGTATCAAGTGCATGGTATGGGAAACCAGCTAATTCTACAAAACTGGCAGAACCATTTGCACGCCGCGTAAGTGTAATTCCCAAAATACCAGATGCTTTTATCGCATCCTCCCCGAAAGTTTCGTAGAAGTCACCAACACGGAAAAGCAATACCGCATCCGGGTATTTATTTTTAACCGCATAATATTGTTTCATCAGCGGCGTCTCGGCGTATTTATTCGGAACTTGTGTCAAAGCAGGTGTTTAATTGTTACTCGTTCAAACAAAGATAAGACAATCGAATGAGCAAAAAAGATTTCGAATTCTAAGTTTTCAACAAAGTCAGAATTTGAAGGTTTCCAATTACTCTCAGGCAATATTCCTCTTTGTTAAAAAGCTCAATTTCAAACTACTGAATGTCCGAAGTAAAATAGTCAGGCAAAGCGGTACAACCAGCCAGTGAAATGTTTGCGGAAGGAATATCATGGTAATCAGGAACAACAAGACAATTCCTGCAGTATATTTCAAATACCAGTCAAGTTTTGGTCGCAAAGAAGGGAATAACCATAAAAACGCAAAAATGAAGTGAGTTGGCAATGCCCAAACCAGGTTCAGGTTCCATTCGGTGGCTTCTGTAACCGAGATAAAACAGAGGAAACTTAATAAAATCCCGGCAAAACCAATCGAAAAGAAGACCAGAAAATCAAGCCAGATCATCCTCTTTTTTCTTCGGTATTCAATAAAAGTCAGGAGCGCAACAAACAGAAAGAACAGATTTACGACAATTGCCGGTAAGCTCAGGCTGAAGCCAGAAGGGATTCGTTTTGCCTCAAAAAGGGTTGTCTTAGGTAATACAAATGGCACCCTTACTCCATCTTTCACTACCGTAGCACTTGCCATGCTATTCAGAAGGTAAAAGGGAAGAAACATTTTCTGTGAATAGGTGGTCACTTTATCTGCCGGAATACCTAGCGCCAATTTAATGCCAAGTCCGTTCCAGCTATTTCCTGGAACACATTGATCGATCAAATCCCGAAAGGTCATTTTTGTATCCTGTAAAGTATCGTATTGAAGCTGGTGATTGACACATTTCTCGAACTGGTCACGCACACGCGTGGAACAATTATCGGAAAAATGGCGATAACGATAAACCCGGTTTTCTTTTTTTGCATTTTCGACCAAGGCATCAAAAAGTGACTGCTTTTCAGTTTGTGAGATATTCAATACCTGTTCATAAACACTCCGTTGTTCTTCGCGATAAGATGCCATGAAGGATGCCATGCGTTCCCCTGCAAGTTTATAATCAGTCTCCCCTTTAGCAAATCGCCATACAAAATTGGGGGTATCAAAACTATACACCCCATAATTAAACACATAATCAATACCCGATAGCGAATCATTTATCCGGATTGCGCTATGTCCGAAGTATGTAGCGATTTCATCTCCTGATCCACACGTCAGCAACGAAATCTTTGATTCCGGCGAAAGTTGGATAGAATAAGCCTTTGGAAATAGTGAAAGAGTAAATATTGCCAGTAATGCCAATGTCTTCATCGAAGTGTATTTTGAGATTCGGCTCAAAAGTAGCAAATTAAAGGTTAAAGGATAAAGGCCAAAAGTTAAAGTCATACGATTAAAACCCGAGAACTTAATTTCACCTTTCCACTTTTAACATTGACCTTTAACATCTAGTGCCATCCCCCCAAAATAGCACCCATGGCAGTATAGCTGCATATATCGTAGCCTGCATGAATCAGGTAATGCTTTAGCGAGTAATTCTCGTAAATCGTTGTATTAGCCTTTGAAGCTGAAATCCAGACAATTGAAATAATTGCACCCATTCCTGCTCCTGAGATCATATTCCATTTCGGAGTGATAAAAGTAGCCATTGCCAAAGCTGAAACAAATGCCAAGAAAATTGACATAAGGGCCATCAGCCAGATAGGGTGTCCTTTTATAAAATCTGCTTCTGTGTACCCATTTTCACGCATCCAACTCTTTCCAAGGATAAGCGGGGAATACCAAAAGCTTCCCAATATCACTTTCACAATAGCAGCAATCAAAACAGCCCAGAGATTAATATTTTCAAACAGTGACATCGAATTTCATTAAAACTGTTATAAACATATTAACAAAATCAGCTCACAAAAGTTTCAGAAAGCGGGATAATATGGTGCGGTAAGGGTCTTGTAGTCCTCCGTGTAATATCCGTCTTCACCCAAGATGACTAACTCATTATTAATCGGGTAACACGGTTAATAATGAGTTAGT
>Ga0209430_1002126_pt1 | contig 13240 bp, 14 predicted proteins | sample BarGraIncub1133A_FD_184504 | JGI IMG/M metagenome (GOLD analysis project Ga0209430, IMG submission 184504) | Arctic peat soil microbial communities from Barrow, Alaska - Barrow Graham LP Incubations 11-33A (SPAdes) (version 2) | ecosystem: Environmental > Terrestrial > Soil > Wetlands > Peat... | reverse complement strand
TATTCCGCTATTAATTCTCTGCTGTTTAAGTAAAGGTAATCCGCTAAATGATTTATTTGGTAATTCACTCTGCAACAATAATTTTAATTCCTGCGGCTGCGGTAGGTCCAACATAAATTCATGCTGTGACAATGGCTGTGACCGCAACTCTCGCCGAGGTTTCGGAAATAATACAAACTCATGTGATGACGGGTTTCGTGGAAATTCTTGTTTTAATGATAGATCATTCAGAAATTCATGCCACACTCGACCACATAATAATAGATGGTGGTGATAATAAGTTAAGTAATAATATCAAAAAGTGCACATCTTAAATGATATGCACTTTTTGATTATCTCTATTATTTTTAATGCTTTTCAAAGTCATTTCTTTATTCTTAGCAAAATTAATGGAAAGAACTGAAAAAAGTACTATTAACGGTTACAAACGATATTGCCCCTAAATGCCCTGTATGTTATAATCAATAAGTATATTTATAATAGTAGGCAATCAGACGTGATATAATCTGTCGTGGAGAAGTAAATGATTATTTTAGGCATAGACCCTGGATACGCGATTGTCGGGTATGGTGCGATAAATTATGAAAAAAACCGATATGTGCCAACGCAATATGGTGCGATAACAACCCCTGCAAAAATGGAATTTTCATCGAGGCTTGAGATAATTTATGATGGTCTTGATGAAGTAATAAAAAGCGTAAAACCTGATGCAGTGGCGGTTGAGGAACTCTTTTTTAATAGTAACACAAAAACGGCAATTGATGTGGCACAGGCACGAGGCGTGATTTTACTAGTAGCACGTAAAAACAATGTGCCAATGTTTGAATATACACCTTTACAGGTTAAACAGGCTGTCGTAGGATATGGCAGAGCAGAAAAAAGCCAGGTCATGGAGATGACACGACTGTTATTAAAACTAAAATCGGTGCCAAAGCCAGATGATACGGCGGATGCACTTGCAATAGCTATTTGTCACGCAAATTGTTCCGGCTCACAGATTGGTGCTTTAAAAAAGCTTTATGGTATTTAAAAGAATGCAATAAGAATAGAGGTAAAAGGTATGATTTATAGCCTTACCGGTATACTTACACATATAGGGCAGGGTGTTGCTGTTATTGAATGCGGCGGTGTCGGCTTTAAATGTTTTACTACTGCAAATACCCTGCAAAAGCTGCCTAAAATGAATGAAAAAGCCACTCTTTATACATATTTGAATGTTCGTGAGGATGCACTTGATCTTTTTGGCTTTTATGATAATAAGGAGCTAAGCTGCTTTAAGCTGCTTATTTCGGTATCCGGTGTGGGGCCGAAGGCGGCACTTTCAATTCTTTCTGAGGCTACCCCCGAGCGGTTCGCACTTTATGTGGCGTCCGGTGATGTCAAAGCTTTAACACGTGCACAGGGTGTTGGAACAAAGATTGCGCAGCGCATTGTACTTGAACTTAAGGATAAGGTAAGCGGTGAGCAGGCGGCGGCAGGCTTTGGTGACTCGTCGGGCGGTGTTTCATCCGCAAGCAGCAATACCGAAGAAGCGGTAAATGCACTTGTGGTGCTTGGATATACTCGTAGCGATGCTTCACTTGCAGCAGGACGTTGTGATAGCTCAAATACAGTAGAAGAAATTATAAAGCAGTCTTTAAGAATACTTTAAAGATAAAAAATAGTTTGAGGAACAGGTTTTACCCGTTCCAATAGGTGAAGTTTGAAAATAAGATTTTAAAACACAAGTTTTGTACCAAAACTTAAAAAGGAATGGTCATAAAAATAGATGGAAACAGATTTTGAGAATAGAATTGTAGCACCCGATTATGTACCAGAGGACGCCGAGGTAGAACAGGGTCTGCGGCCGAAAACACTTGCTGAATATATCGGGCAGAAAAAGGCTAAAGAAAACCTAAAGATATTTATAGAGGCTGCAAAAATGCGTGGGGAATCGCTTGACCACGTGCTACTTTATGGCCCCCCAGGTCTTGGTAAAACTACACTCGCCGGAATCATTTCAAACGAAATGGGTGTAAATATTCGTGTTACCTCCGGCCCTGCTATAGAAAAGCCAGGTGATCTTGCGGCACTGCTTACAAATCTTTCGCCGCAGGATATACTTTTTATTGATGAGATACACAGGTTATCACGTAGTGTAGAAGAGGTTCTGTATCCCGCTATGGAGGATTATGCCCTTGATATTATCATTGGCAAGGGGCCCTCGGCACGTTCCATAAGGCTTGATCTGCCTCGGTTTACACTAATAGGTGCCACCACACGTGCAGGTCAGCTTACTTCACCGCTGCGTGACCGTTTTGGCGTGATTTTGCGCTTAGAGCTTTATACGATGGAAGAGTTATTGCAGATAATACTGCGCAGTGCGGGTATACTTGGCATAGAGTGCGAGAGGCAGGGTGCACTTGAGATTGCCCGTCGTTCTCGTGGCACACCGCGTGTGGCAAACCGTATGCTAAAGCGTGTTCGTGATTTTGCTCAGGTTATAGGTGACGGCATAATAACACTTCCGATAGCACGTGAGGCACTTGATAGGCTCGAAATTGATGCACTTGGTCTTGACAGCATTGATAGACGAATGCTTACCATAATGATAAAAAGTTATAATGGTGGCCCTGTGGGAATAGAAACCCTTGCTGCTGCCGTGGGCGAAGAGGCTATAACTATTGAGGATGTTTATGAGCCGTATTTGATGCAAATTGGCTTTTTAATAAGAACACCGCGTGGTCGTTGCGCTTCACCTGCAGCATATAAACATCTTGGTCTTGAAACACTTACTGTTACAGAAACTGGTCAGCAGAGCCTTATATAGCAAAGACTTATTTAAAAAGTAACTATTAATATCGAAAGTATCTTGCCGCTCGCGGCAGAATGAGGACGAATTAACATATGGGTAGACTTTTTGGAACAGACGGTGTAAGAGGCCTTGCAAATACAGAACTTACATGTGAGCTTGCTATGAAGATAGGCAGAGCAGCTGCTATGGTACTTACTGAGGTTACGCATAAACGACCGCAGATTGTTATAGGTAAGGATACACGCATTTCCTCAGATATGCTCGAAGCGGCTCTGGTAGCTGGCATCTGCTCTGTTGGAGCCGATGCGGTGCTGATAGGGGTTGTACCAACGCCCGCTGTGGCTTTTCTTATAAAAAAGTATGGAGCGGATGCCGGTGTTATGATTTCAGCTTCACATAATCCTGCTGAATATAATGGCATTAAGGTTTTTAACAGTGATGGATATAAGCTCTCGGATGCTCTTGAAGATAGAATAGAGGCTATTGTGCTTGATAAAAAAGAAAAGCCTCATCTTAAAGTAGGAGCTGCTGTTGGACGTGTAATTCGGCAAAAGGATGCTGTGCATGATTATGTTAACCATCTAACCGCTACGGTTAAAGGGCATTATGATGGCCTTAGAATCGCTGTGGATTGTGCTAATGGCTCAGCCTCGGCAACTGCTCCTCTGCTATTTTCGCAGCTTGGTGTGGAATGTGAGATTATAAATGCGAGACCAGACGGCATTAATATAAATGCAAATTGCGGTTCAACTAATTTGTCACATCTTAGCAGCTTTGTACGTGAAAACGCTTGTGATATGGGTGTGGCATTTGATGGTGATGCCGACCGCTGCCTTGCTGTTGATGAAAATGGTGCTACAATTGATGGTGATAAGCTGATTGCTATTTTATCAAATGCGATGAAACAGAAAGACACCCTTAAAAACAACACTGTCGTTGTCACAGTTTTATCTAACTTCGGTTTCTTCCGTTTTGCTGAAGAATACGGCATCAATGTTGCCACTACTCAAGTTGGTGACAGATATGTGTTAGAAGAAATGCTGCGCGGCGGCTATGTGTTAGGTGGCGAGCAGTCAGGTCACATCATACTTACTGAACATTCTACAACAGGTGATGGGCAGCTTACAGCAATTTTGCTTTTATCAATTTTAAAGCATTCGGGCAAAAAGGCCTCACAGCTTGCAGCAATAATGGATTGTTATCCGCAGGTCATGCTTAACCTAAAGGTAACGGAACAGAATAAAATTAAACTTGATGGCGATATTGAGGTAGATAAGGCTGTAAAGAAGGCCGAAGATGAACTCGGCAGTGAGGGGCGTGTTATTGTGCGTGCATCAGGCACCGAACCGCTTATACGCGTTATGGTTGAAGGTAAAGATAAATCGACTATTGATAGGCTTGCAGAAGATATAGCTGAAGTTATAAGGAAACGCCTTGATTAGCTGGAGGATTAATGAGAATTTCGAATAAATGGCAAGATTACAGTGTTATAGATACTTCTGCTGGCGAAAAGCTTGAAAAGTGGGGGAAATATACCCTTATCAGGCCTGATCCGCAGGTAATTTGGAACACACCACGTGAGCATCCGCTTTGGAATAACGCTGATGGTCATTATATACGTTCGTCATTGGGTGGCGGGCAGTGGCAGACAAAAAATCTGCCTGAAGTTTGGCAAATTAGCTACGGTGAACTCACGTTCGGTTTAAAGCCCATGGGCTTTAAACATACAGGGTTATTCCCCGAACAAGCTGTAAACTGGGATTTCCTTGATGAAAAGATTAAAAAGGCTTCAAGGCCTATTAAGGTACTCAATCTTTTTGCCTATACTGGCGGTGCAACGCTTGCCTGTGCCGCGGCAGGTGCAGAGGTTACGCATGTGGATGCTTCAAAGGGCATGGTGGCATGGGCAAAAGAAAACGCGGCACTCTCAAAGCTTGCCGATAAACCAATTAGATATCTTGTTGATGACTGTATAAAGTATGTTTCGCGCGAAATACGGCGCGGCAGTGTATATGACGGCATAATTATGGATCCACCTTCATATGGCCGCGGGCCCGGTGGCGAGATATGGAAGCTCGAAGAGCAACTTTATCCTCTGCTTGAACTCTGCACTTCGCTTTTGTCACCCGAGCCACTTTTCTTTTCACTAAATTCATACACTACAGGATTATCACCCTCAGTTATGTCGTATATGCTATCTGTTACAGCGGGCAAAGGCCGTGGCGGCAGCGTTTGGGCAGATGAAATTGGCTTGCCAGTGCAAAATACTGGTCTTACGCTACCTTGCGGTGCTACGGCTATTTGGGAAGCGGATTAGTTTTATTTAAATAATGTGAAACCGGAGAATATCGTTTGGAAAATATCATAGAGGCAATAAATCTTAGCTTTTCTTATATGCAGGATGATGACCCTATAAAGGCACTTGACAATATAAATTTCAAGGTGCCAGAGGGGCAATTCGTTGCAGTGCTCGGGCACAACGGTTCGGGTAAATCTACTCTTGCAAAGCACTTTAATGCCATTCTGCTGCCAGAAAGCGGAAGTGTTAGCGTAATGGGTATAGATACCCGCGATGAAGATCGCATATACGATATAAGGCAAAATGTTGGTATGGTGTTTCAAAACCCTGATAATCAAATAGTTGCAACAATTGTAGAGGAAGATGTAGCCTTTGCTCTTGAAAATATAGGTGTTCCGCCAGCAGAAATAAGGCTAAGGGTTGACGATGCACTAAAAACCGTAGGTATGTATGAATACCGAAACCATGCACCCCACCAACTTTCCGGTGGGCAAAAACAGCGTGTTGCCATTGCTGGTATAATTGCAATGCACCCTAAATGCCTTGTGCTTGATGAACCTACTGCGATGCTTGACCCGAAGGGGCGACGTGAAGTAATGGAGACTGTCTTGCGGCTAAATAAGAAAGAAAAAGTCACCGTGGTACTCGTTACTCATTTTATGGATGAAGCCGTTAGGGCTGACAGAGTTGTTGTTATGGAAAATGGGAGTATAATTATAGATGGTAAGCCAAGAGAGGTTTTTGGCAATATCACGCTATTAAAATCGGTGGGTCTTGATGTTCCGCAGGCTGCTGAACTATGTTATGAACTTCGTAAATGCGGTATCAAACTGCCTGACGATATATTAACTGTTGATGAATGCGTTAACGCACTTTCTAAACTTCTGGAGGAATCACGTTGCCAATAATTAGAACCGAACATTTAAAATATGTATACAGTGAGGGTTCACCTTTTGAAAAAGCTGCAATTGATGATATAACCTTAGATATAGAAGAGGGGGAGTTTGTTGGTGTTATCGGCCCCACAGGCTCCGGAAAATCGACATTGGTGCAGCATTTTAATGGCCTTTTAAAACCAGCAGCTGGCAAAGTTTTTATAGACGGCCAGGATATCTGGGGTAAAAAAGTTGACAAGCGCAGTATTCGCTTTAAAGTAGGGCTGGTTTTTCAGTACCCTGAATACCAGCTTTTTGAGGAGACTGTTTTTAAGGATATCGCTTTTGGCCCTACAAATATGGGGCTTAATAAAGATGAAATTTCCGAACGTGTATATGAGGCAGCCGATTTTGTGGGCATTTCAAAAGAGCTGCTTTCAAAGTCGCCATTTGAGCTTTCGGGCGGGCAAAAACGCAGAGCCGCCATAGCCGGAGTTATCGCAATGCGTCCGTCTATTCTGATTTTGGATGAACCGGCTGCAGGGCTTGACCCTCGTGGCAGGGAATCTATACTTGCACACATTCGCGAATATCACATTGCACGAAAATCAACCGTGCTGCTTGTTTCGCACAGTATGGAAGATATCGCTCGCAATGCTACTAAGGTGCTTGTAATGAGCAGTGCAAAAATTGTAATGTATGGCTCTGTAAATGATATTTTTGCACAGAGTACTAGCCTTATAAAGATGGGGCTTGATGTGCCACAGGTTACTCGTGTTTTTATGGGGCTGAGAAAAAGCGGCTATAAGGTTGACCCATCAGTATACACTGTAGAGCAAGGTAAGGCAGAGATTATAAGGTACATACGGGGGGGACAGGACCGATGATAAAAGATATTACACTCGGCCAGTATTTCCCGGGTAGCTCACTAATCCATAAACTTGACCCATGTATGAAGATAATACTTTCAATAACATATATGGTTATGCTGTTTTCGGCATTTAACGCTATTTCTCTTGCAGTAGCTATTGTTTTTATGTTTGTGGTAACACTCATATCCCGCATACCGCTAAAAATGGTGCTGCGTGGTATTAAGCCAATACTGCCTATAATTATTCTAACTTCACTTATTAATGCTTTTTATGTGCCAGGCGATGCTCTCTTTAAGTTGCATGTTTTTTCATTTCTAGTTGTAATTTCGGTTCAAGGTGTAGAGCTTGCTGTGTTTATGTCTGTACGAATAATGTTTTTAATAATTGGTACTTCAATGCTTACTTATACCACTTCACCCATTTCGCTTACAGATGGTCTTGAACGGCTACTTTCACCCCTTAAAAAGGTAAAACTTCCTGTGCATGAGCTTTCTATGATGATGACTATTGCACTGCGCTTTATACCAACCCTTATAGAAGAAACCGATAAGATTATCAGTGCACAAAAGGCGCGCGGAGCTGATTTTGAAAGTGGTAATATCATAAGACGCATGAAGGCACTGTTACCAATACTCATACCATTGTTTGTTTCGGCATTTAGGCGGGCAGAGGAGCTTGCACTTGCCATGGATTGCCGCTGTTATAAGGGTGGCGAGGGCAGAACGCGAATGAAACAGTTGCAGCTTGCTCGACGTGATTATTTAAGTGCGACGGTAATGGCTTTTGTACTAGCAGGTGTAATTTGCATTAATATCTTTGTACCTAAATTATATGGCTCTTCGCTATTTTGAGTGGGTAGATGAGAAAGCAAATACGAACAAGGTACGCATAGATATGATTGTTTTTAGATTTTCTGAGCCCGAGGCATACTCACCTCGCCCCGCAGGGTTTACCATTGACATTCCCCAAAAATGTGCTACAATCGGCATTTCGAGGGCATTTAAGATTGATTGTTTTTGAGTTTCCCTCGCCCTCGGCACAATACTTAATGCACATTTTTGGGGAATGTCAATGGCGAGGTGCTACTAAACGATTATGATTTACCCACTCAAAATAGCGAAGTGCCAATTATATTAATGTTTGTTGGGTTTAAACGTAAAAACCATATTCAATTTTGTATCTATGCGGAGGCACGATGAAAGACCAGTTTCTTATAGATAAAAACCGTAAGCTGTTATTAAGATTATGTTTTGATGGCTCTGCTTATCATGGCTGGCAGGTTCAAAAAAATGCCATTACTGTTCAGCAGTTGCTGCAGGATGCACTAATGAGAGTTTTTGGTACACGGCCTGATGTTATAGGCTGTAGCCGAACAGATGCTGGAGTACATGCAAATGATTTCTGCTGTAGCTTTGAGACTGGTTCAAAACTTTCTTGTGAAGTCATTGTGCGTGCGATAAACGCATATCTGCCATTTGACATTGCTGTAAAAGAATGCTTTGAGGTTGAAAATACTTTTCATGCAAGGTATGATACAGTAGCCAAGGAATATATATATAAAATATTGGATGAAGAAAAAAGAAACCCTTTTTTATATAAATACTCCCTGCATTATTCACATAAGCTTGACTGTGAAGCTATGTACATAGCTTCACGCAGCTTTCTTGGTGAACACGATTTTACCTCTTTTTGCTCTGCGGGCGGCAGTGTTAAAGATATGGTGCGTAATGTAATGCTTTTTGAAATTGAGCGGCAAGAAAATCTTGTAATATTAAGAATACGGGCAGATGGCTTTTTATATAATATGGTGAGGATTATGGTGGGCACGTTGCTATACGTTTCGGCAGGTCGTATCTTTTACGGGGATGTCGCAAATATTATTACAGCTCACAATAGAACACTTGCAGGGCCAACAGCACCTGCTCATGGGTTATATCTCGATAGAGTTTTTTATAAAAATGATATTTAGAGAAATGTTTTTTTGAAACATATAACGCAATATTGGTTGCTCAACCCACTCGGCACGAAAGGCATGGTCTATGGTGAAAAATAAGGATAGAAGCAAGAACAAAAAAAAAGAAACAATTATTTCAGAAGAAATAGAAGAAGAAGCCGAGAATGAGATAGTTTTTTATAAGGATTTAAGACAGGCTCAGCGCAAAAGACGTAATCGTCGTAAGCGGCGGATAGTTTTGATTACAGTTCTCTCTGCTCTTGTGGTTTTTCTTTATTTTAACTGGGATAAAGTTGCACCCCAATCGGTTTCGAAGCAGGTTCAGAGTTTTTTTGGTGGTTTTACGCCTGGCAAATTTCCGCTTACCCTTTCGCAAGGTTCTTTTATATCGTCAGCTCCTCTTGGAAATAATATAGCGATGCTTAGCGATACATCTGTAATTCTCTATTCTCAATCCGGTGCAGAGCTGTTGCGAAGGCAGCATGGTATGAGCGATCCTTTACTTGTTAGTAGTGGCGGCAGGGCAGTAGTTTTTGATCTCGGCGGTAATCAGTTTAAGGTTGAAACCCGTATTGACGAGCCTTTTACAGGTAAAACCGATTACCCTATCATTACTGGTGCTGTTAGCCTTTCTGGGCGAATAGCCGTTGTTACTGAGTCAAAAGCATATTTAAGTCAACTTGAAGTTTATAATGCAAGTTACAAAAGCGTATTTAAATGGTATTCCTCACAGGGGCGTATAATATCAGCGGCGGTGAGCCCAGATGGCAAAAGAGTAGCAGCAGTTGCTGTTAGTGCAAAGGATGGAGAACTGCATTCGGATATATACATTTTAGACCTTGATAAGCAGTCGCCTTTGGCGGTAAAAGGCTATGATAAAACGCTCATTTTTTCCATACAATACAACAGTAACAATAACATAACCGCCGTGGGGGATGTAAAGACTGTATTTTTAGGTGCAGATGGTCAACAGCTTTCACAATACGATTATAACGGCAGTACGCTTGGATGTTATTCAAACGAAGCAGCCGGTGCGGTACTTTCACTACGCAAATTTGGCTCAGTCAGCAGTAGCTTACTTATATCATATTCAGGAGTTGGCAAGCTGCTGGGGCAAGTTGATGCAGGCTTTCAGGCAGATAAGCTTTTTTCCGGCAGTGGTGCTGTAATAGCAATCTCACAAGAGAAAATATGGTACTCGAACCAAAACCTTAAAAAAACTGGCATTATCGAAGCAAAGGGCGATAAACTTGCGGCATTACCGCTTAACAGCAATGCTTATGTCTTTGGCCTTTCAGAAGTGTACCAGTATAAACTTACAAAGTTAAAGTGATGCTGCGAATTTAAAACACAGTAGAATGTGTTTTAAGATGTAAAAAAGCAGAATAAAATTAGATGTGTCCCAAAATAATGATAGTAAAGGGGAATAATACTATGAGCATAATTCTGGATATTCTGACAATCGTGATAATCATAGTAATAATTGGGGTATCATACAGTAAGGGACTTATTAGGTCAGTTATTGAACTAGCTGGTTTGTTTTTATCTGGGGTAGCCGCTTATTTTTTGAGTATTCCGGTAGGTGACTGGATTTATCAGCACCTGTTAAAATCAGCTGTATATGACGGAGTTTCAAATTATTTAACTTCTGTTGCGGGAGGCTTTACAGAAGCCTTCAATAGTCTTCTTTCGCAATATAATATAAGCGGTAACGTTATTAACAGTAAGACTTTAGCATCCGGGCAGAGCCAAGCGCAGGGGTTACTAATGGATAACGTGGTGGCTCCGATTGCGAGCAGCATTGGTAGGGGTATTGCATTTATCATTATTTTTATAGTTTGCCTGTTTTTAGTGGGCATTATTGCAAAGCTTTCCGATATAGTTTTTAAAATACCTGTTATAAGTGGCCTCAATCACATAGGCGGTGCAATTATCGGGGTACTAAAAGCGGCTATTGTAATGTTTGTAATTTGTACTATATTAGTAGTGCTAATTCCAATATTTTCACTGCAAAAAAATCCGCCTATTACAAATACTACTATAAATAGCACATTTATTTTGAAACATATTTATGATATCAATCCCGTAAGAGGTGTATTGTTTAAAAATTAGAAATATGTTATTATATTAGTAATTTTATCTTATGCATTAATGAAGTAGTGTATAAAATGCTGTAAATATGCACTGCGTAAGAAAAAAAGAATCATATGTTTAATATGAAATAAAGAGGATAAAATGGGGGCGCTTTCGTATGATGGGATTTAACGCCCAAGGATTTAAAAGTTTAGGCATTCCAAATCTTCTTTCTATACTAAGACTTTTGTTAATACCTTTTTTCGTATTAGTATTTTTTTCTTCAGCTGTAAACGCTGGGATGATAGCGGCAATTATACTTATTTTTTCGGCTTTTACTGATGTGGCTGACGGTATAATTGCAAGAAAATTCAACATGGTTACGGCTTTAGGCCGTATACTAGATCCGTTGGCAGATAAGCTTACGCAGGCTACGATTTGTGTATGTCTTGTGATATGGTACTTTTCAAGAGGTCAATTTGCACCTGCAGTACTACTTGGTGTGATGATACTAAAAGAGTTAATTATGATAGGCGCCGGAGCCAAGATAATCAGAAAAGGCCGAGAGCTTGTATCCTCTAAATGGTTTGGTAAGCTTTCAACAGTTGTATTTTATCTTATTATGATTTTTATAATTGCCATTCGCCCGGATCAAGAAACTGTAAACATTCTTATCACTGTTATCATCCTCTTTATGTTGTTTTCCTTTGCGATGTATATCCCTATATTTTTAATGCTTGCTTCAAACAAGGGGTACAGCCGAAAAAAATAAAAAAGGAGATTTTAACTAGTTTTTTCAAATTGATTTTATAGTTTTATTATATTATCTTTAATTGCCATTAAGAAAAGTTTAGGTTTCATTATATATTACAGCACGTTTTTATTTGTTATGCGCACAGCGCTTGGAGGTTTTTATGTATTGTACCCGGTGTAAAAAAAGGATTGCAATTGTATTTATTACGCGCGTAGATGACGGTAAGACCGTTAATGATGGGCTTTGTATTCAGTGTGCCCGTGAGCTTGGTATAAAACCGGTTAACGATCTTGTTGAAAAAATGGGCGTTTCAGAAGAGGATTTAGAGAATATGGGCAGCGAACTTGAAAATTTGATGGGTAACAACGACAATAACGATAATGAAAATTTTGAGCCGGGCGGCACAACATTTCCATTTCTTGAGAACCTATTTTCGCAGAGCGGGAATTCGGGTAATCAATATAGTAACGAAAAGACAAAAGAACAAAGACCACGAGAAAACAAAAACGTAAAGCATAAGTATATTGATAACTATTGTATTAATCTTACAGGTAAAGCGCGAGAGGGTAAGATAGACCGCGTAATAGGCCGTGAAAGAGAAATTTACCGTATTGAACAGATACTTTGTAGGCGTTCTAAAAACAACCCCTGCTTAATTGGTGAACCTGGCGTTGGTAAAACCGCTATAGCAGAGGGGCTTGCCCTTAAAATTGCATCGGGCGATATACCCCCCCGCCTTGCTGATAGAGAGATATACTTGCTTGATCTTACTGCACTTGTTGCAGGTACACAGTTTCGCGGCCAGTTCGAAGGACGTATCAAGGGGCTGATTGATGAGGTTAAGAAGGCAGGCAATATAATCCTGTTTATTGATGAAGTTCACAATCTTGTGGGTACGGGTGATGCCGAAGGCTCTATGAACGCTGCAAATATTCTTAAGCCTGCACTTTCACGTGGTGAAATACAGGTTATTGGTGCAACTACATTTGAAGAATATAGAAAATATATAGAAAAGGATGCAGCACTTGAACGGCGTTTTCAGCCTATAAAAGTAGACGAACCTTCACTGGCTGATACACTTGAGATAATAAGGGGCATCAAGGATTATTATGAAAAATTCCATGGTGTAAAAGTGAGTGATGCCATAATTGAAAAGGTGGTTAACCTTTCTGAAAGGTATATAAACGACCGTTTTCTTCCCGATAAAGCCATCGACTTGCTTGACGAGTCCTGCTCTTGTGCCGCACTGCGCAACAAAGCAGTTTCAGAACTTGCTGGGGTGGAAAGGCAGCTTTTAGCTCTTAAGCTTCGGGAAGATCAGCTAATTCTCAATGAGGGGCAAGATATTTATAAACAGCTTGCTGATTTAAAATCGGAAGAATGTCGTCTGCTTGCAAAAGCACAGGGGCTGCGCGATGCTGCAGGTGATATATCTGTCACAGATGAAGATTTAGCCCGCGTAATAGAACTGTGGACCGGTATCCCTGCAAGCAAGGTAAGGGAACAGGAGTTCAAACGCCTCGCTTCACTTCACAGTACCTTAGTTAAAAAGCTTATCGGTCAAAATGAGGCAGTAGAAGCTGTTGCGATGGCAATTAGGCGTAGCCGGGTACAGATTA
>Ga0209430_1002123_pt1 | contig 13257 bp, 14 predicted proteins | sample BarGraIncub1133A_FD_184504 | JGI IMG/M metagenome (GOLD analysis project Ga0209430, IMG submission 184504) | Arctic peat soil microbial communities from Barrow, Alaska - Barrow Graham LP Incubations 11-33A (SPAdes) (version 2) | ecosystem: Environmental > Terrestrial > Soil > Wetlands > Peat... | reverse complement strand
CTTAAGTTTGAAAAAATAGTAATATTAGACCCCTATGTTCATAATGTATAAGGAGGCAACAAATGAAGAAGCCATCTACAGAATCTGAACTAACACTCGGCCAGGTAATGCTTCCAACTCATTCTAATGTAGCAGGTAATGTATTTGGTGGAGAAATATTAAAAATTATGGATTCTGTTGCTTATGCAGTTGCAATGAAGCATTCTGAAAGTAATGTGGTTACTGCGAGAATTGATGAAATTATGTTTCATAAACCTATTTTTATAGGTTCAGTATTAAAATGTAATGGGAAAGTTGTATTTACGGGTAAAAGCTCTATTGAAGTCTATATTACTGTAGACGTGGATGATATACAAAACAGAAAATCCTGTGGTAGGGCTCTTTCAGCTTACTTTACAATGGTAGCTGTTGATGAGAATAATAAACCGAAAACTATATCACAGTTAGAATTGCTAGATGAAGAAGAAAAAATAGAATTTGAAAAAGGCAAAGAGAGATATGAAAAAAGAAAATTACAGAACAAACAAACCGCAGATAAACGTTTAATGTTACATATTGGCTTACAGGCATCTGATGAGTGTTCTGGCTATTAAATCATCTCCTGGGTCACTGCAATAGCTTTGCAGAAGATGAATTGACGACTTCAGAAGGAGATTTACCCCCTTATAGAAGTGGGAGACTTTCCTTCTGCAATGTCGTTAAAAAATATAATTTAGTAAAATTAACCTATCTAATTTTATAGCTGGTACCTGATTTCGAGTTAGGCTATGTACTTTTCATGTAATGGTAGCTAAAACCATTGAATGCAATATACTGTTGCTTACTCAATGGTTATGGCTACCTTTCTTTATATCTAATATCATTGAGTATCATATAAAAACATACAGTTTGTTATCAAATTGTTATTAATACGCAATGCGTCTTATATAAATTTTACATATTATTCTTTCTTATTTAAATTGTATAATATTATCACTAAAATGTTCACTATAATAATTAATCATGCTCTTTCATAATTTCTCTTTAAAATAATACTTGGATTCTCTAGCCTTGTTCTCATTTTATATTCATAATACTACAATTATGATCATTTTAGTATGGAAAAGGTAAAGTATTCCTTTATTTTTACAAGAGGTGCAAAATTCCACTCAGAGCTTTTAACTATCATTAATAATTCGCTAAGAATAATTAGAAGTTCGCAATTTTCAATATTCTTTTATAGTTCCATTTCTGCAAACTCATTTATTAATCGGTACTGAGTCCACCTTAAGTATTGTATTTTTTTAGTTGTATTTCACAATAACTTTTTTACACTAAAATTAATCTAATCTTTTAATTATATAATAAAGCTTAATATCTTGTTAGATATATATTCTACTTTCCCCCGTAATATATTGCTTAACCCAATATTTATATCTATATTGGAAATCTCTATTCCTATAAAATAGCCCTTAATATCCATCTTGTACATATTTATTAAATCCATTAACCCTAAAGAGTGAATAGACATACTGTAATCTTTATATTTTTTTATATCATCCAAACTTTCAAAAGTCAATGTACCTGGGACATTACCATAATATGTTGAATCCATAATATAAAATACATCTACCTCATTTAATTGCGAAAAACAAAATTCTACATCCGTTTCTCCTATAATAGTTTCAATACCTTTATCTTCTAGGCTTTTCTTAATTTTATTTAAAATCAGAAGTGCCACTCCATCATCCATCATTAACATATTACCTATAGCAATAACCTTCTTACCCATAATAATTAAACTCCTTAATATAAAAAATCCTGTTATAAACAGGATTTTAATTTTCTTTTAAATGTCTACTTATTTTTTCTTTTGCTTGTGTCAAAATCCATTCACTTAAGTCATCTATTCCGTCATTTCTAGTACAAGAGGTTTGAAAAATTTTTGCCTTATTATTCAATAATTTAATATCTTCATAAAACTCTTCTACCATAAAATCAGTAAATGTAATTAAATCAATTTTATTTAAAATTATCGCTGTGCTTTTTTCAAACATCATTGGATATTTTAAAGGCTTGTCATTACCTTCTGTAACACTAAGAAGACAAATTTTAATATCCTCACCAATTTCAAATTTAGCGGGAGATACTAAGCTTCCTACATTCTCTATAATAATGAGACCTATCCCTCTTAAATCAAAATTTAATGATGCTTCCCTTACCTTAGATCCTTCTAAATACGAAGTTCCAACAGTATTAACCTGTACCACTGGAACTCCCTTGGCTTCAATCCTCTGTGCATCTTTAGTAGTATATAAGTCTCCTTCAATTACCGCAATATTTAAGTTTTGTTTAAGCTTTGGAATTAATTTCTCAAGTATAGTTGTTTTGCCAGCTCCAGGAGATCCCATTAGATTTATAATAAATATGCCCTCCTCATCGAATAAATTCTTGTTTTCTTCATGAATTTCTTCATTAGTATTTAGCATATTAATACTAATCTTTATTTCACTCATTTTACTTTTCTCCCCAACTATTTTATTTCAAATATATCAAATAATGTTTATATAATAAGGCTCACCATATTCTGTATTTACGTGTGTAGCACAAGATATACAAGGATCAAAGGATCGCACTATACGTCCTATTTCCACAGGGTTTTTAATGTTTTGAATTTCAGTACCAATAAGAGCGCTCTCAAGGGCTCCATGTTGACCCAGCTCATCTATTGGTGAAAGGTTCCAGGCAGTAGGTGTAACTATATCGCAATTTTTTATAACCCCTTTTTCTATTGTAAGCCAATGCCCGAGAGCTCCCCTAACAGCATCACATAGTCCTACCCCCTGTGCACTCTCTGGAATAATGTATTTTTTTTGTACTGCTGGTATCGGCTCTATAGACTCAAGTATTATAAGCATTTTCTCACAAATCTTTTTACCCTCTAGTACCCGAGCCATAAGCCTATCCATAGTAGATATACTATTTTTATAGGAACCTGATAAAATCATACGAGCAAGTGGCCCAACCTGTACAACTTTACCTTCATACCTAGGTGCTTTAATAAATGTATATGCTCCTGGCTTTTTAATATCTGTTTCAGATGGATAATTTGCTGGAACCACGGTAGGTTTAGATTCTTTATACCATGAAAATGCTGAAGTCTCTGTTATTGCTTTTGGGTTTAAAGTAGCTACCTCACCGTCAATATAACTTGAAGGCAAAACGTACTGCATTTCTTTACTTGACAAATCATGAAATAATCCATAGGTTAGAAGATTTTTTGTACCACCACCGATTTTAAAATACTCTGGATAGTAATGAGCTATAATTTTTATATCATCGACCATATTTTTACACATGAATTCACTGATAGAGTGAAGTATAGATTTCAATCTCATGATTTTAGAAGCATCCATGTTTGCAGTGGTGCCACCCACAAACACACCATGGTTATGTGGTACTTTCCCACCTATAAGAGCTATAATTTCATGGGCAAGGCGACTACATTCTAGCGCCTTTACATAGTCTTTATTGATTTTTTCTGTATAATTCTTAGGGATTCTAAAATCATAACCCGAATTTCCTGGAACCAATGTTATATCTACATAATCAGGGAATGCAAAAATACAAATTTGTCTCATGATATTTTGAAGAAACTCAGCTCCATGTGCAAAATTTCTGATTTTTACTCCGTTCTCATTGGGCTTTACTTTTAGTGAATCTTCTAGTGCGAGACTTGCTACGAGTCCATGCGATGTAGAACATATACCACATATTCTTTCCGTAAAATATACCGCATCTAATGGTTGACGGCCTATTAACATCTTTTCAAAACCTCTAAATTGAATCCCACCACTTTTAGCATCTACTATTTTATTTTTATTTATTTCTACTTCTATACTTAAAGGCCCCATAATTCTAGTTATTGGGTCTATAGTTATTTTTGTAGTCACCACAATCACCTCACTCTAAAATATATTTTAAATAACAATATTCATCTATCTATGTTTAAATCATCTCATTACTTAACAAATGGCTCTGTACCATCTGGGAAAAATTCACTAGCACAGCCTATACAAGGTGTATTAGCCTCTACTGGCCAATTAATTCTTGAATTCCATAATCCAAGTGGACAATAAGCTTTTGTAATAGGTCCCTTGCATCCTACCTTTATCATGCATTCTTTATCTCCTAGCTTCTCTGCAAATACTTTATTATCAAAATATGAGCGTCTTGGGCAATTAGTGTGATTGGTTTCTTTAAAAAACATTATTGGACGGCCTTTCTCATCTATTTCAACTTTTTTATTAAGAATAATACTAGCTATAGTTCCCATAACCCACAATGGATTAGCAGGGCATCCTGGAATATTTATTACTTCACGTCCAAGAAACCCGCCTAGACTTGTGCATCCTGTGGGATTAGGTCTAGCTGCAGATATTCCTCCAAATGAAGCACAAGTTCCAATAGCTATTATTGCTTTTGCTTTCTTTGATGCTAAACTAATAGCCTCCGCTGTAGGTATTCGTATGCCTTTATATGTTGCAAATATATTATAAAAGCCCTCATCCATATTAGTTAGTGCACCTTCTACTCCCAATATGAAATTTGTATCCAAAACTTCTAAAAACTCTTCATAAGCAACTTCACCTTCTGCCTGCATAAGGCTAGGGCTAAATTTCAAATTAACCATTTCCTTTAAAAAATAAGGAACATCCGGTTGATCTGCATTGAGAAAAGAAATTATATTCCCCAGACAACCGTTAGCCTCCATCCATACAAAATTAATCTTTTTAGCCTCTCCATTATGGATTTCATCTATTGCCCTCTTTATAAGTTTTCTTTCATGCAAAATATTTCCTCCTCGTATTTATCTAGTATTAATATATATTGAAAGAATCTTTTAATTATGCTTTATTTAGAACTAAACAATCATACACAAATAAATATAGCCAGAGATACATAATCCCTGGCTCTTCTTGCATCAAATTTAACATATCCTTGGAAGCTGAATTCCAGACGGCATATCAACTAATCGTTTTCCACCTACTACTGTATTTAAATAAACCCTTTGTCCTATTTCTTCCGTTACTTTTCCTATAATTGTTGCATTCGACCCTAGTGGGTGCTTCCTCATTGCACTAAGTACCTTTTGCGCGTAGGCTTCTGGAACAAAAGCACAAAGTTTTCCTTCGTTAGCTATATATAATGGATCAAGTCCCAGCATCTCAGTGGCGCCTTTTACTTCTTCTTTAAATGGTAAATTATTCTCTTCAAGAGCTATGGTTACATTGCTAAATTCACTAATTTCATTAAGCACTGCCGCAACTCCACCTCTTGTAGCATCACGAATAACGTGAATACCCCCATATGCTTCAAGCATTATATCTACTAATGAATTAAGGCAAGCACAATCGCTCCTTAAATTCCCTTCAAGTCCAAGCTCATTTCGAGCGCACATTATTGTCATTCCATGGTCTCCTAATGTACCATTTACTATAACAATGTCTCCTTCCCTTGCATTGGAACAATTAATATTCACATTTTCATAAATCCTACCAATGCCAGAAGTGTTAATAAAAATTCCATCCACATTGCCTTTTTCTACAACTTTTGTGTCACCAGCTACAATTTTTACGCCTGCATTTCTCGCTTCGTCTGCCATAGACATCACAATTTCTTCTAGTTTTTTAATAGAAAAACCCTCTTCGATAATAAAAGCACTTGTTATGTAAAGTGGCTTTGCTCCACTTACAGCTAAATCATTTACAGTACCACAAACTGCTAATTTACCAATATTACCTCCATTAAAGAAGATTGGATTTACTACAAAAGAATCCGTTGTAAAAGCAAGTTTTTTAAAATCTATTTCTAATTGAGCTGCATCATTCATTTGATTTAAAATATCATTACCGAAATATTTAAAAAACACCTCATTAATCAATTTATTTGATTGCAAACCGCCACTTCCATGACTTAATGTTATAGTGTCATTCATCTACGCCCTCCTGTATTCCTTGTAAGCTAATAACAATTATATATTGTCTTTGTGATATCTATAATATGCAGCGCAAGTACCTTCTGATGAAACCATGCATGAACCAACAGGATTTTCTGGGCTACAAAGTTTTTTGAAAAGTGGACAATCCGATGGTTTAATTTTACCCTTAAGTATTTCTCCACATCTGCAACCAGGACTACCATCATAATCCTCATACTCAATTTCAAAATGCTTAAGTGCATCAAAATACTCATATTTACCATTAAATTCCATACCACTTCCACATATTCTTCCAATTCCTCTCCAATTACTATCCACAATATTAAAAGTTTTATTCAAATATTCCAAGGCGTAGGGGTTACCCACAGTTTTAACTACTCTTTTATATTCGTTCATAATCCTATAATCCTTTTTACTTATTAAATTTACTAATGTATTTAAACCTTGAAGTATATCTAATGGTTCAAAACCTGTGACTACACCAGGAGTATTATAATCCTCACTTAAAAAATCATAAGGTTTCGTTCCTATAATTGCACAAACATGCCCTGGTAATAAAAAGGCATCAATTCTTAATTCTTTATCCTTAACTAAAGCCTCCATTACTGGTGGAACTATTTTATTGGCAGTAGCGAAAAATAAATTTTTTATGTTACTTTTTTTAGCCTCAATAACAGTGAGCGAAGTCATCGGCGCCGTGGTTTCAAATCCTACTGACAAAAACACTATTTTTTTAGAAGGATTTTGTAAAGCCATAGTAAGACAATCCATTGGTGAGTATACTATTCTTACATCAAAACCTTCTTCTTTTTTCTTACTCAGCGATCCTTTTTTTCCAGGGACTCTCATCATATCTCCAAATGTGGCAGTAATTATATCTTCTTTTGTACAAAGTGTTAGCACAGCATCAATATAGCTCTGAGGTGTAACACACACAGGACAACCTGGTCCTGATATCAAATTTATATTTGAAGGAAGCACGTCCCTAATACCGTATTTAAATATAGCCATTGTATGCGTGCCACAAACCTCCATAATGTTTATCTTATCACTGGAAATATTGTTTAGCTTTTCTACCAGTTTTTTAGCATATTCTGCATTTCTAAATTCATAAGCGAACTTCATTGTAAAGAAGCTCCTTAAAAATATCCAGGGTTATTTTTGCTTCTTCTTCATCTATCGTTTCAATTGCACAACCTGCATGTACAAGTACATATTCATCCACACAAACATCTGGCACAAGATGCATAAATACTTCTCGTTTCATATTTCCAATCTCTACAATTCCTTTATTTCCTTCTATTTTTAAAACTTTTCCCGAGACTGCAAGGCACATTCTCGTTCCTCCTTTTTCTTTTTCAATTAAATAATCATCTGTCATGCTTCAATACTACTTATTTAACATTTAATTTTTTATTTTCAATTTTTTTCATTAACCATGAACATACTTCATTTATGCCCTGATTTTTAACACAAGATGTTTCAAATATATCCGCGTTAGCATTTAAAGATTTTATATCTTTATAAAACTCTTTTTTATCAAAATCAGTAAATTCTATTAAATCTAATTTATTTAAAATAATAACACCACTTTTTTCAAACATTAGTGGATACTTCAAAGGTTTATCATTCCCTTCAGCAGTACTTAAAACACATATTTTTATATCTTCACCAATTTCAAATTCTGCGGGGCAAACTAGATTACCTACATTTTCTATTACAAGCAGATCAAGTTTATCAAGGGTTAATGAATTCAATGCACTTTTTATCATTGACCCATCAAGATGGCAAGCTCCGCAAGTGTTGATTTGAACCACTGGAACCCCTTGTGCTTCTATCCTCTGTGCATCTTTGGTGGTATAAATGTCTCCTTCGATTACTGCAATATTTATATTATTTCTCAGCTTTGTTATTATTCTTTCAAGTAACGATGTCTTACCTGAACCAGGCGAACTCATTAGATTTATTACATAGATCCCTTTATCATCCAGTAATTTTTTATTTTTAGATGTTATCTCATTATTTGTTTGAAGAATGTTCGTAACTATATTAATTTTACTCATATTTTAATCTCCTTCTATTGTATTTACATAAAGCTCATATCCATGAATAATACTAGTACAAAATTTGTTACAGCATGGACAAAGTTTATTAAAATGATCAATCGGGAATTCTTGTTTGCATTCAAAACATTCAGCTACTGCACTAACTTTCGCTACCTCTAAAGTTGAGCCTTCAAGCATTGTATCAATAATACATATTTTGAATGCAAAATTTAAACATTCTGCCGTAACGCCAGATAACTCACCTATTTTTAGTGATACCTTGGTAACTTTAGTTAATTTATTTTCCTTTGCTTTATCTGTTACTATTTTAATAACATTTTCAATTATTGAAACTTCATGCATATCTATCTCCTAATTAGTTGCTATTCTTCTTAATTAATATATATGTGAAATGTTTCACTAAAATGTTTTGTATGCACATTTTTATTTTCTTCTTATTTGATCATTTTCAATTAATTCATTAGCTATAACTATCTGCCCTATTGATATTCCTCCATCATTAGAAGGTAAATCCTTATGAGTATATACTTTAAAATTATTTTTTTGAAGATTACGACATATTTTCGTAAGCAAAAAACAATTTTGAAAAACTCCTCCGCTCAGTACAACGTCATTTATATTTAAGTCTTGTCTAATGAATTCACACATACTCACAGTTAAATTTACAACAGTATTTTGAAATTTTGATGCCATGATTTTAGCAGATAAGCCTTTCCTTTTATCTTTTATAACTTCAATAATTATTTCATAAGGCTCTATAATATACATATCCTGTTTTATTATTTTATAAGTATATGATTCTTCAATATCCATTTCTGATATAGCTTCAAGTTCCATAGCTGCCTGTCCTTCATAGGAAACTATATCTGTAATTCCAATTATATTTGCCATAGAATCAAAAAGCCTTCCCATACTTGAGGTCTCTATACAATTAATATTTGAATTTAAAATATTAATTATATTAATACCCTTACTACCATATAAATCATAAATAATATCATTAACTTTTTTTTTATTATCGTTTATGCTTAAAGCCTTATAAAGATAGGAAACTCCCATTCGAAAGGGTTCTTTAATGGCTTTTTCTCCTCCAGGCATCTTAATATAATCAAGATGAGCCACTCTTGTAAACTTACTGTAATCACAAATTAAGAATTCGCCACCCCATATTTTACCATCACTGCCATACCCAGTTCCATCAAAACAAACTCCAATAACTTTTTCTTTTAAATTGTTTTCATACATGTTACTTACTATATGAGCATGATGATGCTGCACAACAATCCTTGGCAAATCATAATCTAACGCATATTTAGTTGACATATATCCTGGATGCATATCATGAGCTATAAATTTTGGTGAAAATGAAAATATCTTTTTAAAATGTTCAACATTTTTTTTATAATGTTCATAGGTTTCTAAATTCTCTAATTCCCCATTAAATTGGCTTAAAAACAAAAATCCTTCTTTACTTATACAGAAAGTATTTTTCATATTGGATCCACAAGCTAATATATTGCGTGTACTTGTCCATTTAAAAGGTTCAGGCACAAAACCCCTAGATCTCCTTATGATTGTTTGTTTCTTATTTATAACCTTTACTACGGAATCATCAACTGGGACATGTATTTCATGGTTATGCATGAGAAAGTAATCTACAATACCTGAAAGGGCTTTTCTTGCAGATTTATTTTTATACTCTATAGGTAGACCATTAACATTCGCACTGGTCATAATAAGAACCTTAATCTTTTCTGAAAATAATAAAATATGAATAGGTGTATATGGAAGCATTACCCCAATTGTCTTTTGATTGGGTGCGATTTTTTTAGATAAATCGTAGCTTTCCCTTTGATCTAAAATAACTATTGGTTTTTTAATTCCAGTTAGTATACTCACTTCTAATTGGTTAACCCTGCAATATTTCTTTACTGTTTCTATATCTTTCATCATAACAGCAAGAGGTTTAAAGGGTCTTTTTTTTCTCTCCCTTAAGTTACTCACAGAAGTCTCATTTAATCCATCGCAGGCAAGATGAAAACCTCCTGGCCCTTTTATTGCAAGCATTTCCCCTTCCATAATCATGTTTTGAGCAAAATTCATAGGATTCTCTATCTCTAATCGATTACCTTCGGAATCTTCTATCCAAAGTTCTGGACCACAAACCCTACACGCATTAGGTTGCGCATGAAATCTTCTATTTGTAGGATCTAAATATTCATCATTACACTGCCTACACATTTTAAATTCATTCATTGTGGTTTTGTCTCTATCGTAAGGCAATTCTTTTATTATAGAAAATCTTGGTCCACAATTTGTACAATTTGTAAAAGCATACTCTCTTCTCCTATTATATAGATTTAATATATCTTCCTCGCACTCACTACAAGTAGCTATATCTGGTGATATTAAAGTGATTTTATTTAAACTTTGTTCACTCCTTTTAATTTGAAAATTAGAATAATTTAATACTTTAGAAGCTTTCACAGTTATCTTTTCTATTCTAGAAAGTGGTGGAGGATTATTTTTAAGAGCTTGCATAAACTTGCTTATATCTTTCTCAAACCCCTCTACATCTATGTAAACTCCTTCAGAGTTATTATTCACCCAACCTTTTAGCCCAAAAGTTTCTGCTAGATTATATACAAATGGACGAAAGCCAACCCCTTGAACTATTCCTTCAATCACAATAAGACTTCTCTTTTTATCCATAATGCAACGCCTTTCATATATTTTCTAAATTTTAAAGTTTTAATGTGTACATATCTTATTTCTTATTATATTCCTAATATGTTTCTATAATTACCAGGAGTTTCGTATATATGACCTCGAGATTAGTATATTCCACCCTTTTTTAAGTAACCTTTGAAAATATAATGAATAAAATAGTAGAGAAGTTAATTATTTAGTGGAGGAATTGAAATGCAATTAAAAGGTAGTAACACTGAGAAAAATCTTCTTAGTACTTTTGCTGGAGAGTCAAGAGCAAGAAACAAGTACACATTTTATGCTGAAAAAGCGGCAAAAGAGGGATATGAGTATGTAGCCTCTATTTTCGACGCTACTGCAAACAACGAAAAGGCTCATGCACGAGAAGTTTTTAATAGGTTTCTGAAAATGAATAAAACTACTGCAGATAATTTGAAAGATTCTGCAGAAGGAGAAGCTTTTGAGAGTACCAAATTATATAAACAATTTGAAAAAGAGGCCAGATTAGAAGGTTTTATAGAAATTGCGAATTTCTATAAAGAATTACAGGAAGTAGAAGAGGGTCATGAATTGAGATTTATGACAATATATAAAAATCTACAAGCAGGAATGATGTTTAAAAGAAATACTGAAGTAAAATGGCAATGTATGAATTGTGGATATATTCATATAGGAAATGAAGCACCAGAAGTTTGCCCACTATGTAAGTTCCCGAGATCATACTTTAAAATCTATTGTGAAGACTACAAATAGGAGGAAAGAATATGATTATTTATAGCACACCTCACTATTTATTACCTGTAATATATTTAGATGATGATGAATATAGGACTTGGTACAATATTGAAGATGATGAAGTGCATAATACATTCAGAAATATTCATGAAAATATTTTTAAAGAGGTTGATGAAGAGTACGTAAATGAAAGTATTAAATAATGATAGCTTGTGTTTATGTCTTACCAAAAAAAGATGGGTAGAATTTTAACCTAGTGTGATTACTAGGTTATTTATAATTTTTATCAAAAGTTCAATAATTGATTGCAAAGTCATTCCTTTTGAAAAAATTGATATGGGAAAAAAGCCCATTATTTTTACCCACTATGTGAGTTTTCAAGTCTTACTTTAAAATCTATCGTAAGACTACAATTAGGAGGAGTGAATATGCTAATTTATTATCCCGCCTACTATTTAGTACCAATTGTACTTATAATATCTTTTGATGAGCATGAATATGAATTTAGGTGCAACATGAAACGAAATGTATTCTGTATTAGATATAGAAATATGAATAAGAATAATTTCGAAGAAATTGGTGTAAGACAGCAGAAATTCACATTAGAGGAATTATCAAAATATAATAGTATTAATGGAAATGCTGCCTATGTATCCGTAAATGGAATAGTTTATGACGTAAGTTCAGTTCAGTCTTGGGCTGGTGGTGTTCATTTTGGTGTATCTGTAGGAAGCAACGCAACTGAGAATTTTATTACCTGCCATGGTGCTTCAAAAATACTCGAATATTTACCTAAGGTAGGGGTAGTAACTGGTTAACAGCTACCTTCTTGCCTTTGAGTTTGTATTAAATGAAATTTCATTCAAAATATTGAAAGTAATTCTGTTATTATATATATTCACAGCTCGGATAGACCATAAAACGGAGGTACCAAAGAACGCACCCCCTTATTTCCACTTCTTCTAACTACATATTACCAACACTCATTAATTAAGTGTTCATTTTTTCAACTATAAGAATAGGTAAGAATTTGATGTTATCTCTTTCTTTTCCCCTCTTCCACACCGTACGTGAGACTTTCACCTCATACGGCGTTCCACCAATGTTAATTATTTATATTTTAAATCATAGAATTTCCAACAAGTTTACGAAGTGCATTAATTTTTATAAAGGCTTTTTCATCCAACTTTATTCCTTGCTTTAATTGTGTTATTTTTTCTACCTCTACTTCATCAATAATATAATTCATTTCTTTATTTACCAATATAAGATTGTGGTATTTATCTGTTCCACCTTTGTATTTTGGGAGCTTATTTCTTGTTACCATATTATTCAAATCTAATTTTTCTTTGCTAATATGACATAATCCCTTTTGACCTACATAGAGGGATATTCTATTATCATTTTTCTCTATGGTATCTTTTTTCACAGGATTTTTTACGAGAAATTTAATTGCTTCCTTGTACCCTACTTCCAAGTCTTTATGAAGATAGTACCTTCCTTCAATAGTATATCTACCTGCTACATTTTTCATATAACTAGCTAATTTAAATTTTATTCCAGCTATAGGAAATATGGTTATTTTACATATACTCGTTGATTTGAAATTATATCTTCCATAAATTCTTTCATAGGTTTTATTTGGGTATATCTTGTCACTTCGTATACTTCTTGTTCGATTAAATAGCCTTTTTCTAACTAAGAAATTTATTTCACTAAAATCAAGATTTACATGAGTAGCTATTCTATAATAATTATGCCACCCTA
>Ga0209430_1002122_pt1 | contig 13265 bp, 19 predicted proteins | sample BarGraIncub1133A_FD_184504 | JGI IMG/M metagenome (GOLD analysis project Ga0209430, IMG submission 184504) | Arctic peat soil microbial communities from Barrow, Alaska - Barrow Graham LP Incubations 11-33A (SPAdes) (version 2) | ecosystem: Environmental > Terrestrial > Soil > Wetlands > Peat... | reverse complement strand
TAATTTGATTAGGCTTCTGTTTATAGGTGCTGATTGCAACCATCGCTCCCTCAGACTGTCCCACAAGTGATATATTCGATTTATCTACCCACTTTTGTTTTCTTAAAAAATCAAGTACAGCTCTCGTTCTTTTCACATACATTTCAAGATAATTGTCATTCAAATAATCGGAAGAGAATTTATTTGGAGATTTTAAATCGGGAACGGATTCATAATCTGAATTAAGAGTTTTTTCTTGTGCGATTACCGGCACATGCGGTTTTGAGATAATTACGAAATTATATTTATCGACAAAATTCCAGTAATCGAAATTTGTAAGAAACGTTACTTGAGTATGATCATTATACTTTATAACTATAGGTATAGGCAGTGAACCTTGGAGAAAAATGATGATAGGTTTCTTTTTTGTGAAAGCAGTATCGGTTACAACAAAATTAACCGTATCGTTTTTGTCTAACTTTATAGAAAACAAACAAGAATAAGTATCCGATATTCTAGTTTGAGAATAGGATAATATGGCTATACCAACTAATGATAATATTAAAAATGACTTTCTTCGCATATGACTTGGTAAATAAAATTATGAAAGTTGCACCACTCTTGTTGACGCGTCTTTCTCTTGGATGTTTGATTCAAAATAGCAGGAGCCAAAACCTACCGGCTCTAACAAGCCGCCTAACGGGTGGCCAGGCCGCGCCTGCCATAGGCGGGTGTGGTTTGGGTAGTGTTAGGCCGCGTGTGTTTTTATTTATCGTAATGATATCTGCAGCTATAAATTAGAATTTCTTCATCCCTTACTTGATAAACTAATCTATGCTCTCTGTCAATTCTACGCGACCAAAATCCGGATAAATCATACTTGAGTGGTTCTGGTTTGCCTTTGCCTTCAAATGGAGTTCTTTGAATGTCTCGAATTAATACGTTAATCTTTTTCAACATGTTCTCGTCTTCTGTGAGCCAAGAAGTGTAATCCTCCCACGAGTTTTTAGAGAAAGTAATAATCATTTCTCTTCAATTAGATTTTTACGAACTTTCTTTCCTTCTTTGATTTGCTTAATTGACTCGTAAAGTCTATCAGCATTAGCTTTAGAACTTAAAAGATGAACTGTCTCCATTATTGAATTATATTCGTCCAATGAAATCATAACAGTTCCGTTCCCTGTTCCCCTTTTGATAATCAAGGTTTCATTATTCTCTTCAACACTATCAAGGAACTTTTTTAATCCTGTCCTAAATTCGGTATAGTTCGCAGCAATCATATCTGTAGCTTTTTAAGTTATTAATCAGGTACAAATATAAGTACTTATTTAATAACTAACAAATTTTGTACTATTTTGTTCAATGCGCTTCTCACATGTGGCCTAACGGGAGGCCGCGCCCACGAAGGAGGTGTGGTTTGGGTATTGTTAGCCCTCGTTTTTTTTAATCCACAAACGTTTCTCGAATCACGGATTTGACATTATCAACTTCCTTTTTGGATAATTTATCTAGCACTTTAATTATACGAGTTTTATCAATCGTCCGAATTTGGTCGATTACAATCCATCCATCTTTTTCATTATGCTTTACCTCAACCCGCGTAGGGTATCGTTTGGATTGACTGGTCATTGGGGCAACGATTACCGTTTGAAGATACTTATTCATCTCATTGGGAGAAATTACAACGCAAGGTCTTGTTTTCTTTATCTCACTCCCAACTGTTGGATCCAAATTGACCAAGATAATCTGGTATTGTTTTATTTCCATTCCTCAAAGTTTTCATCTTCAAATACGTCACTCATCAGAGTCTTGTCATCACCGTTATCATGCATCTTCCGAAAAGAATCCTCCCATCCTTTACGAGTTTCTGTCTTAGGTTTGAGAATCAAATATCCCTTTTCCATGATAACCTCAACTGTGTCCTTGATGTTGTACCTTTCAATAAGCGTCTTACTAAGTCTAATTCCCCGGGAATTACCAACTTTTATTACTGAAATATCCATAGTCTTTTGTTATTAATGTGCATACAAAGTTATTACTTTTTACATGCAAATCAAGAAAACATTGATAATATTTTTATTGGCTTAATTCGTAGTCAACCAATATATTTTAAATCATTACACCACTCCCGAAAGTGATTTTGTTTTTCTATTGTAGTGGCCAAAATATGTGCGCTCTAAAATGAGGGCTAACGGCGTGCCAGGCCGCGCCTACGAAGTGGGTGTGGTTTGGGTATTGTTAGGGGCAGCTAATTTTAATAGTTATATTGTCCGTTGGTAGTTGTATATAACTCATCCTCAGGACGCTTTTTGTTATTTTTTGTTTTCGATATGGAAATAAGTTATTCACTTCATCATGTATATACTTATCAATCACAAACAACATTTGGCATTCAAGTATACTTATCAGCACAGGTTATATTGTCAAATGCAAAAAAACATCCTACAATGTTGACCAATTGAGCAACTTTATTCATATCTTTGCGACATGGTAAGAATCTTCTTTAGAACGCCTGCTTTTGACGAATTCTATGACTCACTTAACGCACGAGCCCAGAAGAAGGTGGATTATGTTCTCGATCAGATTCGCAATGAAAGGAATATTAGCACGAAATTTGTAAAGCACCTAGTCAACACTGACTTTTATGAAATGCGAATATATGTGGACAATGAATACAGGGTCATTATCTTTGCTATTGATAACAATAACATTATCAATGCAAATGAAATTTTCCTACTAAATGGCTTTATCAAGAAATCAACCGCTGATTACGATAAACAAATCGCGATAGCACAAAAAATTATGGAGGACAATTTATGAATACAATAGATCGAACTAAATTGAATCTAGAAAAGATCAGAAGTTTGCCTACTTTTAACGATCTTCTTGACGAAAAATACGGTAAGGTTGGAACTACATCTCGTGAGAAATTTTCAAAAGAGTCTCAAGCTTATTATACTGGCCAATTAATCGAGGAGGCTCGGAAAAATGCACATCTTACTCAAGAAGAACTTGCCAATCGTGTGGGATCAAATAAATCCTACATATCACGTGTCGAGAATGGTAAAACCGAACCAAGAGTCTCAACTTTCTATCGTATTGCAGCTGCTTTGGGTTTATCTGTCGAACTTAATCCATTCAAAGTCTAAAACCCAACCACAAATCGGATATTTGCTGAACTTGAAATATTTTCATTCTCCATCGCCAGGCCAAAACCCCACGATCCTTTCTTTCTTTGTTTCAAGGTTACAGGAACCACAATACGTGCGTTCTTTAGTTGCCACTAACGGGTAGCTAAACCGCGGCGGGCTCATTGCGGAGCTTGAGCCTGCTGTGGTTTAGGTAGTGTTATGGCTCGTAATTATTTTTCTTTAGCTTTAGTAATTGGTTCTAACGATTTTAGTTCTATCCATTTATAATTGGATTCAGAAACACCTTTATTAATTCTTGAATATGTCTCCTTTCTCGTTATCCCCTTTAAAACAACCTCAAACGAATTCTCTTCAGTATTACTCTTATAAAATATATCAGCCCCTGCTTGAAAAGCCATTCCATTCGCTTGAATCCCACTTTCGACTTTTGAGAACTTTGTTAGAGAAAATAGATTTAAACTTGCTGAACGCACAATAAAATACCCCAACACTGTTGTATCATTCTGATATCTAGGATTTAATATTTTATCAATAATAGAATCAGCTTTTATTATATCAATTTCGTTTGGCTCAAGAATAACAACCTGAATTGTTTTGTAATCAATTGATAATTTGCTTTTGCTATCTAAACTTGCTGATGCATAGCTCAATACTTCCACATTTGTATTAAAGCCTTTTTCGATAATACTACTTAAAAATGGTTTATCAGCTTTAATTTCGATATCTAATGTTGCATCTTTTTTTCTGACAAAATAGCCGGTTTCACCTATTCTTATTTTTCCTGAGTCCTTATAAAGCATTAATATCATACCAGGTATAACATAAATTTCATCTTTATAATTATCTCCAATCAAATATATATTATTATCTATCGGTCTGTTAAAAGTTGATTTAATTTCTGTATTACCTAACTTTGCTTTAATAATACTATCAGCTTTCGCATTTGCCAAACTGTCAATATTAACAATTGGTGGTTTTTTTTCAGTTTTACCACTATGACCAAGAATTCCACAACCCGAGAACAGGAATACTACTAATAATAATCCTAAAGAAATCATGTTTTTCATAATTGTAAGTTTTTTTGTTTAACATCTTATATTTTAAACTCTCAAAACAGAATGAACCATGATATGTGCTTTTTTATTATGAGCCATAACGGAAGGCCAGGCCGCGCCCACGAAGTGGGCGTGGCTTGGGTATTGTTAGGCGACGTATTTATTTTAATTTCCATCCAATTAATGCTATGGTTACAATAACATCCGGCCATATTTCAATTGATCTAAGTTTAGAGCGAACAGGGTGTACCTTTCTTTGTATCCATTTATTTTTCTTCATCAAAAACATTTTAGCCTCGTATATCAAATCTTTTTCGAATGGATTTTCAATATCTAACGTGGTTCTAGAATAGACATTATTTTTCACAACATGAGTTAATGTAATCACAATCGTTTTAGTGGAATCTTTGATTTCTTTTACCGATTTCATATTGATTATTTTATTCTTTAAAACCTCTGTTTCGATAAATAATTTTTCACCAGGATAAATTCGAACGATATTACCTGGCAAAATATAAGGTGATTGAATTATTTCAGTTTGGTAAAAGTGGATTTCATCAATCGGCAGTTTTAATGTGAATGAATTACGAGTTGCCAAATCATTTGATTGGCAATAAGACATAAAACTTGAAAGTATTAATGTAAGAATAATGATTGCATTTCTCATGATATGTAGGTTTTTAATATGCTGCCTAACGGGGGGCTAGGCCGCGCCCACGAAGTGGGTGTGGTTTGGGTATTGTTAGGCGGCGTGTTTTTTTAATCAAGATCTAAAACGATCAAAATATTCTCTTTTACTTTCTCGATCAAGTCAGCAGGCAAATCACCAACTTTATTAACTAATCGTTTGTTGTCAATTGCACGAATCTGATCAATTAGAATATCACAGTTTTCATGAAGCTTTGTAACTCCTTTTTTTATGTGAACTCTCAAAATTTCTGCATCTTTCTGAACATTCGTTGTTATTGGACAAATAATAGTCGAAGGATGCGGAATCTTGTTCAACAAGTTTGTTTGAATCACTAAAACCGGTCTTTTCTTACCTGGCTCTGTACCTATCTGTGGATTTAAATCAGCAATCCAAATCTCGAATTGTTTAATGGACATTTTCAACCTCCTCGAATTCTTTAAGGACAATCATAGACTCTTCCATAACCAACGCAGACTCACTCCTCAGCCTCTTTTCAAGTATTTGACGTTTCTGATATTTGTTATAGAACTCTACAGCCTCATTAATATATCTATTTCTGGGTTTCTGTATTCGTGATAAGATATTCTCTGTCTCAACGAATGTCGAATCATCTAATTTTAAAAGAACTGTTTTCATAATCAGTGGTTTATTATTCCACAAATATATATACTAATAATATATACCACAAAGGTTTTTTGATGTTTTTTCTAAAAAAAATGATAAACTAAATTGCCCGCTTCTAACATGCTGCTTAACGGGGGGCTAGGCCGCGCCCACGAAGTGGGTGTGGTTTGGGTATTGTTAGGCGAAGTTATTTTTTGATAAACTTAAATCTTGAAATATTTAATTCTATATCATTAAATTCTACAAAATATAATCCAGGATTTAAATCTGAAACATCAATTACCTTACTATAATTAATTGTTCGTATAAATTTACCATTTGCATCAATTATACTAACGAATTGAGTGTTGTCAGCATTTTTAAGCGTAATAGATTGAGTATTTGTATCGTACAATACGGATTGTTCAGATATTAGTTCAGTCTTATTCAGATTAATTGGTAAGTCCTCATTTATAATTATATTCGATTTTGAAGATTCACCAGCTGGATTTGAATAGATAGCGGTGACCCAAACTTCGCCAACTATTCCTACCAGTTTATAAAAACTGGTATCAGTTAAAGTTTTAAGAACCGTTATCGAGTCATCAAACAAGTTATAATAATACACTCTATAACCATCAAGATGTGAAGTCGTTAAACTCGTGTCTGGACTGTTCCACTCAAAATATGAACAATAGTCTTGACCGTTTATGTCTATTGGATCCCCATCTTTCCATTCCCCACAAGTAGCATTTTCCCCTTGCCTTATATAGTTGTAAGTAAATCCAAAATTCTTAGGTTCGAGGAATTGAGCATAAACAGACAGAGAAAGTAGTAATCCGAGTAAAATTATTTGAGCTCTCATATTTCGTATTTTTAGTGAAAAAATATGTTAAAAAATGAAGATTTCGGATTTAAAATTTTGCCTAACGGGTAGCCAGGGCGCGGCCCGAAGGGCTGTGCTTTGGGTATTGTTAGCACTTGTTATTTTTTCTTTTATTTTAATCTTCTATATTCTTGCAAGATATCTGCCTCACTATCTGTCAATATCTTCTTATCGCGAATTACCGCTCTATTTTTGTCAATCATCTGAATCAGCTTTTGATCAGTGCCGTAATAGTATCTGGTCTCTTCAATTTTACTTTTCTTGATATCGAAAACTTCATTGTCACCATTATCTGCAGCCATTTTCTTGTCGTAATAAATGGGACGATTGTAATTGATTTTCTTAGTAAAGCAGAAAAACAATCTGCCATCTGTTACGTAATACTCCTCAACATTTTGCCCTGTCTCACCAAAGTAATTCACAACCATCTTCTTAAGGTTGCCTTTTGAGTCCGTCATCTTTATAAGAAATCCACTCTCAGAAGATTCTCCGACCAGGTTGATGGTGTCACCAATAATCAAGTTACGATCTTCATAAATCAGCCGAAAATTTTCGCGAATGTCTGAAATCTGTTTATCAGCAGTCTGTGCTTGACACACTATGACTATCAGACACAATATTGCAGTAAGCCGAATTCTTTCTTTTTTGAACATTGCAGTATGTTTGAGCTATGGGTTCTATAATAAGTGCTAACGGAAGGCTAGGGCGCGCCCACGAAGTGGGTGTGGTTTGGGTATTGTTAGCTGCCGTTTTTTTTATTTTTTCATGGTTGCTTAATCCAATCAACAGCCATTTTTATGCACATTGTGCTATCGCAAATAATGTCTGGAGTTACACCTTCCTTGAGTAAATTCTTATTTTTATCACAAAAATAATTTGTCGCCAAAGTTAATTTTGCCACAACTAATTTTGTAGAATCACTAATATCAAAAAAATTAATGCTTGAAGTCGCACCATAAGTTTTTGAGCCGAAAATTTTAGTATTATTCTGAAATTTAAAGGCTATTGCAAGAAATTCAGCAGCACTTGCTGTTCTTTTTCCAACCAGAATAGCAATCTTTTTATGCTTATTCTTCAAAATCGAATCACAAATTAAAGTATCTAGTCTTACATCATGAACAATTATAACACTGTTTGTACAAACTGCATTCGTAAATGAATGCTTATTATTACAAAATATGCCAATCAAAGGTTGCTCAAATAATGGTGATAAACCAAGGGGTTCACATGATACATCACCACCAGAATTGTCTCTAAGATCAATAATCCAACCTGAAATCGTTGAAGATGAATCTATTAGAAACAATGCTTTTCTTAATCCCATTCTATAAATATCAGTCATTTTTTCATTTTCACAATCTAACCCATTATTCAATTTCAGGTAACCAATGTCACCATCAATAACTCGTGATTCAAGTAATGTGCTTGAATCAATGGTTGATTTTATTTGATTACCAAAACCATCTTTGAGTGTCCATAAAGTGCTATGTCTATCATTAATAAGCTTTAATGTGTACCTAATGGCTCTATAGATATCCTCCGTATTTTTAAATGTATTTATGGAATCTTTTACTTCCTTTTTAATATCAGACCAATTTATATCGTTCTTTTTAATGGAATTCTGTTCTATTAAACTGAGAATTTGATAATAGAAATTTTCGTTCGAATTCGGTATATACGAATTCGGTATATCCTTTTTACAGGACATAAAAATCAATGATATAAAAATGATAAAAACAATGGGTAAAAGTTCTCTATTCATCTTGTTATTTTTTTTTAGATAAATTATCTTGGGTTTATTAGATGAATATTTGTAACCTTTTTAAGCTACGAGTTACAAAATAGCCGCTAACATAGAAGCTAGGGCGCGGGCGGAACGAAGGCGTATTTCGCCTGAGTGGCAGCCTGTGGCTTAGCTGGTGTTATGGCTAGGTTTTTTTATTCTTGAATATCCTTCAATTGTCGATCACCAGATGATTTTCAGCATCTTGACAGTTGTTCGTTGTTTCTTTTCTTCTACTTTTTTATCCGCAATAACTCAATCTTTGATTGTCAAAAATCTGTTATCTGCAATCTAAGAAGTTTTCGTTCTACTTGCGTTGTAATGGAGTTATTAGTCTTTTATTTTACCTTATATTTTATGGCTAACCCAATAGTGAAAAGCTCATATACTTCAGGTGCTAAACTTGCTTGGGCCTTAGTTTCTAAGAATAATTTATCAGTAAGTGAAAAGTCCTTGCTCACAGCTATACCGAAACCAACAAAAAAATTGGGATAATAAGCAGCATAATCGGAAAAGCTTATAGCAGGAGCAAAAGTTCGCTGACGTAAGAAATCCATCATAAAAATTGGTAAAACCTTCACAATAAAAAGAAACACTTATGAATTCGTTTTAGAAAAATTATTCTCACAACAAATTAAATTGATTCGATATCTCCTTATCCCACAGGCTTTAGACAATGGTAAATGAGTTCAGTTATATCTTTATTATTGCCGAAAGGTGTGAATTTTGCAAATTTTAAAAAGAATTTTGCAACACATTCCAGAATTAAAGGACTCACCTTTATGTTGTGATAATGATGTCACACCTTATGTTAAAAACCATGAAAAAAAAAGTATCACCAATCATAGCATTGCTTATGGTTGTTTTAGTATCGGGATGCAATAATGACTTGTGTGACGGATATTCCGATGTGTCATTAAAGTCATCTGCCGTTTTATCTTCTGCTGCCGTTTTATCTTCTGCCTTAAAATCCGCTGAACTACCATCAAACAGTGAGTCTTTGGCAGGTGTCAATCTTGGGGTTGCAGGCGATTTTGTGATTCTGTCGAAAACAGGAATTACCGATGTCTATAAATCTGATGTTACCGGCGATGTTGGTTCAAGTCCAATCACGGGTGCTGCCGTTCTTTTAAGATGCTCGGAAGTTACAGGAACCATTTACACCGTCGATGCAGCAGGTCCACTTCCAAGCAGGGTTACTAACGCCACGAGGCTAGGTACTGCAGTGCTTGACATGCAAGCTGCATATACTGATGCAGCAGGCCGTGTAAACCCCGATTTCCTGAATTTAGGTGCCGGAAATATTGGAGGTAAAACTCTTACTGCTGGTCTGTATAAATGGTCAACTTCACTTATCATCCCAACTGATGTTACTATTTCGGGTAGTCCGACTGATGTCTGGATCTTCCAGATTGACGGAACATTTAAGATGAGTTCAGCCGTGAGAATTACCCTTGAAGGTGGTGCACAGGCAAAAAATATTTACTGGGTCGTAGCAGGTTCCGTTACTTTCGGAACAACCAGCCATTTCGAAGGAAACATTTTAGGACAGACAGGTATTAATTTGCAGACAGGCGCTTCCATTAACGGAAGGATGCTTGCTCAAACTGCTGTAACTCTTCAGATGAATACTGTTGTAATGCCATAACAGATCAAAGCAATTCTATTCTCCAAAAGATGCTGCCGAAAGGTGGCCTCTTTTGTTCTCCCTGAATTTTCTATAAATGGGTTTTTAATAGGGCAATTCCGCTGCATTCTGTGGCCCTGTTTCAGATGTCCGATGACGGATTCAATCCCAGCCCTGCGACGGAACTTCTTTTTGGCTTTCTGCTTTTTGTAAAATCTGTCGGTGGCTTTACCTGAACCGAGAATCTCCACTTTCGTATCGCCGATAAACTTACGGCCACGGTATTTCCTGTCCACAAGTGCATTCTCTATGGTATAATCCGTTTTCAACTCATGGTTTTTTTTGATATATGTTTCAATTTGGTATGCAACTTATAGTAAATAGGCATTCTAATGTAATCCATTGTGGCAAAAAAGTAATCATTGTTCAATCTTACTAAACTCATATCAACCCCAATGCCCGATAAATCAGTAAATCGGTTTTCAAATCAATGCCAACTTTATTGAAAGTGTCATTAAACCAGATCCCTGTTGATCCATTTGATACACTTAAACCAACATAGTTACCCTTTTATGCAAAAGAGAGAGCGGGCAACAAAATAATCAGAAATAAAATAACTTTCTTCATAAAGATGACTTTTGATTATAAAAAATAAATTATTGGAGTTTCATTGTCTTTCAAAAACGGAATCAGATAATAAACAGAAAAGTTGTAACCAGTATGAAAATCAAATATCAACCGTATGGGTCTTTATCGTTCTTGGCCGAATCCTACGTTATTAACATCTGCAATACTATTTATCCACCGCAATATATATCATCCTTTATCACAACCAATTGCAGATTCCAACTATCAAGCGTCTTTCTCTATCGGCCAAAACTGCAATCTGATATTTCTTTCTTTTCCATTGCACCACTCAAGTTGGCGCGTCTTTCTCTTGGATGTTAGATTCACAATTGCAGGAACCAAGATATGTGCGTTCTAAACTTAGCCATAACGGGTGGCCAGGCCGCGCTCGCCGAAGGCGGTTGTGGTTTGGGTAGTGTTATGGGCAGGCTTTTTTTATTTATATTTATCCCTTCTTCTGCTCTCTTTTGCATAAAAAGGTTGGTCAGACACATTTTTTGAAACAGTATCTACTTAGAATCTCCATCTTAACAAACAGCAATATCTTTATTACCAACCATATAACAATCTTTCCAATTTGGATAAATCAATTGAACAGGGATATTATTAAAGTATGCACAAGGATTCACGGAATAATATTTTCCTGCTAGCGGATCAATCCGCGCAAATCCGCTTACAGAAATAATGATCTGAAATATAGAATTATGAAAAGAGACCAAGCAATTAATATTATTGAGGATATTGCAAATGCTACTCTATTGTTAATTATCCATGAACGATAAAAGAAAAGGCTCGCAACAAAAGCTATAATACAAACAAACGGGGTCAAATAGAAAGAATATAATGCAACTTCAAATGGCTTTTCTGAAACGTCCTCTACAAAGATGAGCACATAAAATATTGTCAGTATTATCCAAGTTCCTAATGAAAGTAAAGTTATTTTAATAGGGTTCATAATTATTCTATTTAATATCGAATTAATTTACCTTCTACAATTCTATATTTCCCTTGCTGTGAATTTTGTATTTGATTCAAGAAATAATTATTATAGTGAGTTTGGCCAATGTCAGTACTCGTATTTTTCATTTCTGGTATCCTTCATTTTTTGCCTTTTCTTTTTAAAATTGTAAGAACTTTAATAGTGCGATTCTAAGCTTGCCCATAACGGGTGGCCAGAACGCGCCCACGCAGTGGGTGTGGTTTGGGTATTGTTAATAGCCGTTTTTATTTTTGTTCAATTTTTTCTAAGAGCTTAAGTAAGTATATATTATGTTCAAGACTAACTTTTATCTTATACATTCTGAAGGTGTGTATGAAAATTAATATAACCATTATGATGAACAATCCAGAAATGTCAAAGTCATTGACCAAATTGAAATGTTGTAAAATTGAATAGAATATAATACCAAAGGCTAATATAGAGGAAGTAATTATGTTTATTTTATAGTCTTTTCTGATTTTTTTCAGCATTTTTTCAGTAGAGATAAAATCTCTTTTACATAATCCATCAAAATAGTTCTTACTCCAAATACTATTTAGAGGTCCACTTACTTTTAATATATGTTCTTCAATGTCGTGTCTTAGTTCTTCGTTATTCATGTTGTTATTTGAGTTTAGTGGATCTGATAAAATTTGCGCTCTTAAAATGGCTTATAACGGGGGGCTAGGCGAAGACCCCGTAGGGGTTTAGCTTAGCCAGTGTTAGCACCAGTTATTTTTTAATTCTAAACTTATAGGCAAAATCTAGACTTATCAAGTGTTCGTATTTGAGAGCTATTTCTGGTTTTATTCTTAGAAATGTTGGTCGATATATAGCTCCTACAAAAAAATGTTTACTCACCTGGTGGTAGCCATTTAATGTTATTCCGAATGATTCGCTTGTTCTTCTAATAGGTTCTCTCAATGGTGGAATATCTTCGTAACTACCATAGAATCTATGATCCCATGTATTGGTCGAATAATTAATTCCATATCCAATGGTGAAACGTCTAAATTTATAATTATTTGTAAGACTTATATATGATGTGCTCATCATATCATATTCGCCCCAAATATCAATTGCTCCTATTACAGGCATAAAAAAATCGGTAGCCACACTCGCACTAACATTTAGATACCTATTGTCTTTATAATAATATTCAATACCACCCGAATAACCCCAACATCCTGTATTAGATTTTGTAAGCTCCAATGGTGGTTGAAGGTAAAAGCTATTAGCATATGGTAAAGATAAGACAAGATTGATTTGTCCAGCTTTGGTTGGATAAATTTTGGAACGATAATCAATAATATCTTTTGAAATCTTTGGAATTATAACAGAATCTACGTTATTAACATTCAAATAAACTGATTTTCCATAGTAGAAACGTTTTGAATTAGAATAATCAATCAGATAAGCAATAGGACAAAGCACTTCCCATATAAGGTTCCCATATAAAAATGCACCATTTGGTGAAGACTTTACTCTGAATTCTCGGTTAATTGTGTCTGAGAGGAGAGTCATCATCAAATCACTTTTTGAACGTCTAATTTTGATTGTTGCAGGCAACTTATACGTCGTATCGTTGAGTTGTACTTTTGAATTAATAACGTTAGTTCTAATTTCTAATGCGTATTCCTGTTTATTGATTAGTGTGGCACAGGATGTCATAAATAAAATGACTATAGAAAGTAAGCAGCTGGTTTTCATACGCGTTCTATAATTGGTGCTAACGGCGAGCCAGGCCGCGGACGCCTTTGGCGGCTGTGCTTTGGGTAGTGTTATAAGCCGTTTTTTTTTATTGTTTCTCGTAAGTAAAATCATCTAAATCTGAGCTTCCTCCTAAGCTCTTAAAATTGATTTTTCCATTTCTGCTTTCCAGA
>Ga0209430_1002120_pt1 | contig 13280 bp, 8 predicted proteins | sample BarGraIncub1133A_FD_184504 | JGI IMG/M metagenome (GOLD analysis project Ga0209430, IMG submission 184504) | Arctic peat soil microbial communities from Barrow, Alaska - Barrow Graham LP Incubations 11-33A (SPAdes) (version 2) | ecosystem: Environmental > Terrestrial > Soil > Wetlands > Peat... | reverse complement strand
GGGGAGAAAAGTAACCACACTTGATGTCTCTGAAGCCGGAACCTTGGGTGTTGCAATTTTAGCAGGAACAGCCAGCGGAGTATATAAAAGTCTTGAGGATGCAGTTGAGAAGCTGGTGAAGAAAAAAAAGGAATTTTATCCAGATGAAAAACTTCATGAATTATATTTGGAGAAATTTGAAATATATAAAAGGATTTACCCAGCTGTTAAGAGCATATTTTAAAAAATATAGATGGAGAACTGTATAACTACTATATACAGTTCTCCATTTATTTCAAACCCCTAACGACCTAAAAGGTCATACGTACTAAAATCATGTTTTATTAATTCATAGCCCCAGTCTACAATTCATTCTATATCCCTTTGGAAATGACTAACGCGTGGGTATATTCATCAAAAATAACAGTGCTAGTACAGTAAGCGATAAAAAGTACAGTTTGAAACTACAGAATATATCTAAATGATTAGTTTCATGTTTACAATTGGTAGTATACATTAGATTTGGTAGTATATTAAATTTATTTTGAGGTGGATTATGTTTAATCATAATACAATCGGCAAAGAGTCAAGTCTTTGCCAAAAATTAAGACCTGTTGGAAGAATACTGGAAGATCCCGAATATAACATTTGGTGCTGTGCACCTATCTATGACACGGATGGAAATGTGCATGTTTTTTATTCGCATTGGTTGAATAAATTTGATCATGCAGGTTGGGTCTCAGCCTGTGAGGTCGCGCATGCAGTGGCAAAAACACCGGAAGGACCTTATGAAACAATAGGAGTTGCATTGACAGGCAGTGGGGGCTCCAACTGGGACTCCTGGGCTATTCACAACCCAACAGTTTATAAGGTGAATAATAAATATGTAATGCTGTATATGGGTTCGGATGGTTCAAAGTTAGGTGTAGATCTTGAAGCATTCACAAAAATGGATGAAAAAGAGGGCTTGGATTATTTTTATAAACTAGTGGAGACGAAACGAGTAGGAATGGCAATTGCTACAGACCTTAACGGAACTTGGGAGCGTGTTGGAAAAGGACCAGTTGTTCAAACTGGTACAGAACCAGCGTGGGATGATTTTTGCACCTCGAATCCGGCGTTTGTAATCACTCCAGAAGGTAAATACCGCATTTATTATAAAGGTTGGGATCACAGATCTCAAAAGGCGTTTTATGGGAACCGTAAATATGGATTTGCTGAGTCAGATAAAATAGAGGGACCCTATGTGAAGTATAACGGTAATCCAGTGATAGATTTTTCTAATATCGATGAAAAAATGCAGAGTGAAGATGGATATGTATGGTATGAAGACGGAATTTATAAAATTATAATGAGAGATATGGGGTACTATAATAACGAATATGGATTGTACATGCAGTCAAAGGATGGAATAAAGTGGGGAGATCCTCAGATTGCATATAAAGACGCACCCTTCTATTTTGATGAAAAGCTTCCTGGTATATCACGCCAAGGACGTATCGAACGTCCACAACTTCTGATGAAAGATGGCAGACCACAATACCTATTCGGTTCTTATCGAGGAGGAAAATTCATTACTTCCAGTGGAGTAGTATTGAAAATAGAATAAGAAACTACCTAAATATGTAACAATTAATAGGCTTAAATACAAAAGTACAGTAAATATGCAAAAGTATAGTATGCAAATACAGGCAATATTGAAACGAACAGTATCATATTATAATGCTGATTTATTATAATCAGTACATAAGTAAATGCAATAAACAAGAACGACCTAATAAAATTATTACATCAAAGCTTTGCAAGTTAATTTAAGTTAAGTAGTATCAGAAACAATAATTTAAGTAGAAATTCGATTAAGTTTAGGAAAGGAATTAATAGGTATGTTTATAAAAAAAGAAATACGGCAATTTATTAGAAATAAGGAATTGTTTCTGATGACTCTACCAGGTGTGCTATTTTTGTTAGTATTTAGTTATATTCCTATGGGAGGCACTTTAATTGCATTTAAAGATTTTAATTACGTAAAAGGTTTTTGGAAAAGCGATTGGTCCGGATTAAAAAACTTTGAATTCTTTTTTACATCTGAATATGCATTTAGGGTTACCAGAAACACAGTATTGATGAACGCTGCATTTATTTCAATTGGATTAGTTATTTCAGTGGCTTTTGCACTTATGTTGTTTGAACTTGGTAAAAAAGAAACAAAAATATATCAAACAATAATGTTTTTTCCATACTTCCTTTCTTGGGTTGTAGTGGGATATATAGGGTACGCAATATTTAATCCAGACCTGGGTGCCCTTAATCATATTTTAGCAATATTTAATGTTAAACCTATTCTATGGTACTCAGAACCTAAATATTGGCCTGTTATTTTAATATTGACTAATTTATGGAAAGGCTTAGGCTATGGCAGTATAATTTATTACACCGGACTTATGGGTATAGATTCTACTTATTATGAAGCAGCATCAATTGATGGAGCTACCAAGTTTGAGCAAATAAGAATGATAACTCTTCCGCTGTTAACTCCGCTTATTACTATGCTCACACTGTTGCAAGTTGGAAGGATTTTCTATGCAGATTTTGGGTTGTTTTATTTTCTGCCGAAAAATTCAGGAATGCTTAAAAGTACTACAGATGTAATTGATACTTTTGTTTTTAATTCTTTAAGATCCAACGGCGATTTTGGAATGGCGGCTGCAGCAGGATTATATCAATCTCTAGTAGGTTTTATATTGGTTATAACTGCAAATGCAGTAGTGAGAAAAATTGACAAGGACTATGCTATTTTTTAAAGAAAAGGAGGCTGACTATGAGTTTGAATAAAGAAATCTCACATAATACGGATAAAATTATTTTGCCTAGTTACAGTAATAAGATTTTATATTCACCAGCTAAAATATTGATAAATATCTGGTTTATTATATTTTCTGTTTTCTGTATCTTACCGATTCTTTATGTTGTGGCTATTTCATTTTCGAAAGAATTGGACATTGTAACCTTGGGTTATAGGCTTATACCTAGCAATATTAGTCTTAAAGCATATGAATATATTCTCAGAAAGCCTACATTGATTATAAATTCGTATACGATATCTATTATAGTAACTGTTTCGGGCACCTTCTTAAGTCTTTTCTTAACTTCTATGCTTGCTTATGCGATTTCAAGAAAAGATTACAGATACAGGAAAATCACGTCATTTTATATATTCTTTACCATGCTGTTCAATGGAGGATTAGTTCCATGGTATATATTAGTTGCAAAATATTTGCATATGAAAGATAGTATTCTGGCTCTTATTCTTCCATATACAATAGCAGCATGGTTTGTTCTATTGATGAAAGGGTTTATGGGAGGAATACCAGATTCAATCATTGAATCGGCAAAAATAGATGGAGCTAGTGAGTTTAAGGCTTTCTTTAAAATAATATTACCGATATCAAAGCCTGCTTTGGCAACAGTAGGATTATTTAATGTATTAATGTATTGGAACGACTGGTGGCTGGGAATGCTGTTTATTAATAATGAAAAGCTCGTTCCACTGCAGTTGATGCTTTACCGAATCATGTCAAACATAGCCTTTATGACGTCAGGTGTAGCGTCAACGCAGGTAACAGCTTTGAACCTTTCAGATTTACCTAATGAATCAGCAAGAATGGCAATGTGCATGCTTGCAGCTGGACCTATGTTGTTTATTTTTCCATTCTTTCAGAAATATTTTGTCAAAGGGTTGACACTAGGTGCAGTTAAAGGTTAGATTGTAGCCGGTATATACCGGTTTCGATATAAATAATAAAAGGGGGACTTGTAAATGTCTAAGTTTAGGAAAGTAAAAGTTTTATGTTCTTTAATGATAGTAGTTTCAATGTTACTTGGTTTATTGAGTGGTTGTGGAAGTAATGGAAGCACAAATGCAAACTCTACATCAGCTAATACTAGTGTAGCACAATCATCAGAAGCGGTTACTCCGGCAACTCCAGCGGAAACAGAATTGAAAAAAGGTCCTGTAAAATTGATCTGGTATGTTGATGTATCTCCTCAGGTTGATAAGGGTCTGGTTGTTGATGAAGTGAACAAAATAACACAAGCTAAAATTAATACAACTTTAGAATTGAATTTTATCGATTGGGGTGAATATGATCAGAAAATGAAAATGATCATTGCCAGTGGTGAACCTTGGGATATGTGCATGGCTGCAAACTGGGCAAATAATTATATTGATAATGTAAATAAAGGTGCTTTTCTGGATGTAAGTGAACTTCTTCCCATATATGCACCGACAGTTTATAAAGATGTTCCAGTATCGATCTGGGATGCTTCTAAGAGAGCTGGTAAGCTCTTTGGAATAACAAATGGATACAGTTCAAATTCAAATGGCCTTCTAGTAATGAAGTCTATCGCTGACAAATATAATTTTGATGTAAGTAAAGTTAAAAGCCTTTATGATATTGAACCGCTTCTGGAGAAAATTAAACAAAATGATAAAACTTTGACTCCATTGGCCATGGATAAAACTGGGTACGTGAGTAATCTGGAATTAACTTTGGGTTATGAGCCGTTGGTTAACTCAGATATACCTTGTGCAATAGCTTTAGATGATACAGTAGGTACAATAATGAATCAATTTGAATTGCCTTCCTTCAAGGCTCATATTCTAAAGATGAGTGAGTGGTATAATAAAGGTTATATAAAGAAAGATGCTGCAACTCTAGAAAGACCTGCTGAAGAACAAAAAGCCGGTTTGTACCCCGTTGTAGTAGCTCCAATGTATTTTCCAACTGTTGAAGCTGATCAAAGTCCATTATTTGGTGGTGCTCCTCTTGTTGCAGCTCAATTATCAGATTCATATTTTTCAACTGGTACTTTAACCGGTGGTTTGACAGCATTCAATGCAAGTGGAACAAATACTGAAAGAGCCATTATGTTATACGAACTGATTCACAATACGAAAGACCTTTATAACATGCTAAGTATTGGTATTGAAGGAAAGCATTATACAAAGCTTGCTGAAGATGCTACTACAAACAGGATCGAAATTGACCCTATTGCAAACAGTGCATATAATCCGAATATATTCTGGGAATTCGGTGATGGACAGCATGCATACTTTGTAAATAAAGGAACTGCATTTGATACTCCAGACAAAAAAGCAGCTTTCTACGCAGCAGGCAAGAACGACGTAGCATTTGGATTCAGTTTTGATTCTACATCAGTAAAGACACAACTGGCAAAATGCCATGCTGTTTCAGATGAATATTACCCAGCACTAGTTACCGGATCTGTTGATGTTGAAAAAACTTTACCAATATATCTTGAAAAATTAAAGAATGCAGGTGGCGATGAAATTATTGCTGAAGCTCAGAAACAGTTTGATGCATGGAAGAAATCCAAATAATATTGGTTTCTGAATATGAAGCCATGTACACTAAGTACATGGCTTTATATTTCACAAAGATAGAATTCAAAAAAAGAGGAGTGTTAAAATGATAAGAAAAAGAGGCCCATTAATAAGATATGGCGGAAATCCGATTCTAACACCGGAAACAATGCCCTTTGAGTGCTTTTCTGTTTTTAATACTGGAGCTGTCAGATTCAAAGGGAAGTATCTGCTACTTCTTCGTGTTGAGCACAGAGATTTGGCCTGTTACTTTTATACAGCAATAAGTGACGATGGTATAAATTTTACAGTTAATCAGGAGCCTATCAACTATCCATGTAGTGAAGCAGAAAAGAATAACCCGGGAACCAGATTCGATATGAGAATTACACCTATAGATGGTACTTTTTATGTTTGTCATGCAATATATAGCAGTCTAGGGTCTCAAATCGCTATGGCTAGGACAGACGATTTCGTAAACTTTGAACCTATTTCCAATCCTTCGGTGCCTTCTAATAGAAACGCAGTTTTATTTCCTGAGAAGATTGGTGGCTTATATGCCAGACTTGAGCGTCCTCAGGATCTGGGAGGAACTGGTGCTATCTGGATAAGTTATTCGCCAGACTTGATTTTCTGGGGGAAATCCAGTCCATTATTTATTCCAAGAATGAATTGGGGTACAAGAAAGGTTGGAGCAGGAATAATACCTATAAAGACTGAAAAAGGCTGGCTTGAAATTTATCATGGTACAATGCTGACGGCTTCTACAGAGAACTACTTCCTCGGTGCTGTCTTATTGGATTTGGAAGATCCATCAAAAGTCATTGCAGCACCAAAAGAGTTTATTCTTGCGCCAGAAATGGATTATGAACGTATAGGACAAGTTCCAAATGTTGTTTTTACTGGTGGTGCAATAGAAACAGATGACGGAAAATTGAACATCTATTATGGGGGCGCGGATACAAGAGTTTGTCTTGCGCAGACAACAGTTAGTGAATTACTTGAATTTTGCTTGAATTCAAAATAAAGCACCTCGCAGCAAGTTGCGAAGTATTTGATCCACAAGAATAATGGTAAGAAAAAATTTGGTAAACGAATTTATAAGGGGGACTAGTGTATGAGAAATAAGATACAAAAAAGTATTGCGATTTTCACTTCTATAATCATGATCGTATCTATGTTTATTGTAATTTCACCTATTACTTCTATGGCAGATACAGCAACATCTATATCAATTCAAAATGCTGGTTTTGAAACTGGTGATGCTACGGCTTGGTCATGGACGACTGGAAAAACCAATTTTAGCGTAACAAATGAAAACCATCATGATGGTGCTTATGCATTGAAACTGTTAAATCCAGAAGGCGGTTGGGGATCAATAGTTACGTCTAACTTGCCTGTAATTGAAAATACAGATTATACAGTGACTTTCTGGGCAAAAGTTCCTGTAGCAGCTACATATTTCAATGTAGTAAATGAGAGCTGGACAACATTGACCGGAGCAACGCAAGCTATAGCAATTAGTACAGATTGGCAACAGTATACAATGCATTTCAATTCTGGAACTAATACACAGGTAATGTTACAGATTTTTGATGCGACTGCAGCTACTGGTACATTATACTTTGATGATTTTGTATTGACAGCTACTGAAGTAACGCCTACACCCACTCCTGTAACGAATTTAATAGGCGACTCTGGTTTTGAGTCAGTTTCTTCAGGTTGGGCAGCATGGGTTGCTAGTGGCGAAGTCAACTGGAGTGTTACAGATCAAGTACAAAAGAGTGGAACACATTCCTTAATGTTATCTAATGCAAGTGGGAACGAATCTATGGAGTATATTCCAATTGATACATCCATAAACACAGATTACACCTTAACGTTTTGGTCTAAGACTGATATTGCTCCGACTTTAGGAATATCTGGACCAGAGGTTTCAGTAATTGATGCGAATAACTGGGAAACAAGAGGCGGCCCAGTTCAAATGCCAAAAGACATTGGAGAATGGACAAAATACACAGTGAATTTTAATTCGGGTGCTAGCATAAAAATACAAATTATATTAAAAAATGTAGCAGCAAGTGCTGGAGGTACATTCTATTTTGATGACTTTATATTAGCTGGTCCTCCACCAGTGCAATCTACTGAACAAGTGGTGAATGTAAATGATGCAAAAACAAATAATGATGCATTTATCCCTAATTTGCCACAAGCAGATCTAGACAATACTAGAAATTGGAATTTTAGTACTACTTTTAGTGATGAGTTTAACGGTACTACTTTAGATTTAACTAAATGGCTAGGTAATAGTCCGAATTGGTATGGAAGACAGCCTTCAATATTTGATTCGAATAATGTAAAGGTAGGTAATGGAAATCTGACTCTTTCAGCCAAATATGTTGATGAAATGACTCCTGAGATGATTGAAGCAAATAGCCACTTGGCTCCAACTGATCCTCAATATCATAATTACACAACCGCTTTAGTTTCAAGCAACGAAGCATCAGGTTATGGGTATTATGAAATAAGGGCTAAAACCGCTGAGATTAGTATAGGTAGTAATTTCTGGTTTCAAGGAACAGGAACAGAGATTGATGTCTATGAACAGACAGCTTTGTATGATGAAAGTAGCGGGATATACACTCAATACAAAATACCCACCAATACACATGATTTCTCCAAGGGTTGGGCTAATGATGTGGCAAACCCTATAACATATACTACAACAGAGGATACTTCAGAAGATTATCATACTTATGGGTTGGATTGGAATGCGAATTGGATAAGAATTTATTTTGATAATACTCTGATAAGAGAAACAAAAAATGTTGGATTTAATGAGTCCGAAAGGATTCTCTTTGACATGGAAACTTATCCTGGTTTTTCTAGAATACCTCCTAAAGAAGATTTTACAGGAAGCAATGGCGATTACAATATTGATTATATCAGAGTTTGGCGTTCAGCAAATACTGGTTCAGCTACTCCATTGATGCCAAAAGCGCCAACGAAGTTAGCACATGCTGTTAAAGGAACTCCAGCTATAGTTGATGGTTCAGGGACAATCGATCCTATTTGGAATAGTGCAAGCGAAATAGGACCTCTACATGTTAAGAACGGAAGTTCCACTACAAATGGAAAAATAAAGACAATGTGGGATGATGATTTTCTGTATGTACTTGCACAAATAACGGATTCTGATCTTGTAGCCAAAGATGCTATTAATAATTTTCAGAACGATTCTTTTGAAATCTATATCGATAGTTTAAACGAGAAAGCAACAACCGCTTTTGATACCAACGATTTTGTGCTAAATGCCGATATAACAGGGAAATTAGTTACTAGAAACTTAGCAACTGATAAAATTCCATACATCTCAAAAGATGTAAAGGTTATTCCAGGTGTAGGTTACAATGTTCAGTTTGCAATACCATGGGTTGATGTTACACCTGAGACTGGTAAAAAAATCGGATTTGAAATTCAAATCAATGATGCTACCACGTTAGCAGGTCAACGAACTGGATATTTAGGTTGGAATGATATGGATGACAACATATGGCAGAAATTGGAAAATTCTGGAGACTTGGAACTGAATGCAGCACCAATAATTCCACCAACAGAATATGTTACCGTTGAAGGATCTAAGGTTCGTATAACTGTAGGCGAGCCAGTGCTGGATAACAACACAAAAACTGCGAAAACGACAATCAGCGATGATATAATGAAACAGGCATTAGCGCTAGCTAAACCTGATTCGCATTGTGTGAAGCAAATTGTGGTGACGATACCGAAGGTAGAAGGAACTCGAAAATTTACAGTAGAACTTCCTGCATATGCGCTGACTTCAAAGAATAATGATAAAAAAATAGAAATACAAACGCAGTTGGGCACCATCGATATACCGGGCAATATGTTCAAAGCTTCGGATATTAAGGGGGCAGGCTCCATTCAGCTTTCAATCGGAATGGTTGACAAGACTGGACTTAAAACACAACTTAAAAAAGCAGTCGGTGACAGACCCATCATTGAACTTACTGCAGCTGCAGGAGATAGGAAAATCTCCTGGAACAATCCCAAAGCACCTGTTACTGTATCAATTGACTATCAGCCGACAGCAGCGGAATTAAAGGCGCCTAATCACATAGTAGTACAATATATAGACGGGAAAGGAAATATAAATTCGATACCGAACGGCAGATATGATGCTACAAGTGGAAAGGTTATATTTACAACAACTCATTTCGGTATGTATACTTTTGATTTTGTAAATAAGACTTGTAAAGACCTGAGTAATAAAAAGAAATGTTGAAATAAGTACTATCAAGAAGTTTAAAACAAACACATAAAAGGTAGAGGGGCAAGCTAGTATCTGTCCCTCAACCTTTTTATGTGTTTCAAAAATATAATGATTGATTTAAAGAGGTGAAAAGAAGTTGTACAGAAGATAGAGAAATTTAATCAATTAGAAAATATCGGGTTGAAAATGAATCGATATAAATATATAATATGAAATATGAGAATAATAGCTATTATAACATTTTCCAGGTATTTTTTTGATTTAATCAACAGAAAATATTAGGAATTTACTAATGAAAAACAAAATATAATTTTAAGGATGACCAAATCATGGGGCGGAAAAGTATTTTAAAAACAAGAAAATTTATGATTAGAATATTTTTTTTAATAGCTACAGTTTTATTCCTCACGATATCCATTTTTTCTGTTACAATCTATTATAATGTCGAAAAGACAATCTTTAATAATGAGAATCAGCAAAATCAAAAAATTATGAATCTGGTCAAGTTTAGTATTGACAATATGAATGAAATGGTAAAAAATCTTTGCAATTCATATTTTTTTAATAAAGGTATAGAACCAATAATGTACAATAAAAACGAAGATATTAGGCAGCTAATATATGAGATGAACAATTTAAAAACATCTTTTGTTGATACTAGCACTTTTATTCATTCAATATTTATCTATAATAATATAAATAAAGAATACTATTCTACATATAAAGGAATGTTTTTTAGGGATTTAGAATTGGAAAAATTGATTAAATCTTATGCAAGTTTACCTGTTTTAAAGCCTAGTATCAGAAAAATCGCAAGCAGTGAGTCTTCGGATCCTAAGGAATATTATGATGTGTTAACTTACTTTATGTATGATTCGTTAGACCGAAATAATAATATGGATGGTGGTTTGATAATAAATGTTAAAGCAGATTGGCTTTTTAATAACTTGAAAATTATAGGTATGGTTGACAATAAGGATGAAGACAAAATGATTATTATGGAACAAACAGGTAAAATAATCAGTTCAAATCCTATTGAGGATACGTTTAAAACTGCACTTAAAGATGCTTATAAAAAGGAAGTCTTAAATAGTAAGGAAGGACAGAAGGATAACGGATTTTTTGTAAGTGAAATTGAAAAAAAGAACTATATTATTTCATATATATCTGTTAAAAGTGCAGACTGGATACTATTCAAAGTTCAACCCTACAATCGAGTTTATGAATATATTAATAAATTGAAAACAACTATTGCATTTATAGCTTTTATATTCTTCATGCTTGCAATTGCGGCGGCTGTTTATGTATCAGGAAGAATATACAAACCAATAGGTAACCTTATAAAAAATATTTCGATTGAAGAACATCAAAAACTTAAAATAGAAGATTCCAAAGATGAATTCTCATACTTGGATAAAATATATAAAAGTACAATAAGTCAATTAGATATATTTAAAAAAGATATGAGATCTAATAGTCAAATTTTTAAAAACTATTTTTTACGTAATCTTATAGTGGATAGTTCCTCCATTTCAAAGGATGATTTTATCAAAGCAAAGGGAGAATATAACGTATGTCTAACATTAGAAGATAGTTTCTCTGTTTGTATTGTTAGAATCGATAATTACAAAAAATATGAACAAGGTTTAAGTATCCAGGATAAAGAACTGAATATGTTTATAATTACCAACATAGCTTCTGAGATTCTATCAGAGAAATTTAAGAATGAGATAATCCAAATAAAAAATGATCAGTTAACAATAATAATAAATGTACAGGAAGGCACTACAGATTATTTTGAAACAATGACGGAATTAATCAAACAGATACAGGGATACGTAGAAAAGTATTATAAATTATCGGTATCTGCTGCTATAAGCAATATATCAGAAAATATACAGGATATTACGTTACTTTGCAATGAAGCTTCAATAAACTCTGAATATAGATATATATATGGCGAAAAGTCAGTTATCATTTCTAAAATGGTGGCACAAAATATAAAAAACGAAAAATTTGAATATTGCCATGATTTAGAGAAAAGGTTAATGAGAGAAATAAAAAGTGGGAATATGAACTACATTGACAGCACTTTGACAGAGATACAAAAAGAGGTTTCTAAATTAAGTTATAACAGCATTTTGCTCTATGTTCTGAATTTTATAAATACATTACAGAATACTGTTGATGAAGTAAATCAAATACGAGTAAAGCCTATAAATATAGATCTGATTCAATTAAGTCATGATGTACGCTATTTAGAGACATTAAATGAGGCTTTTGGCAAAATAAAAGAAACAGTAGTTATAATTATAAGTGATGATAAAAATTGGGTCAATGATAAAAAAGATATTATAGTTGAAGCAGTTATAGATATTATTAATACAAATTATACCAATGTAGTGCTTTCAATTACGGAAATAGCTTCAGGATTAAAAGTATCTTCAGTCTATATCGGAAAGATATTTAAAGAAAAGTCAGGGATGTCTATTCCTGAATACATCAGTGAAGTTAGGATGAAGAAGGCAGCAGAGTGGCTATTAAATTCGAAATTAAGTATAAATGAAATCATGGTTAAGGTAGGAATAGAAAATGAAAGTTACTTTTATAAGCTTTTTAAAAGGAAGTATAGTACAACACCAAGAGAGTATGTTATAAGTAATGCATTAAATGGATACAAGTAGAGCACATAATTATTATTAAATAAATATACGTAATAAGGGGAGAATATGGCTTTAATTCACTGCGATTTTTATTCTGAAACACTTGGAATGTCAACGTCCATGTGTGTTATATTACCAGAGAATACAGAACGTCAAATCGGAATGCAAAACAAATCGTTCAATGATAAGCATCCAACACTTTATCTTCTTCATGGAATGTCCGATGATCACACAATATGGTTAAGAAGGACATCTATTGAAAGATATGTTGCAACCTTGGGTCTTGCGGTTGTCATGCCGTGTGTCAGTCGTGGCTTTTATACAGATATGGTGAATGGATATAAGTATTGGACTTTCATCAGCGAAGAGCTACCGATGGTTGCAAGGTCTTTTTTCCCACTTTCAGAAAAAAGAGAAGATAACTTTGCAGTAGGTCTTTCGATGGGAGGGTATGGTGCGTTTAAGCTTGCGCTACAGTGCCCTGATAAATTTGCAGCTGGGGCTAGCCTATCAGGATGTCTTGATATTGTAAATGTTCTAGAGAGTATAAATCAACCTGAATTCTTTAATCAAAGAGAATATAATCATATATTTGGCAGTTCAGAGAAAGTTAAAGACACGGAAAACGACCTCTTTTATCTTTTGAAAAAGTTTGCAGGTTACGATGGATATAAACCGAAACTTTATCAATGCTGTGGTACGGAAGACTTTCTATATAAAGATAATAAGAAGTTTCTTGAATTTGCAAGAAAGCTACTTGTTGATCTTACCTATGAGGAAGAACCCGGTTCACACGAATGGGCTTATTGGGATTATAAAATCCAAAAAGTTCTCCAATGGCTTCCTATAAGGTGTTAGTCGTAAAATTACTTGATTAATGATAGCAAGTTATGTTACAATAAGAAAAAAATGCGAAGGAGAGCGCAATGAATAACTCACTGTCCGAAGCGATTGAAATTTT
>Ga0209430_1002117_pt1 | contig 13299 bp, 15 predicted proteins | sample BarGraIncub1133A_FD_184504 | JGI IMG/M metagenome (GOLD analysis project Ga0209430, IMG submission 184504) | Arctic peat soil microbial communities from Barrow, Alaska - Barrow Graham LP Incubations 11-33A (SPAdes) (version 2) | ecosystem: Environmental > Terrestrial > Soil > Wetlands > Peat... | reverse complement strand
TGCTGTCTGATCTGGAGAAGGCCTGGGCTCCGCTTTGCCCGGTGAACATGAACCTGCTCAGGATGGAGATGAACCCGCGCCTGGTCAACATCGTCCCGCCGGAGTACCAGGTGGTCACCATGGCGATGAAGATACAGATCGAGGAAACCGTCGGCACCATGATCCTCGCCATCCCCTTCATGACCATCGAGCCGATCCGGGACAAGCTGAAGCGAGGGGTGCAGATGGACATGATGGCCGTGGACCCGCATTGGTCCTACCGGCTGTCGGAGGAGCTGTTGCAGGCCCCGCTGGACCTCTCGGTCGAGATGGGGGGGGCGACCATATCGCTCGCGGAACTCCTCGAGCTTACGCCGGGGGATACCATCATGCTGGATGCGAGCGGAAAGAACGAGCTGGTCGTCAAGGTCGGCGGTACTAAAAAGTTTATGGGGATAGCAGGGGTCAGCGGGGGGAACAAGGCGGTGCAGATCAGCCGTCCCCTGCGTGAAGGGGGTGAAGATTGAACGAAAGGCTCGTTTTAGAGGATCAAAAGGACGATCCGCCCATGAAGAATCTCGATTTCATCATGGACATACCGCTGCAGCTGACGGTTGAGCTCGGCAGGACCAAGATGCTGGTGCGGGACGTGCTTCAGCTGAACCAGGGATCGGTGGTGGAGCTCACCAAGCTCGCCGGCGAGCCGCTGGACGTATTCGTCAACTCAAAGCTGGTGGCGCGCGGCGAGGCGGTGGTGGTGAATGACAAGTTCGGGATCAGGCTTTTGGACATCGTAAGCCCGAATGAGAGGGTGGACAAGGTGCTATGAAAAACTTAGCGATGCTATTATCAGCCTGCCTGCTGTTCCCGGCCAGGGCCGGCGCCGCGGTTGGGGGAGGTCCGGAGCTGGCCGGTAGCCTGGCGCAGATGGTAGGCTCCCTGCTCCTCGTGATCGGGATCATCCTGATACTCTACTACCTGGCGGGACGCTTCCTGAAGGTGCAGCAGGGTGGGGGGTTCCGTTACATCCGCGTGGTCGAGACCCGGCATCTGGCGCCGAAAAAATCGCTCATGCTGGTTGAAGTGGGGGGTGAATACCTCCTTTTGAGCAGCAGCGGAGAGGGTGTGAATTTCATCAAGCAGGTGGAGATGCTTGAGGAGATCGAGGTGGTGGACGAGCGCGGCTATGCGACCCTGATTCCAGTCGGGCTCAGGAAAAAGTTGCAGGAGATGACCTCCTCCTCCGCCGAGCCGCGTCTGTGCCTGCAGAAGAAAAACGGTGGCTTCGCGTGAGGCACCAAAAGACCCTGGGGATCCTGCTGTTGGCCGCAGCCTCCCTGACCCTGGCTGCCGGCGCCTGCGCTGAACCGCTGGCGATTCCCACCGTGAGCCTGGGGCTCGGAAAGGTCTCGAAGCCTGCGGATGTGGCGGTAACGCTGCAGATCTTCTTCCTGATGACCGTCATCTCGCTGGCGCCAAGCCTGCTGATGATGACCACCTCCTTCACACGGATCGTCGTGGTGCTCTCCTTCCTGAGGAGCGCGCTCGGCACCCAGCAGGCCCCCTCCAACCAGATTGTGATCGGGCTTTCCCTCTTTCTGACCTTCTTCATCATGGCGCCGGTCTGGCAGCAGATCAACACCCAGGCGCTAGAACCGTACAAGGCCCAGACCATCACCCAGGCGGAGGCGCTCAAGCGGGGAGTGGCGCCGGTGCGCAAGTTCATGTTCTCCCAGGTGCGGGAAAAGGACCTGGCCCTCTTCCTCTCGCTCTCCAAGCTCCCGAGACCCCGAAACGCCGACGACATCCCGACCCTGACCCTGATCCCGGCCTACGTGATCAGCGAGCTGAAGACCGCGTTCCAGATCGGTTTCCTGGTCTACATCCCGTTCCTCGTGCTGGACATGGTGGTCGCCTCGGTGCTGATGTCCATGGGCATGATGATGCTGCCGCCGGTCATGATCTCGCTCCCCTTCAAGATTCTCCTTTTCGTGCTGGTGGACGGCTGGGGACTGGTTATCGGTTCCCTAGTCAAGAGCTTTGGATAGAGTGAAACAGGTTGAGGTTGAGGAAAACCGGAACCTGCCGAACCATCCGCCATCTCCTCCCCTGACGCGAAACCGGCCTCAACCTTAACCTTAACCTTAACCTGGAGTATAACCATGACACCCGAACTGGTCGTTCAGCTGGGCAGGAGGAGCTTCGAGGCGGTGCTGCTGCTCTCCGCGCCGCTCCTGATCTGCGCCCTGGTGGTGGGTCTTCTGATCAGTATATTCCAGGCGGTCACCTCCATCAACGAGGCGACCCTCGCCTTCGCGCCGAAGATCGTCGCGGTGATGGTCGCCATGGTGGTCTTCTTCCCCTGGATGATGATGTTCATGAGCGACTTCACCCGCGAAATCTACGGCATGATCGCCAACATGAGGCATTAGCATGTTCGACTCGCTGCCGCTTGCCAGATTGGACGATCTGATCCCCTTCGGCCTGGTGCTCGCCAGGGTGGCGGGACTCTTCTCGGCGATACCGATGTTCGGCGCCAGGGTGGTCCCGGCTCGGGTGAAGACGCCGCTCATCCTCGCCCTGGCGTTGCTCCTTTTCCCCATCGTGCGGCCCCACGTAATTCCCGAGGCGGGAGACGTCATCTCCCTCGCCCTGCTGGTCATCCGTGAGGCCCTGATCGGGCTCACCCTCGGCATCCTTTCCCAGTTTGTTTTCGCGGCGGTGGAGTTCTGCGGCCAGCAGGTCGGCATGCAGATCGGGCTCTCCATGGCGTCCCTGTTCGATCCGAGCACCCAGTCGAACGTGCCGACCATGGCGATGTTTCAGGGGGCGCTGGCGACCCTGGTGTTCCTGGCGCTCGACGTGCATCACGTCTTTTTGCACGGCATCGTCGAGAGCTACGCGCTTATCCCGATCGGGGCGTGGCATACCAGCGGGGGCCTCCTCAAGTTCCTCATCGAGACCAGCACCGGTATGTTCGTGATCGGGATCAAGCTGGCCGCTCCGGTCTCCGTGGCGCTTTTGGCCACCTGCGTGGCGCTCGGCATCGTCGCCCGGAGCTTCCCCGCCATGAACGTCTTCATGGTGAGCATGCCCCTCAACATAGGGATAGGTTTCCTGATCCTCGGGCTCTCGCTCCCGGTCTTCCTGCGCGTGCTCGAGGGAGCCTTCGGGGGGATGGCCGGGCAGATGAGGCTCCTCTTCAAGCTGCTCGCCTAGGATCCCATGGCCGATACCGATAAATCCTCCAAAACAGAACAGCCCACCGGAAAAAAGATTGCCGACGCCCAGAGCAAGGGGAGCGTGCCGCGCAGCAAGGAGATGAGTTCGGCGGTCAGCCTGATCGCGGCGATGGTCGCGCTCTACGCCAGTTCCGGCATGATGCTGTCCACCATGAAGGCCAGCATGCGGGACATCTTCGGTGGGCTCGCCAGCATCGATACCTCCTATGCAGGCGTGCAGAATCTGATGATAAAGGAGTTTGGCTACATAGCTCTCATGCTGGCGCCGTTCATGCTGGTCGTCATCGCGGCTGGCCTGCTCGTCGAGATGAGCCAGGGGGGGGTGACCATCAGCTCGGAGAAGCTGAAGCTGGATCTCGGCAAGCTGGATCCGATCAAGGGGGTGGGGAGGCTTTTCAACAAGGACTCGTACTTCGAGGTCGCCAAATCCTTCCTGAAGCTGCTGATCGTCGGCTACATGTCGTACCGGATCCTCAAGGAGGAGATGGACGGGATCATCTACCTGGTGGACCGCGATCTGCAGGGGATCCTGGATTTCATCGGGCACCTCTCCTTCAAGATCGTGCTGCACACCTGCGGGGTCCTGATCGTGCTGGCGGTGGTCGACCTGGCATTCGTGAAGTGGCGTTTTCTGGACAACCTGAAGATGACCAAGCAGGAGGTGAAGGACGAGGCGAAGGACTCGGAGGGCGACCCGGCGATCAAGGCGAAACTGAAGCAGAAGCAGTTTCAGATGGCGCGCCGAAGGATGCGGCAGATCATACCGACCGCCGACGTGGTGGTGACCAACCCGACCCACTACGCGGTGGCTCTCAAGTACGACCGGTTCCGCATGGCCGCGCCGGTGGTGCTTTTCAAGGGGGCCGACCTGATGGCGCTGCAGATAAAGATCGTCGCCCGGGAGAACAACATCATGCTGGTGGAGAACCGCTTCCTGGCGCGGGAGCTCTACAGCCAGGTTGAGGAGGGGGGTGAGATCCCCGAGGGGCTCTTCGCGGCGGTGGCGGAGATCCTCGCCTATGTCTACAGCCTGAAAGGAAAATAGCTGGTCGCCCGGTCGGGAATCCGCCTGACTCAGCGGCACGCCGCAGCCGCCCCCGCGTGGCGAGGGCCCTTCCCCGTTACTCCGGTTTCCCTATGCCGAACTTATCCAGCCGGTACTGCAGCGTCTTATAGCTCATGCCGAGCAGGGGAGCCGCTTTGGCTATTACCCAGTCGGCCCTCTGCATCGCCTTTATGATCAGGTCGCGCTCCAGTTCGTCGATGGAGATCCCCTGGGCGGGGAACTCGAAGGGGAGGCTTCCCGCCAGGGTCGCCTCGTGGTGCACCTCGGCGGGCAGATCCTCGGCCTGGATGTAGTCGCTCTCGGCCATCAGCACCCCTCGCTCGATGACCGACTCCAGTTGCCGGACATTCCCGGGCCAGCCGTATTCCAGGAGGATCTTCAGGGCGGGTTTGCCGATCCCCTTGAGCGGTATGCCACAGGATGCGCTGTACTTTTTCAGGAAGAAATTGGCCAGGGTGACGATGTCGTTGCCCCGCTCGCGCAAGGGGGGGAGGGTGATCCTGATCACGTTCAACCGGTAGAAGAGATCCTCGCGGAAGGCCCCCTTCCTGGTCTCCTGCTCCAGATCCTTGTTGGTGGCCGATATGATGCGGACGTCGACCGGGATGTTCAGCTTTCCCCCAACCCTCCTGATCTCCTTCTCCTGGATGGCGCGCAGCAGTTTCGCCTGCATGGCGATGTTCATCTCGCCGATCTCATCAAGGAATAGCGTCCCCCCCTCGGCGGCCTCGAACAGGCCGATCTCCCTGGTCCCGGCTCCGGTGAAGGACCCCTTCTCGTGGCCGAACAGTTCGCTCTCCATCAGGGAGTCGGGAATGGCCGCGCAGTTTATGGCGAAGAAGGCCTTTTCCTTGCGAGGGCTCCCGTCGTGAATGGCACGCGCCACCAGTTCCTTTCCGGTGCCGGATTCGCCGTAGATGAGGACCGTTGTCGTGGTGGGAGCGATCTTGTTGATCATCCGGGCCACCTCCATCATCTTCGGGTGGTCGCCGATCATGCTCGGGAGAGTCTTGGTTTCCGCCAGCTTCCGGTGCAGCACCTTGTTTTCCTTGAGGAGCATGATGTGCTCGAAGGTGCGCTGCAGGGTGAGAATCAGGTCGTCTCGCTCCAGAGGCTTCTCCAGGTAGTCGAAGGCACCCTTCTTCATCGCCTCCACTGTCGACCGTGAGGAGCCGTGGGCCGTCATCATCACCACGCACTGCTTGGGGTTCTCCGAGAGGACTCGCTCCATCAGCTCCATGCCGGACATCCCCTGCATTTTCAGGTCGGTGAGCAGGAGGTCGAATTCGCCCTTTTCAAGTTCCTGCAAAGCCTCCCTCCCCCCGGATACGGCCAGGACCCGGTACCCTTCCTTTCCGAGTATGGCGGATAGGATGTCCCGTTGCCCTTTTTCGTCGTCCACAATCAGAATGCTGCCGGTCATTAAAACTCCAGGGGGAAAACAGGTTAAGGTTAAGGTTAAGAAAAAAACCAAGGGTTAGGCCGAGATGGAGGCAGAGGGGAACCTTAACCTCAACCTCAACCTAGTTTTTATCCATCGGCAGGCTCACGGTAAAGGTGGTCCCTTCTCCTCGAATGCTGCGCACCTCGAGCGCCCCGCCATGTTCCTTGATGATCCGCTCGGTGATGGCGAGCCCAAGGCCGATGCCCGCCTCCTTGGTGGTGAAATAGGGCTGGAATACCTTCTCGAGGTCCTGCGGCTCAATACCCTCGCCCTCGTCGCTGAAGCTGAGCAGGAACAGCCCGGCCTCCCGGTCGATGCTGGCGCCCAGGGTGATCCTTCCCCCCTCGTGCATGGCCTGAGCCCCGTTGGTTATGAAGTTGCAAAGACAGTTGCGCATCAGCTCCGGGTCCACCAGCATCGGCGGGAGGTTGTCGGGGATCTCTCGGATCACCTCGACGCGGCTCTCCCTGAGCCGGTCCTGCATGAGCTGCATCGCCTTGTCGATCAGATCGGGGTAACTTGCCAGCTGCCGCCGGAGCTTGAGCGGTCGGCCATAGTTCATGAAATTGAGCACCATGTAGTTGGCCTTGCGCACCTCTTCCTTGATGTTGTCGGCGATCGCCTCAAGTTCCGGGCCCCTTCCCTGGCAGATGGGGAGCAGTTCGCTCTTCAGGTGGTCGATGGCAAGGCTTATGTAGTTCAGCGGGTTTCTGATCTCGTGAGCGATGCCGGCCGCAAGCTGCCCCACCTTGGAGAGGTGCTCCGCCTCGTAGAGCCTTTTTTCCAGCTGTTCCTTTTCCTTGAGTTTCTCCACCATCTCGTTCAGATTTTCGGCCAGCTCGCCTATCTCGTCGCCGCTCTTAACATTGAAGGTGACAGAGAGGTCCCCCTCCGAGACGTCCTTCACACCGGTGGCGAGCCTGTGGATCGGTAGGGTGTACCTGCGGGCGAGGAAGATGGTGAGGAACATGCCGATCACGAACACCAGGCTGGTGGCGACCAGTCGCTGGACGAAGTTGGCGTGTTGGATCTCCCGGATGTTGTCCAAAAGCAGGTTCACCTGCACGTAGCCCAGCTGTTCATCCCCGACGATGACCGGAACCACCAGGTCGTACGGTTTCAATGAGCTCCCTGAACCGCCCCCCCTGCGGGAGGCTTTCAGCCCCTTCTCCAGCTTTTTGATCTCCCGCTTCTTGCCGACCTGGTCGGGGTCGGAGGAGTTGATGATTTCACCCTCGTTGTTGATGATGTTGATCTGGTTGATCCCCTTGTTCCTTGCCTGCTGCAGGTATTCCTTCAGGCGGGACGACTCCACATCCGTCTCCGAGGTGAGGTCCTCGACGCTTAGCTGGATCGCCTTCGAGACCACCAGGGAACTTTCTTGTATCTCCTGCACCAGGTCGTTCTGGCTGAACTGGTTCAATGTGAAGAGGATCAGCATGGCAATGATAAGCAGAGAAAGCATTATCATCACCAGTTTGGTATTCAGTTTCATTGCTGCCCGACCTTGTTAGCGAAATGAGTCCCACCAGGGTCGGGATTATACAACAGCGTCGGCTGCGAGACAAGTTGTATGTCCGCGACCGCGAGAACCGAAGGCGGGTTTGTGGAGAGAAATTTCTTCAAATAGCCTGCTCCAGCTGGTATTATTCAAAGAAAAGGGTGTTCCGGCTCTGCCTGTGCCTGAGAGAATCGGAGGAGTGATGAGCTATATCGTCGGCAGGATACCTGGGGATGTGAAGGTCGATCCGGATGCGGGGGGGCAGGGACGCCAGCGCAAGCGGGAGAGGCCGAAGCAAAAGGGAAGCAAGGAGGACAACGTCAGCATCTCGGACGAGGCAAAAAGGCGGAGCGTTTCCGAGGAAGGAGCCGAGGCTGAGTAGCCCCCGGCGCGCCAGGTCTCAACTGAACAGGGACTTATCCTTTTCAAACGCGGCGCTGAAGGTATCGAGTATCTTATTTACCTTCTCCTCGGAGAGTTTCAGCATCAGTCCTGGTTTTGAGCCGGCCAGGTCGAGGTCGTCCATGGGCTCCCTCACCCCGATCCCGAGTTTCAGGCAGCAGAGGTCGGCAAGGGAGGTGACCGCGGTGAGGTTTACCAGGGATGGTGGGTCCTCCGGGCCGAACTCCAGCTTGTGGTGCTGCAGTATCGCCGTGGTGAGAACCTCCGGGAAATTCCACTTCTTGATCACGTAGGCTCCCACCTCGTCATGGCTGAACGGGTAGACGCTGCGCTCCGCAAGCTCGAAGGAAATCCCCTCGTTGTAGCAGTGCTGCATGACCTCCTGAAATTTCACCCGGTCCAGCGTGTTCATGATGATCTTGCCGATGTCATGGAACAGTCCTGCCAGGAAGGCCTCCTCCTCGTTTGCCGCGCGGGTCTGCGAGGCGATGATCCTCGCTACGAGCCCCGCCGCGAAGGAGTGCTCCCAGAGCATCCTTTCGGTCAGACCGTACGGTTTGTAGACCTGCTTGACCGAGGCGGCCACCACCAGGCTCCTGAGGGTGCTGAAACCGAGGATGACGATGGCGCTTGATAGGGTCTGTATCTGCCTCTGGCAGCCGTAAAAGGAGGAATTGGAGATCTTCAGGACGCGGGCGGCGACCGCCGGGTCGGAAGCAACGATCTTGGCCAGTTCGTCGGCCGTGGCGTTTTCGCTCTCGATGAGTTGCATAACCTTTATCGCTACCACGGGGATGGTCGGGAGATCCGCCGCCGTCATGATGGCGGTTTCGAGTTCTTTGTTCATGAGTAGTGATCCTTCCGGTTAGCAGGGGTAGATGCTGGCGCAGCTTTTATGTATATCAGATTGTTACCTTTTATCAAAGGAGGATTTAGTGATTGAAAGGGGGGGCTGGGCGGGCTATACTGGCGAAAAAATAAGGAACGGGTTCCAGAGTGATCATTAAAAGCACCGAATTCATTAAAAGCGCAACCAGACCAGCCCATTACCCCGAAGGGGATTTGCCGGAGATCGCCTTCGCGGGGCGCTCCAACGTGGGGAAATCTTCCCTGGTGAACGTGCTGGTGAACCGAAAAAACCTGGTGCGCACCAGTTCGACGCCGGGACGCACCCAGCTGATCAACTTCTTCCAGGTAAACGACGACTTCATGCTGGTCGACCTCCCGGGGTACGGCTACGCGAAGGTACCCCTGGCCGTAAAGAAGGACTGGCGTCCCATGATGGAGACCTACCTCTCCAAGAGGAGGAACCTGCGCGGCGTGGTCCTGATCCTCGACATACGGAGGACCCCGGTGGACGAGGATCTGCAGATGCTTGCCTGGCTGCGGGCCTTCTCCATCGCGCCGATTATCGTCGTCACCAAGTGCGACAAGGTCTCCAAAAACGAGCGCGCCAAGCAGAGCGCCATCATCATGGAGCGCATGGGACTTGAAAAAGGGGATCTCAACTTCTTCTCCGCCCTCTCCAAGGAGGGGAAGGACGGCATCTGGGTCCGGATCGACGCGCTGCTCGCGCAAGCGGCCGAGAACGCCGAGATAAGCGACAACGCCAGAGTTGCAGAAGTTTCCAAAACCTCTGATACTGAGACCCTCGTCGCCAGCTGATCTCACCTCGCAGCACCGAAGGAGAGCTGATCAACGCGCCGGTGCAGATCCGTGCCAAGCAGGTTATTGATTGACATTCGCTGCCGCCTCTGCTAGGAACATGCTTAACTATAGATAGTTATCGTCCGGGTGCCCCGAAAGGGGTTAAAAGGGAAGAGGGTTAAAATCCCTCGCTGTCCCGCAACTGTGAACGGTTATGAAAGCCGCAACAACGCCACTGATAGCATCGGGAAGGCGCGGTGAGTAAGAAGACCCGTGAGTCAGGAAACCTGCCAGGATGAACGCTTAATTGGAACCTCCGTGGTAGAGGGGCTAAAGCCAGAATCGTTTCCTTTTCCGATTTTTGACCCGCCTTCCATTGGAAGGGGGGTTTTTTTATGTCAAAAGTTACCTTGGTAACGGGTGGGGCGCGTAGCGGCAAGAGCCGCTTCGCGGAGCGGATGGCCGAGAGCTTTGATCCGATGCGCGGCTATCTCGCGACCGGTCAGGCAGGTGACGCGGAGATGGCCGAGCGGATCGCGCGCCACCGCGGCAGACGTGGCGGCGATTGGGAGACCGTGGAGGAACCGCTGGAGTTGACCCAGGCTGTCACCCGGATGGACGGTCGCTATACGGTGCTGCTTGTCGACTGCATCACCCTCTGGCTCTCGAATCTGCTGTTCCACTGCGAGGGGGGAGCCGCAGAGGCGCTGCAGCGCGTGGTGGGCTTTACCGAGAGCTTCGCTGCCTTGAGCACGCCGCTCATCATCGTCACCAACGAGGTCGGCATGGGGATCGTGCCGGAGCACCCGCTTGCCAGAAGTTTCAGGGACCTGGCGGGCGAGGCGAACGAACTGATCGCCGCCAGGGCGGACGAGGTGTACGTCACCATATCCGGATTGCCCCTGAAACTCAAACCTTAGAGGCGGTTCTACGTTCTAAGTTCTAAGTTGAAACCACGAACCACGAACGTAGAACGTAGAACGTAGAACGTAGAACGTAGAACGTAGAACGTCATAGCCACCGGAGACCACCATGGAACTGTTAGACGCAACGCTGGCGAAAATCCAGCCGGTAGATGACGCTTTCCTCGCCAAGGCGCAGGCGAAGCTGGACAACAAGACCAAACCGCTCGGCTCGCTCGGCCGCCTGGAGGAGATGGCGCGCAGGTTTGCCGCCATCAACGAGAACCTTTCTCCGGAAACCGGCAAGAAGGTGATCTTCACCTTCGCCGGGGACCACGGCATCGTCGAGGAAGGGGTGTCCCTGTTCCCGAAGGAGGTGACCCCGCAGATGGTGCTCAATTTCCTCAGGGGGGGCGCCGGGGTCAACGTGCTGGCGCGCCACGTCGGCGCCGAAGTCCGGGTGGTGGACATTGGGGTGGATTACGACTTCGATCCGGCCCCGGGCCTCATCATACGGAAAGTGGCCAAGGGGACGCGCAACTTCGCCAAGGGTAGCGCCATGACCAGGGAAGAGGCGGTCCAAGCGATCGAAGTCGGCATCGCCCTAGCGGACCTGGCCAAGAGCGAGGGTGTCTCCATGCTCGGCACCGGGGAGATGGGGATCGGCAACACCTCCCCATCCTCGGCGATCATCGCCGCCCTTTCCGGGTGCAGTGTCCGCGAGGTGACCCACCGGGGGACCGGTATCAACGACAGCGTGCTGGAACATAAGATCTCGGTGATCGAGGCCGGGCTCGCCCTGAACCGTCCGGACCCCGAAGACCCGCTTGATGTGCTCGCCAAGGTGGGGGGACTGGAGATCGCGGGGATTGCCGGGCTGGTGCTGGGCGCCGCGGCGAACAGGATCCCGGTGGTGGTGGACGGCTTCATCTCCACGGCGGGCGCCTTGATCGCCTGCGAGATGCACCCCCATGTCAGGGATTACCTCTTCGCGGCGCACGCCTCGGTCGAGGTCGGGCATCGGATGATGCTGGAGCGGATCGGGGCTGAACCGATTCTCGATCTCCAGCTTCGCCTGGGGGAAGGGACCGGAGCGGCGCTCGCCATGGGGCTCATAGATGCGTCGGTGAAGGTACTGAACGAAATGGCGACCTTCGCCGAGGCCGGTGTGGCCGAGGGGTAGTACGATGATCCGCAGGGTGACGCTCACATGAGGCTGTTTTTCGTCGCGTTCCAGTTCCTCACCATCGTTCCGCTTCCGTTCCCGGTGCGCTGCGAGGAGAAGGACCTGGGGCGCTCCATGACCTATTTCCCGCTGGTGGGCCTCGCCATCGGGGCGCTCCTGGCCGGCGCCGATTTCCTGCTCGCGCAGCTTTTGCCCCGGGGGGTGAGCGACCTGATCCTGATCGCCCTGCTCTCGGTCGTGACGGGAGGGCTCCATCTGGACGGGCTTTCCGACGTCTGTGACGGCCTGGCGGCGCGGGGCGCGCGGGAGCGATTCCTCGACGTGATGAAGGATTCCCGGGTTGGCGCGGTGGGTGCGGTGGCCCTCGTCCTCGGCTTAGGTCTCAAGTATCAGGCGCTCCTTGCCGTCCCGCTTCAATACAAGCGGGAGGTGCTCCTCTTTTTCCCACTCGCCGCGCGCTTTGCCCAGGTGCAGATGACCGTTGGGTCCAAGCGGGCCCGCACCGACGGGCTTGGCTCCGCCTTCATCGGTGGCGCGGGGCTTGTGCAGTTCTGCCTCGCCTGCACCATCACCCTGGCCGCCGCCTTCTGGCTCCTCGGCTTGAACGGGATCTGCTGCGCTTTGATCCTCTATCTGCTTACCTGGGGGATCAAATCCTGGTCCCATCGAAGGCTCGGCGGCATCACCGGAGACGTGATCGGCTGCGCCAGCGAACTGAACGAAATCACCTGTCTTTTGCTGCTGTTGGCGCTGTTTCGCGGCGGTTGGCTGGCCATTTAGGAGCATGCCATGACGGAGAAAACCCGTATCCATCTGATCCGACACGGCGAGGTGGAGGGATCCAACCGCTATAACGGACATCGGGACGTAGCCCTCACCCCGCGGGGTGAGGGGCAGTACCACGGGCTCAAGCAGCGCCTCGATCCCGACCGTATCAGCGCCTGTTACACGAGCGACCTTTCCCGGACCGTGCGCGGCGGGGAGATACTGGGCGCCTTTCTCGGCGTGGAGCCGGTGAAGCTGCGGCAACTGCGCGAATTGAACTGCGGGGCGTGGGAAGGGCTTCCCCTGACGGAGATCCAGTCGAGCCGCCCCGAGGAGTGGGCGGCGCGGCTGGCCGACCTGGTTAACTTCCGCGCGCCCGGGGGGGAGAGCCTCTCCGATCTCGCCGCCCGCGTGCTTCCGGCGATCGCCGAGATCGTGGCCCGGCATCGGGGCGAGGAGGTCCTGGTGGTGGCCCACGGCGGGGTGAACCGCGTGATCCTGCTGGACGCCATCGGCGCCCCCCAGGCGTCCATGTTCAACATAGAGCAGAAGTACTGCGCCATGAACATCATCGATTACTACGCGGACGGCAATCGCGTGGTGAAACTTCTCAACGGCTGACGGGACCTTTTCTCATGAAGCGGATAGTCATCGCAGCGCCCGGCAGCGGCTCCGGTAAGACCACCCTGACCCTCGGCATCATGGATGCCCTGAAACGCCGCGGCCTCCAGGTGGCGCCCTTCAAGGTCGGCCCGGATTTCATCGACCCTGGCTACCACCGGTTGGTGACCGGCACCCATTCCATCAACCTGGACGGCTGGATCTGCGGGCTCGAATTCGTCCGCGCGACCTTCGCTCATCACACGGCTGCCGCCGACATCGCGGTCATCGAGGGGGTCATGGGGCTCTTCGACGGGATCGACGGGGTCTCCGAGGCGGGGAGCACGGCCGAGATCGCGAAGGCGCTCGCCGCTCCGGTGCTCCTGGTCGTGGACGCCCGCAGCCAAGCACGCAGCGCCGCGGCGGTTGTGCATGGTTTTGCCAGCTTCGACCCCGGGGTCCGGGTCGCCGGGGTGATCTTCAACAACGTGGCCAGCGAGAGCCACGAACGGATACTGCGCGAGGCGCTGGCCGCCAGTTCCCCGGAGATCGCCCTGGTAGGAAT
>Ga0209430_1002116_pt1 | contig 13299 bp, 9 predicted proteins | sample BarGraIncub1133A_FD_184504 | JGI IMG/M metagenome (GOLD analysis project Ga0209430, IMG submission 184504) | Arctic peat soil microbial communities from Barrow, Alaska - Barrow Graham LP Incubations 11-33A (SPAdes) (version 2) | ecosystem: Environmental > Terrestrial > Soil > Wetlands > Peat... | reverse complement strand
TGTTTTGTGCAAAATATTTAGCCGAAGAAAAAGGCTATGAAGTTTATACAGCAGTTGCCAACACGGGCGGATTTAGTGCCGATGATTTGAAAGTGATTGAAGATAAAGCCTATCGACTTGGTGCTGTGAGTCACGTCACATTGGATGTAACGCAAGAGTATTACGAGAAAAGCATTAAATACATGGTTTTCGGGAATGTGCTTCGCAATGGAACCTATCCAATTTCGGTAAGCTCCGAACGTATTTTTCAGGCCATTGCCATTATTAATTATGCCAAAGAAATTGGTGCAGATTATGTGGCACATGGTAGTACCGGAGCTGGAAACGATCAGGTTCGTTTCGATCTGACTTTCGATATTCTGGCACCTCAAATCAAAATTTTGACTCCAACCCGTGACTTGATGCTTACCCGCGAATATGAGATCAATTATTTGAAAGATCACGGTTTTGAAGCCGATTTCAAAAAAATGGAATATTCTATCAATAAAGGTTTGTGGGGAACCAGCATAGGCGGAAAAGAAACTTTGAAATCTGAACAGACTTTGCCAGAAGAAGCTTATCCGAGTCAGGTTGAAAAACAAGGTGTAGAAACCGTAACTCTTGAATTTGTAAATGGTGAAATTTGCGCTGTGAACGGACAAAAGAACGATGACAAAGTGATTTTGATCAATCAACTGGAAGACATTGCAAGCAAATTTGGAATTGGTCGCGATATGCATATTGGCGATACAATTATCGGCATAAAAGGACGTGTAGGTTTTGAAGCTGCAGCTCCATTGTTGATTATCAACGCTCACAAAATGTTGGAAAAGCATACACTTACCAAATGGCAACAATACTGGAAAGACCAGTTGGGAAACTGGTATGGAATGTTCCTTCACGAAGCACAATACCTCGAACCGGTTATGCGTGACATTGAACAATTCCTGCAAAGCTCGCAACAGAATGTAACCGGAACGGTGATTGTAAAACTTCGTCCATACAGTTATAGCTTAGTGGGTGTAGAAAGTACCTTCGACTTAATGAAAACCGATTTTGGTGAATATGGCGAAGTGAACCGCGCCTGGAGTGCAGATGATGTGAAAGGATTTACAAAAATTCTGGGCAATCAAATGAAAATTTATTACAACGTACAGAAACGGAACGATAAATAAAACAACAATAAAACCAAAGAAGCACGATGAAAGCCTCTGTCCGAAAAGCAGAGGCTTTTTTATAAATAATTGATATTCAATTTATTTTGATTATTAGAATAAAAATTGTACTTTTGTACTCGTAAATTTTTTGATTCAAATTGAATGGAACATTATTGGATTTATAGTTTACAGACTCAGTATTTGATCTTAAATTGTAATCCCGATAGCTATCGGGAGTAAATAAATAAATTGTAAATATAAAATGGCTACTACAGCAGATATTAAAAACGGAATGTGTTTGGACATTGATGGTCAATACTATTTCATCACCGAATTTCTTCATGTAAAACCCGGAAAAGGACCTGCTTTTGTTCGCACCAAAATGAAAAATGTGGTAACCGGCCGCACACTCGACAGAACTTTCAACTCGGGCATTCGTATCGAGGAAGTTCGCATAGAACGACGTGAATACCAGTATCTATATAAAGATGAGGCCGGATACAACTTTATGAACAATGAAAATTACGAACAGGTTTCTGTCAACAAAGATATTATCAACGGGGTTGATTTTCTGAAAGAAGGGATGGTTTGTGAAGTAGTAACACATGCTCAATCGGAAACAATTTTATATGTCGATCTACCTGTTCAGGTTGCCTTGCTGATTACTTACACCGAACCCGGATTGAAAGGTGATACCGCTACCAATGCCACCAAACCTGCAACTCTCGAAACCGGTGCTACTGTTCGTGTTCCATTGTTTATCAACGAAGGCGAAACAATCAAAGTAGATACCCGCAACGGTTCATATGTGGAACGCGTGAAAGTATAAATATTAATTGATAATGATAAATGGTTATTGATAAATCCGACAGGCAGAAATGCTTGTCGGATTTTTTTGTGGTTACTGATAGTGACGGCTTCACTTGGAGTGAAGCCGTCACTAAGCGCAAAAGCACCAACTAATATTTATTCAAACTATCCCAGACACTTATACCAATAGGTATAAAGGTCAACCTGTTCTCGTAGAACCTAACTGATAAAGGGTAGCTGGCAAACAAACGAAAAACAATATTCCCTGTTTTTATAGGTTGATATCTGAATCCAACAATAGGGTATAAATAATAATGTCGACTTAAATCTCCAGTTATCAAAATTCCACCCATTCCAATCAGATATAGTTATTAGAAGTAAAATTATTATCGGTATAATTTTCTACGTAAAATAATTACAAAAGGCTCCTGAACTTTTTCACATGCTATTTGTTTTATTTACACATTTTTTAATTAAGCAGATAATTTAAACCTAAAGATTAAAATATATCAATGAAGAATGGATGAATTGAGATGAATTAAAAACTACATTAGCAGTTAATCAGTGACCATCATCATGTGATAACAACGAACCCTTTTCATTAATTTGGAAAGGGTTCGTTGTTTTTACGTGTAAACAAATTGATAACTGATAATTGATAACTGTTTATAAGTTACACTTCCAATTCCGACTTGACTTCTGTTGCGGTATTCGTTTCCTGTTTCTGAAAACTTTTTATCTGATTACCAATCTCCACCAGATCTTTATATGGAATAGTGGATAAAGTTTGTTGCACATCTATCGGTATAGGTTTGGCTTTTAGCTTTTGCAATGGGTGATTATCAGGATAAAACTGATTCTTACCGGGACTCCATTCCAGAAGATCATTTGGTTCACAAACAAGTGCTTTACACAACAATTCTACATGACGCAGATCCAAAGAGTGAACTCCATTGTAAAGAATGTTATTCACTGTATAAGGTGATAAGCCCAATTTCACAAGAAAATAATACGGGTTATCAATACCACGCGCTTTGAAAACAGGATGTACATTTAATCGTAACATGTCAATTTGTTTTAATCGGGTTGATTTTATTAATAAACGATACAAAGTTACTAAAAATCAAATGATATATAATATACTTTCTATATTTAATTGATTACATTCAAAAAACATAAGTTAGATGTCAATAAACAAATTATAAAATCAATTTAAAATATGATAGATAGTATAGTACTTATTATTACATTCAATGTATTTATATAACATATTACTATATGTATGCTATAATACAATTCATGTATGCTGTATAACAGTACATAAATATTATAATTCAACACACAATTTATATATACTATATTAGAGTTGTAAATTGTCAAATGACATATAGTAATTGTGACCAGTTTCATTTTCTGTCCTGCCGGATATTAATTAAGAATGAAGCTCAACTTTAAGTGTGGGACGCTACTTTTAGTAAACTCCAGGTGTACACTATATAATTTCGTGCCGGATGAACAGTTTTTTATTTAACGGAAACCCCCACTAATAACGGTTTTTTTAAAACAGTTTAGAAGTTATTAGGTTATTTTTTGGTGGTGTTAAATATAGTTTGTAATTTTGAGGGGTGAAAACAGAAACCGGGTATATCCGCCTATAGATTGGATAAACCCAATAAATCATAGTAGATATAAATTAAATAAACCCAGATGGGTATATTTAGATGTTAGGGGCAAGTTAAAAAAATAAGCCTCCTTTTTAGTCAATTATATTAGATTTATAAATTCAATTATTTAAATATATCAAGAATTATAATCATTAATTTAATAGAACCAAGTAATGAAACAAATTTATAACTTAAGGAAAGATTTCACAATAATTGGTATAACTGGGACAATGGGTTCTGGCTGTTCAAAAGTAGCTGAATTATTATATAAAGATAAAGATACATTCTTTGAGTCAGAAATGCTTCGTAAGCCCGATGCTATTAAATTAACAGATGATAATCAACAACCAATCTATGACAATGTTTTATTTCAGCGAAAATATCAAATTTGCTACAATTTCATACAAAAGAATTGGACCAAATATATTTTTATTGATTATAAAAAAGTTCTTTTTCTATATTGTTGTAATTATTTTATCAACATAAAGAAAAATGATTTTGAAAATAACTTCAAAAAATTTATAATATCAAACTTTACAAAGGCCCCAATCAGTGACAAAGATAGTTTTGATGATTCAGATAAATTAATTACTGAGGCAGAAATTCAGAATATCATAGAAAGCATTAATCTTAATGATTTTGTTAGAGATATTAAATCTATTGCAGGTGGTAGAACAAATCTTCTAGATTTAAAAGACACGAAAAAGTTAAAAGAATTGTACGATTTGTTCTTCACAGGATCTTCTGATTTTAATAAACTTTTCAGAAAAATCATAAACTTATTTACAACAAAGAATTATTATTTGAGGACATTGTTTTTTCATAAGGTTGCATGTTCTATAAGAAGTACTGGTAATCCAGATTATCATGCAGAAAGCTCAAACATGGATAATGTTTATAATATTTCAAGACTGATTAATAGATTAATAAAAGCATTCAAAAATCAAGCAGAAAACAAAGATAATTGCCATATAGCAATTAATTCGTTGAAAAATTCTTTAGAAATAATGTACTTTAAAGAGAGATATTCTGCTTTTTATATGATGGCTATTCATAATGACAATGATAGAAAAGAGATATTCAATGATATGGTTAAAAGCCCAAATTATAAATCAACTACTGTTGATAAGTTAATGGAGCTTGATAAAGTTGAATATCTCACACAAGATTTTAAAAAAGGACTGTTTAGTTCACCTGACGTAGAAAATTGCATTCAAAAAAGCGATATTCATATTATTTATAGTTTACCCGAAAAAAATACCATAAATAGTTTACCTACTCAATTTTCAACTCTTCATGAGCAATTATTGAAGTATTTGTCTCTCATTCAACAGCCAGGAATTATAACTCCTTCTAATATGGAAAGATGTATGCAAATTGCATTTAACTCAAAACTGAACTCAGGTTGCATTTCGAGACAAGTTGGTGCAGTTGTAACAAATGAAGGATTCTCTGTAAAATCAATTGGGTGGAATGATACACCAAAGAAAACAATTCCATGTTTGTTAAGAAATGTAGAAGAGGTTATAAATGGTTCATTCTTACCGTGTGAAGACCATACATATAGTGATTTTGAGCTACCTGAAAGTAATTCCATTTATAAAAAAAATGAAAAGCATTATAATGAAGTTGGTGAAGCAACTAACGAACAATTTCAAGATAAAAATTTTTCTCAAAATGTCTCGAGTTCATATCCAAGTGAAAAACTAGATAATTTAAAATCTGAAGGGAAAAATTGTTCTTATTGTTTTAAAACACTTCATAATCGATTTGTTGGAGAAGAAAATCAAGTACACACAAGATCTTTACATGCAGAAGAGAATGCAATGCTACAAATTTCTAAATTTGGAGGTCAAGGATTAAAAAATGGTTATTTATTTGTAACTGCTAGCCCTTGTGAATTATGCTCAAAAAAATCGTATCAACTTGGCATAACACAAATATATTATATAGATAAATATCCAGGTATTGCAAAAGAACATATTATTGGAGTTGGCTTTGATGCTCCCAAATTAAACCAATTTAAAGGAGTAGTTGGACAAGCGTTTAACAAATTCTATGAACCATTTTTAGCGTATAAAGATGAATTAAGTATTTATTTGAGATAATAACCAGCCCCTAACACACGCTATGCTCACCTGCTGGTTGACATGCACTTAGTAGTATTTGCTCCCGCATTCACTTTTTCGCTTTGCGAAAGTGAAGCTCCCGCAAACCGCAGGTGCGCATAGCCTTGGTCGTTAGCGGTAAGTATAAAAAAAATATAAAACAATAATATATGGAAGATAACTGCATTTTTTGTCAATCGACAATACAAATTAATTCAAAAATTTATTTTTGTCCATTTTGTTTAGCTCAAATTAAATGTAAAACCTGTGACGAATTGCTTCTTAAAGGAGCTAAAGGTTGTATTTCTTGTGGAACACCAATAGGTAATTTTCAGGATAAAAAACAAACTGAATTGAATCAAATTGAATTTGAACAAAAAGGTGATTTGAAAAAATTTAAAGCAACATTTACTGACACCGTTGGACAGGATTTAGTTGCTACATTTGGAGTTATGGTTGGAGTTGGAGCTGGGGTTCAAGTTCCTAAAAGGAAACTATCACAAATGAATATCTTAAAAACTAACTCAACAACAATACTTCAAGAAAACGAACAATTTCAAGAATCTGAAATATTAGAAGAAGATGAAGAGTTAGTTGAAGCATTGACATCCGTATTTAAAATTGATGGAGAAAATTTAATTTTTCAAACATCAAATTTGAAAGATCGAAGCAAATTAGATAAAGAAATAAGAATGTCATTACTTGTTCTTCTCGGCTACAAACACCTGCATAATTCAGATGAAATCAAAAGACAGACTTTAACTGATACTCTAAAAAAATCAAAGCTTAATAGTGGCAACTTTAGAAGATGGATTACTAAATGTGATGAGATTGTTCAACTTAAAGGAGGATTAATATCATTAACTCCTACAGGAAACACAAACGCCTTAAAAGTTATAAATGAAATTGTGGACACCAACATTACAAAAGGCAGTATAAGTTTTAGCAAATCAACTGGTGGTTCACGAAAACCAAAAATCACTTCAGGTGAAGCAAGCAATTCAAGTAACAGAAGTTCTAAATCTCCAAAAACATATCTTTTAAAAATAATTGATGAAGGATTTTTTAGTCAAATGAGAAGCTTGTCTGACATTATTGAACACTTGAAAAATGATCATGCGGTAACTTTTAGAACTTCTGACATTTCAGGACACATGGGAAAGTTTGTAAATAATAAAACACTTAAGAGAGAGAAAAAACCTACAGGTTATGAATATTACGTTTAATCGGGATAAATTAGATGCTGCTCTATTTGGTATAAATAATGAATTTAGAGAAAAAATACTTGATTCATATATTGAGCTAAAAAAAAGATATGCTAAGTCAAATTACAACAATGAATTTGACTCAGTAGGTATTTCATCAGGTAAATTTTGTGAAATCGTGTTTAGATGCCTTGAATTTGAGGTTTTTAAATCATATACACCGTTTGACAAACACATTTCAAACTTTCCAAATGAGCTTACCAAACTAGCACAATCACCTTCTACTGCGTCTAATGAATCAATTAGAATAATAATTCCTAGAGCATTATTATTAATCTACACTCTGCGAAACAAGAGAGGTATTGGGCATATTGGAGGTGATGTTCAAGCTAATTCTATCGATATAGGAACCATTGTAAAAATATCTGATTGGGTTGTATGTGAGTTAATAAGGATTTATCACAATTTACCTCTATCTGATGCTCAATTGGTTGTTGATTCTCTAAATATGAAAACACTTCCAGATATTTGGTCTTTATCAGACATGAAGAGAGTATTACGCGATGGTTTAAATTTTAGCGAAAAAACACTATTGCTTTTATATAATGAATTAGAAAATAAGGCTACTTTAAAGGAACTTTTTGAATGGACAGAATATAGCAGTCTTTCAATGTATAAATCAAAAGTAATAGTTCCACTTCATAAAGCAAAATTGATTGAATTTAACGCCAAAACTTTAGTCGTTGAAATTTCACCAAAAGGAATAGTAAAAGTTGAAGATTTAATTAAAAAAGCATAACAAAAGAAATACTTACCGCTAACACACGCTCTTAGGCACAAGCTGAAAAAAAAGACAGGGCTTAATTACGGTGATATACTAAAGTGGAAATTTACTTATATTTATTTCCTTTTAGAATTAAGTTTGAGACTTCCCAGCACACAAGAATAAGCATATTTCTTACACTTCCTACGAAAAATATTTTTCATATCACATAAACACAAAATACACTTTTCGACAAAAAAAGAAAAATATTACCTATTTGTTGATAAATTAATTGTCGATATTTATTCAAATTTAAAATACTATTCATATCTTTGGACAAACATTGTCAAGAACTAATTATGTCTAAAATTAATGTAGAATCTTTTGGTGAAATTCTTCGCAGAACTCGTGAAGAAAACCAAATGCCTTTGAGAAAACTTGCTGCTTTGCTTGACATTGATCAATCAACGCTAAGCAAAATAGAGAGAAATGAAAGAAAAGCAAATTCAGAGTTAATAGATAAACTCTCGACCATTTTTCAAGTAGACAAGAAAAAATTACATATATGCTTTATTAGTGACTTAGTAGCGTATGAGCTTATGAATGAGGAAAGTCCAAAGGATATATTAAAAGTAGCAGAACAAAAAATTGAATATCTAAGAAAATCTAATAGAATATCTTAATGGCATATAAAGTTACAAAAACCAAAGAAGAGAGTTTAGAACAATTAAAAAGTTTAATTGTAGCTTTTGAAAAAGAGTATACCTTTTTCAAAACCTCTCACTATAGTGAAGCTCAGTTAAGAAATGATTTTCTTAACCCACTAATGCAGACTTTTGGTTGGGATGTCTATAATAATGAGCCAATTAAATCTCAGTTTTTACGTGATGTAATTCAAGAAGAAAGTATCGATGTCGAAGACGAAGATTCAATTACAAAGAAAAATCCTGACTACACCCTGAGAATTCAAGGTTCGAGAAAACTTTTTATTGAAGCCAAAAAAGTTTCTATAGATATTGAGAAATCAGCCAAATCAGCTTTTCAAACAAGGCGATATGGTTGGAATGCAAATTTAGGCGTTTCAATTCTTACTAACTTTGACAAACTTATTGTATATGATTGTCGATATAAGCCCGCAGTATCAGATGAAGCGACTATTGCAAGATATAAAGTATTTCACTATTCTGAATACATAAACAATTTTGAAAAACTTTATAAACTTCTTTCATATCAATCAGTCGCATCGGGGGTTATTGATGAATACTTTTCTCTAAATCAAAATGATGTCACCACTTTTGATGATTATTTTTTAAAACAGATAGAAACTTGGAGACATCGATTAGCTACTGATATAATCTTAAGAAACAATGGATTCAACGATGAAGATATAAATTTCTTGATTCAACGTCTATTAAATAGGATTGTTTTCTTGCGCATTTGTGAAGATCGTGAAATTGAAAAATATGAAACTCTAAAGAGAATTAAAAATTATGACGAACTAAAGAGTCTGTTCATTCAATCAGACAAAAAATATAATTCAGGCCTTTTTGATTTTATTGAAGATAATTTTTCTCTTAATATAAATCTCAAATCTGAGATTTTGATTGAGATCTTCAATGAATTATATTATCCGACGAGTCCATATGATTTTTCGGTTGTTGACCCAGCAATTTTAAGTCAAATTTATGAAAGATACCTTGGTAGTAAGATTGTTATAGTAAGTCCTACTGAAATTTCAATTGTTGAAGAGCCCGAAGTTGCTGCTTCAAGTGGTGTTGTTCCAACTCCAAAGTTTATTGTTGAGAATATTGTGAAAGAAACACTTGAAACTCTTTTTGTTGATAAAAATTTGGATCAAATTCAATCATTTAAAATAGCTGATATCTGTTGTGGCTCAGGAACATTCTTGATTTCAATTTATGATTTTATTTTAGAGAAAATTACCCTAGCGTACATTGAAAATGGAATTGAGGATGATGAATTAATTTATCAAGCATACGATGGAGCATATTATCTAACCTTAAAGGCAAAACAAGCATTTCTACTAAATAACATTTTTGGAGTTGATATAAACCCTTATGCAGTTGAAGTAACTAAATTCAGTCTGTTGTTGAAATTACTAGAAAATGAAAACGCTGGTTCCATTGAAAACTATCTTACAAAATATCATCAGAAAATTTTACCAAACTTAGAGAGTAATATCAAGTCAGGGAATTCATTAGTTGATGAAAAGTATTTTCAATTTAATCCCGATTCAATCACAAATAATGAATTACTTTACAAAGTAAGACCCTTCAATTGGTTAGATGAATTTCCATTTCTAAAAGAGTCAAAAGGGTTTGATGCTATAGTGGGAAATCCTCCTTATGTACGTATTCAAAACATGGTGAAGTATTTATCTGAAGAAATAAAATATTACCAAAGTGATATTTCAAATTATACTGTTGCAAAAACAGATACTTTTGATAAATACTATTTATTTATACAAAGAGCTATAAATTTGATTAATTCAAATGGTATATTGGGTTATATTATTCCAAATAAATTCTTTATTGTAAAAGGAGGCAAATCATTAAGGCAATTTATATCCTCAAATAGTTCAATTTTTAAAATAATTCATTTCGGAGTGACACAAGTTTTTCCAAACAGAAGCACATACTCCACAGTTCTAATTTTAGATAAGAAACCAAGATTAACTTTTAAATTTGCAAGGGTAAAGAGAATTGCAGTAGAATTTATTGCAGGAAAGATTAATTATGTTGAATATAACAATAGTGTTTTCACTGATCAACCTTGGATTTTTATTTCTAGAGAGTCTGAAATTATCTTTAATAAAACTAGAGCAGCAAATACTATTCGATTAAAAGATATAGCAGAGATTCCTGTTGGTTTACAAACAAGTGCTGATAAAATATATATCATAGAACCACATTCTGAAACAAAAACAACATATAAATTTACTAAAGACAAAATTGAATATGAAATAGAAAAAGATATTTGTAAGCCTTGCTTATATGACCTTTCTTTTGGGATATTCGATTCCGTTAAACCAAATGCTCAATTAATTTTTCCTTACAATATTCAAGAAAATAAAGCTGATATTTTTTCTGAAGTTTTTTTTGAAGAAAATTTTCCACTGACATGGGCATATTTGAATGATTTCAAAACTACTCTCTCTAAGCGAAGTATTAATGGTTCTAAAGAACCAAAATGGTATCAATTTGGAAGATCTCAAAGTCTTACTAAATTTCACAATACTACTAAATTAATTTGGCCTGTACTTTCTACAAAACCAAGTTATGTCTTTGATGAAAATAATTTACAGTTTACAGGTGGAGGAAATGGTCCATATTATTCTATGACTAGTAATTCAAATTATTCTTTATTGTACATCTTAGGTATACTTTCACATCCATTATTTGAAGCAATGATTAAAGCTGGCGCAAGTGAATTTAGAGGTGATTACTATTCACACGGCAAACAATTTATTGAAAATTTACCAATTAGACAAATTGATTTTACAAATGAAGAACAAACAAAGCATTATAATGATATTATTAAAACAGTAATGCAAATTATTTCAACTAAAGCAAGTTACAATTCTATTTATATTAGTGCAAAAAAAAATATTCTTAAAAGGAAACTCGATTTTCTAAACACTAACCTGATAGCTCAGATAAATCTGTTGTATCTAATATCAAATGACGAGATAAATATCGTATTAAATGACGAATCGGTTTTTACTCATTCAAACGAATACTAAAAAAATGCAAGCAACTAAAATAGAAGATATCGATTCCAAAAAGTTAAGAGGTGGATATTATACTCCACAACAGATAGCTGATTTCATATGTAAATGGGCAATTACTAAACCAAATCAAAGAGTTTTAGAACCTAGTTGTGGGGATGGTAATTTTATTGAGTCTGCAATAAATAGATTTTTAGAATTAGGTGTACCCCGAGAAAAACTGTTCGGTTTACTCAAAGGAATTGAGTTGGTTAAAGAAGAAGCAGAAAAATCAAAGAAACGAGCAAGCAATTATGGCTTAAACTCAACAACTATAATTAATTCTGATTTTTTTGACTATATATCAAATGCTAATGGTGATGGTCACTATGATGTTGTAATTGGAAATCCTCCATTTATACGATATCAGAACTTTCCAGAAAAGCATAGAGACAAAGCCTTTGAATTGATGTTAGCAATGGGGCTTAAGCCAAACAAACTTACTAATATTTGGGTACCATTTCTTGTCTTATCAGCAAATGTATTGAATAAGGGAGGAAAACTTGGAATGGTAGTTCCAGCAGAACTCTTCCAAGTAAAATATGCAGCAGAAACAAGAATTTTCCTTTCTAAATTCTTTTCAAGAATTACGATTGTAACTTTCAAAAAATTAGTTTTTAAAGATATTCAACAAGAAGTTGTTTTGTTGCTTTGCGAAAAAGATGTTTCAACAAATAGAGGTATCAGAGTAGTTGAAGTAAACACACTTTCTGAGCTCGAAAGTTTAGATATTGCTCAGTCACAGAAATCACAAATCAAAACTTTAGAACATAGTTCAGAGAAGTGGACTAAATATTTTTTAGAAGAAAATGAAATTCAATTACTTAGAAAGATTAAATCAGATAAAAGAATTCAAACTTGTGGCGATGAAATGGATGTCGATGTAGGAATAGTAACAGGGAAAAATGAATTCTTTATGATTAACCAAGAGACAGTTACAAAATGGGAACTACAACCCTACACTCAAAAAGTTGTAAGTAAATCAAATCATTTTAAAGGGCTAGTTTTCAGAGATGATGATTTTGACACAAACTCTGAGGCACAGCATTCTGGATATTTATTTTTACCTCCAAATAATGATTTTAATGATTTACCAAAAGAATGTAGAGAATACATAAAATATGGTGAAGCTCAAGAATTTAATGTTGGTTATAAATGTCGAATTAGAAAACGTTGGTATATTACACCATCGCTTTGGACTCCTGATGCATTTGTTTTAAGACAAGTTGGAGATTATCCAAAGGTGATAATTAACAAAGCTGGAGCATCTTCAACAGACACAATTCATAGAGTAAAACTTAAAACAAATGTAAAACCAGAAATAGTTGCTCTATCTTTTTTGAACTCATTAACTTTTGCATTTTCAGAGATATTAGGAAGAAGCTATGGCGGAGGTGTATTGACATTTGAGCCGACAGAAATTGAGGAGATTCCAATGCCAATTTTAGAAAATTCGAAAATTGATTTTGAAAAAGTTGATTCTCTAATTCGTCAAAGAAGAATTGAAGAAGTTCTTGACATTGTTGATCAGGAATTACTTATCAAACAATTGAATTTTACTACTGTGGAAGTTCAAATGCTTAGAGGTATTTGGAGAAAACTAGCAGGAAGAAGGAATGGAAGGAAATAAAAAATGAATAGGTTAGAATGAAAATATATTAATAGAAGTTGAACCCCGTCCGCCCGTCCGTCTGGATATGTTCATTAAAAGAGAAAATGGTTGTGCTGGTTGTTGGTATATGTTATCCCAACTGTATGTACTATAAGGATTTTTAATCCGCTTATAAATTCAATATTGGACTACATCCCGATAGGCTTCGGCGTGA
>Ga0209430_1002114_pt1 | contig 13301 bp, 12 predicted proteins | sample BarGraIncub1133A_FD_184504 | JGI IMG/M metagenome (GOLD analysis project Ga0209430, IMG submission 184504) | Arctic peat soil microbial communities from Barrow, Alaska - Barrow Graham LP Incubations 11-33A (SPAdes) (version 2) | ecosystem: Environmental > Terrestrial > Soil > Wetlands > Peat... | reverse complement strand
TGAAACCATGAAGGCCGAATAAAAACCCACACCAAACTGTCCGATGATATCAAACTCTTCTTCCATTTCCTGTTCTGACTTGAAATCACTGGAACCGCTTTTGGCAATGGTTCCTAAATTTTCTTCAAGTTCTTTTTCGGTCATACCGATTCCGGTATCTTCAATGACCAGGGTTCGGTTATCTTTGTTTGGCATAATCCGGATGTAGTAGTCATCCTTATTGAATTTTTTGTCTTTGTCGGCAAGCGTCTTATAATAAACTTTATCGATTGCATCTGAAGCATTTGAAATCAATTCACGAAGAAAAATCTCTTTGTTTGTATAAATTGAGTTGACCATTAAATCCATTAAACGTTTTGATTCTGATTTAAACTGCTTTTTTTCCATTTTATGTACCCTTTCAAAATAACTTAGGTTTGTTAGCACTCTTATTGATTGAGTGCCAATGTGTCTATTTTAATAATAATTATACTCTGTGTCAACACTGTTAATGATTTTTATGGTTATTCTTTCTCAATTCTTAATAATTCAAAGCATATCCTGAGAAAAAGGACACTTCAATTGAGATCTACCTCATCACATTTTGGGTTGATGATTATTCAAAACCTCATTATACTATCAATATACAACACGTTGTTGAGTAATTCAAGAGGAGAAAATAAATATGATTACAATTCTTTGTGCAGGCTCCCCTGGGGATTTCCAGCCATATATCGCTTCGGCCATGGCTCTTCAAAACTATGGTAAAGTGGTTTTTAAATATTTTTCGTACTCAGGGCTCTCATGGCATTGAAAACCGCAATTAATGTAACGCCTGTGTCCGCAAATACAGCCTGCCACATGGTTGCTAAACCAAAGGTGCTTAACACCAGGAATATGGCTTTAATGCCCAGGGCAAAGACGATATTCTGCATTACAATGTTTCTTGTTTTTTTCGCAATTTTTATGGCTGTGACAATCTGGGATGGTTCATCATTCATGATGACAATATCTGCTGCTTCAATGGCGGCATCTGAACCCAAACCGCCCATGGCGATGCCAATATCGGCTCGTGCCAGAACAGGGGCGTCATTGATTCCGTCACCGACAAATGCCAGTTTTCCCTTAGAGGATTTTTTTCTTTCCAGGAGTTCAAGCTTTTCAACCTTGTCCCCTGGAAGTAATTCTGAATAAACTTCGTCCAATCCTAGCTGTTTTCCAATTTTGTCCCCTACCGTTTTTAAATCTCCGGTTAACATCATCGTTTTTTTAATACCGAGGACTTTCAGGGCTTTAATGGCACGGGCCGAGTCTTCTTTAACTTCATCTGAAATAACGATATTTCCGGCATATTGATGATTAATTGCAATATACAGCACTGTTCCCAGGGTTTCAACATCGTTATAAATAATCTTTTCACTATTCATTAATCGGTTATTGCCGGCAAGAACTTCTTTGCCCTCCACCGTTACCTTGATGCCATGTCCCGGAATTTCCTGGTGATTTTCAATGGCCTTTTGATCGATTTTAGTGGTGTAGGCTTTCATAATTGAGGTCGCAATGGGATGAGTTGAATAACTTTCAGCATAGGCTGCATATTTGATGAGTTCGTTATTGGTAACATCATTTTCAGGGTTTATTTCTGTCACTTTAAAAATGCCTTTGGTTAGGGTACCGGTTTTGTCAAATACAACGGTTTCCACATCATTCAATGCCTCCAGGTAGTTGCTGCCTTTGATTAAGATTCCCCGTTTTGAAGCGCCGCCAATGCCTCCGAAGAATCCCAGGGGTATGGAAATTACCAGTGCGCATGGGCATGATACCACTAAAAATACAAGGGCACGATAAAGCCAATCTGAGAAAACTGCTCCGGGAATCACCAAGGGCGGAATGGTTGCAAGGGCTATTGCGCTAAAAACTACCACCGGGGTATAATACCTGGCAAATTTTGTAATGAATTTCTCGGTTGGCGCTTTTCGCCTGCTGGCATTTTGAACCATATCCAAAATCTTGGACACCGTGGAATCGTCGAAATCTTTTGTCACTTCAATGGTCAAGACTCCATTTTTATTAATGCATCCGCTGAGGGCATCGTTGCCCGTCTCCAATTCCCTGGGGACTGACTCACCGGTTAAAGCTGAAGTGTCAACCATTGAAAAGCCTTCAATGACTCTGCCATCCAGGGGAATTTTTTCTCCTGGTTTTACAACAATCACCTCTCCGATATTGACGGCTTCCGGCGATACTTTTTTTAGTCCATCCCCACTTTTCAAATTTGCATAATCGGGTCGGATATTCATTAATGCGCTGATTGATTTTCTGGAATGATCCACTGCTTTATCCTGAAATAGTTCCCCGACAAGATAGAAAATCATGACTGCTACACCTTCAGCATAATCACCAATGGAAAAGGCGCCAATGGTGGCAATACTCATGAGGAAGTGCTCACTGAAAACCTGTCCCTTGGCGATTCCTTTGATTGCTCGCCAAACAACATCTCCCCCAACAACGATATAACTCACTAAAAACAATGTTAATTCTAGCCAATTCTCGAAATCAAAGAATATGCCGGCTGCAAAAAGTGCCCCGCCGATTATAAGTTTTATGAGGAGTTTTTTTTGAAGGTCGCCTTCTTTTGGTTCATCATCCTCCGAAAGATTTGGTTTAGTATGGTCTACAGTCCCTTGAAAAATTACCCTTACAGTAGGTTCGTGCTTATGGACGATGACCTTTATTTTCTCCTGTAACTCTTCATCATAAGAATCTGTTTCTATGGTTAATGTTTTATTTATGAAGTTCATATAAGCATTAATACCTGTAAGCTCATTAATTTCATATTCAATCTTGGCAGCGCAGTTTGCACAGCAAAGACCTTCGAGAATTATTTCGTTTTTTAACATAGCTGATTCTCCTTATTATTTTTCCTCTGAAATATGAATTAATCCCTGGTTTAATATTTGTTTGACGTGTTCATCATTTAACGAATAGAATACAATTTTTCCTTCTTTTCTGTTCTTTACCAGATTCGCCTGTTTTAAAATTCTAAGCTGATGGGATATGGCAGATTGGGTCATATTCAAAAGAAAAGCAATGTCACAAACGCATATTTCTGCTTCATCCAGGGCCCACAGTATTCTGATTCTTGTAGAATCTCCAAAAACTTTAAAGAATTCTGCCAGATCATAAAGCGTCTCTTCCTGGGGCATTTTATTTTTTATCAAGTTGACGATGTCTTCGTGGATGACGTCACAGTCACACCGTTCAATGGGTGGCATATTATTTTTCATAGGTTCTCCTCTGTTATTCTTTAGTTGAACACTTGAACAATTGTTCAACTATAATATGGTTATTATAACCTCTTTTTCAACAACCTGTCAACATATATATGAAAGATTGTTCATGCGTTCATATAACAAATGCTACCAATACCGTCAACGGTTCGATAACAAAATAAAAACCAACGATTGAAAAATCGTTGGTTCTGAAATACTGACTGTATTAAATCATCGTTTATTATGCAGAGTATCGACAATTTTATTAATTATTAGTATTCTTATTATGATATAGAATCTTTTCCATATTCAATCTTATATAACAAAGCGTTAATTTTCTCATTCAATTTATCAACATTGGTTTCTAAGGAGTTGTCAACCTGAGAACAATTACCGTCGAACCCATAAATTCTTCCGCATCTTAGTTCATTGAGAATATAATTTATCTCTGCTATTTCTTTTTCATATTTTCCTGTAACATCAATTACTTTTTCCACTAACATTCTCCTTTAAATAATAACCACTCCTGGATTTCTAATCAACTAAGGCCGCTCCGAATTGATAGGCTTTTTCGCAATCCACAGGAAATACCTCTTTTCTTCTTTTCGCTTTGGCCCCAGCGTTAAAACCGATGGCCATGTATTTAGAATAGTCATCAAATTGCAAGGTATCTGTAACAGTTAAATGTTTTGAACTCCCAAAAAAACGTTTCAAAATAGCTTCGTAACCTTTGAATTTTTGTTCATAGCCCAAGTCTTTAATAACCTTTTCAGGTGCATTCATGGTAAAAATAAAGCCGGTTTTTAACGTTTTAGGAACCAGAATGGAACGTTCTTTGTCATAGACTAAATATTGAAAAAACAGCCGTTCGAGAAAACTTCGCATCTCTCCGGTTACCTCGCCTAGATAAATGGGTGAGCCTAGTATAAAAGCATCTGCAGCTTCGATTTTATTAAATAATTCTTTCAAATCATCTTTTACCGCACATTTGCCATAGCTTTTTCCCCCTAATACCTTACAGGCAAAGCAACTGTTACACCCTTTAAAATTCAAATCGTATAAATGAATCATCTCTGTCTCTGCTTTTTTAAAAGTCGCCCCTTCCAGGGCTTTTCCCAGCAATATGGCTGTATTTCCATTCTTTCTCGGACTTCCGTTAATTGCAATAACTTTCATTAATTTCTCCTTTTCTTCATAATATATTTTTTGCTTCAACAATTTTAATAAGAAATTTTAAACCAGTGGCTTTTTTTTGATAAAGTTGCCTTCTTCCAAATCGGTAAAGGCTTGGTGTAATTCTTCTTCGGTATTCATAACAATGGGTCCGCCCCAGGCTACCGGTTCTCTTACCGGTGGTGCTGAAAAAAGAATGATGTGGAAAGGGGTGCTGATAGCACTCATTTCCACAAAATCGCCGTCACTAAAAAGAAGGGCTGACTTCTCCTCATAGGTCTTACCATCCACTCGGCCTTCCCCCTCCATTAAAAAGACAAACACAGTTTCTCCTTCTGGTGTGGGTATTCGAACTTTTCCTCCGACTTCCACGATGATATCCAAAATCATGGCCTGAATATGATGGGGTTTCACACCGGTGGTGCCTTCATAGGCTCCGGATATGACCCCGACGCTAAAGCCATTGCCTTTGACAATGGGAACGTTTTCTTTTCGAATTTCAAAATATTTGGGTTCTGTCATTTTGTCCGACTTGGGCAGATTCAGCCATAATTGAAACCCCAGCATTCTTTTGGAAGCTTTGGGCATTTCCTGGTGCAAAATTCCGCTACCACTTGTCATCCACTGAGAGCACCCTGATTCAATGGCGCCTTTGTTTCCCAAGCTATCCTGATGTTCAATACGCCCTTCCACAAGATAAGTCACGGTTTCAATGCCACGATGGGGATGCATGGGAAATCCCTTTATATAATCCTCGGGGTTTTCGGAATCAAAGGAATCCAACATTAAAAACGGATCAAAATCTTCAACGGTAGGATGGGATAAAACACGTCTCAGATGAACACCTGCGCCATCGACAGCATTGATCCCTTGGACCACTTGAATCACTTTTCTTTCTTTCATGAAGTGCCTTCTTTCTTATTAATTATATTAATTTACACGAAAGTTCGCTATTTATTCGTTCTTTCCGAACAAACCGCCCGTTGCTCTCCAGTTTTAGCTTACTTCTTATTGTATTCCCAAAAACATTCCTGAAAATCTATTAAATCAAAAATAAAAAGAATTCATGGTTTTAATTTTTAACCACACATGTTTTTTAGATTTTTCAAGCTGGAATTATATGCCATAGTTTTATTTTATTGAAAATTTGATGACGGATTTGGGGCAGTTAGCCACACATTCACCGCATAGAATACATTCTGAATTTTTCATGTTTCCTTTTTCAACCATTTGATCAACATCCAAACTCATCGAGCATTTCTTTGAACATTGTTTACAGGAAATGCAGTTTTCAGAGTTGGCTGATAAATGTAACGAGGGGATTTTTAAAGCATCTTTAATTTTCGTGCCGATGACCATAAAGGGTGCCATCCAGCATACATAATGACAAAATCCCCGTTTACCTCCGACCAATGACACTGTTACAATTAAAAAAACCACGCCATAATATACAATGTACGCCAGGGGATTGACGACAGATATGCCGTAGGTTGTCTGGTACAAGAAATCTATTTCCTTAATCCCGCCGGCTGAAAAGAAAAAGACGAGTATGATGATCATCCAGGGAATCCAGATGCCATATTTTATCCAGTTGAGCTTACCGCCTTTGGTCTTTTTATCGACCCCAAGGGTCATGCATTCCTGAAGCCCTCCTGCCGGGCAAACCCAGCCGCAAAAGCCTCTGCCCAAAAACAAGGATACCAAAAAAAGTAGGCAAAACACAATAAAGCTACCGGTAATAATGCCTTCACTGGCGCCCTGAATGACCAGGTAAGGTGAAAAATAATAAATGGTTACCGGAAACAATAAAAAAGAAATGATGACCAGGGTTTTTCTCAGCTTTTGTCTATTCATGAGATTCACCTCCGTTTTCTTTGCTTTGATATGATTCCAGTAAAGCCAGAGCTTCATTTGACCACTCTAAATAGGCCGAATAAATTTTCTCGCCGAAAAGCACAGTTAATAAATAATATAAATGATCGCTGCTCTCATCTTTCACCTTCATTAATTCGGTTTCAAAGCCCTTAAGTACTGGGAGTTCCCTGGCATAGTTGTCTCGGAATTTTTCAACATGATCGATGTTCTTTTGAACATCCAGGGCACTGCCGAAAAAAAGTTTTAAAAGAATTTCGTATTTCACAAAGTCATTTTCAACAGGTTTTGCCAACCAGAGAGTTAAGGCGTCTCTTCCTTCATCGGTAATGGCATAAATAATCCGTTCAATTTTTTGACCCATGCTGTCATTTCTTTTGGTGACCCAGCTCTTTTTCTCTAAAAGACTGAGGGTAGGATAAATCTGACCAAAACCTGCCCCCCAAAAATAACTTAGTGCTGTGTCAATTCGTTTTTTAATGTCATAACCAGTTAAGTCTTCGTGGTTTAAGAACCCTAATATCACATAGACAGTTTTGTTTTCTTTTCCCATGCTTTGTCTCCTTCTAATCATATCAATTTGATACGTTTATAATATATCAAATTGATATGATCGTCAAGGAAGTTTTTGGATTTTAAGCATCATTTATTTTCATTAAATGCTAGTCATGTTAAGACCTAGCCTAACAATAATGTTGTCTACTCTTTGTTTTTAAGTGCCGCGGCCATTTCAATTTTACTAATTCTTCTGATATGAAAGAAATTAATGACGAAGTATGACATCATGCCGATTGCCACAATCTCAGCATATAAATACATGGGAATGTAGACTGGCAGATAGCCGCTGAGTTTCATCATTGCAAGCTCAAAACTGCCTTGAATACCAAGAGTTACCAGTGGCAATCCCAGTAATAAGGATCCCAGAACCACCATGGTTGTGGCTGTTAAATACAGCTTTCTGATTTCCTTTGTCTCATAGCCGAAGACCTTCATAAATGAAATGTAAAGGGCATTTTTATCGATGACAAGTTTGGTGAGAATATACATCAAAACGAGATAAATCACGATTGCAACCCCAAGGCATATGGGCACCATCTGTTCAAAGGAGGATAGCATCTGATCCCCAAGCTGTGACATATCTTCCGGGGTGATGACGGTAGCCAGGCTGTTTTCAGGGAGATTTAATTCCGTATCTGAAAAATAGCCATTAAAATAGTTGCTATCAACATTAAGCAGGGTATTTAGCTGTTTTTGACTCATAAATACGGTTAATGCTCCAGGATAATCGTAAATTCCAATGACTTTTAAATCATAGCTCTTGTCTGTATAGGGGTTTACAAAAGTCACCATATCCCCCACTTTGGCTTTTAGCTTTTTAGCCAAACCGTCAGAAAAGGTCACCCCTTTTTCATCATCAGAAATCTTTAGTTCTTTAAAATAAACTGAATTTTCACGGAGTCCGTAAAAAGAAACTTCTAAATTTTTATTTGCCGGGGTGTAGTAGGTTTCCAAAGATGAAAATGTGAGCTTTTCAGCATTGCCCGGGTTCTCTGCTTCTGCCGGTGCTTTTAAAATATACTGATAATCTGCCACCGCGGATTGTGTAATGGAATCCACATAGTGATTCATCATAGGGGTCAGACTAAGACCAAACATGAGTATAAAGCTGGCAAAAAGCACCCCGACGAAAAGCGTGATATAGCTGCCGATGTTTTGAATGATCACCCGAATCCGAAAGCGGGTTAAAAAAGAGAAGTCCGGAAGCTTAATTGCTTTTCTGTTTGTTTTTTTCTTAAGCTCTCGTCTTAAAAAATTAAGTGGTGAAATGGACAGCTTTCGCCTCAGGGCCACAAAATTAATACCGATCATAATCACAATCGGTAAAACGGTGGTCAAAAGCAGTGCTTCAAAGTTCAGTTTAACTTCCATAGGCGGTAAGCTGTAACTGCCATAATACATCTCTTTAAATAAACCGGGCATGAGTGTATAACCGATGGCATTCCCGATCACGGCACTTAATAGTGTGACCATAAGAGGCATGGCTATATAATGCGTCATTAATTCTATTTTTTTATATCCGGAAGCAAGAAGGGTCCCAATAATAGGAGCTTCGGCTTCTATGGTGCTCCCTATGATTATGGAAAACACAAATGCCATAATGCCAATAATAATATAGAGAAAGACTTTCATCATGGGCACATCCGAACCCATATCATCTTCAATAAATGAAATACTCTGATTGTTCTCAGCGGTGGTAAAATTCGTCAGCTGTGTTTCGTTTTTAACAAGGCTAACCTTGATATCATCGGATAGTGTTCGTTTTTCTTTCTCGGACAAATCGCGTTGATTAAAAGTATAGGAATAATTGTGGATGATATTATTTTCAGGAAAGGATTGAAAAACATCCTTAGTCATGATTCCGATTCCGAAATGAAAGGAATCCATCATCAATTCCGAATTGTTCTGAAACAAAGAACTATAATCCGGCACAGCAATCAGCCCAGTGATTTTCATCGGGGTATCGTTAACCGTTAGCGTATCCCCAACTGAAAGTTTGTTGCTGGTTGCAAATAAGCGTTCAACGGCAATTTCATTATCCTTAATCGGACTGTTTCCCTCCATCACGGTTGCCAGATTGATTTGTTCTCTGTTTTCATAGATCCTGAGTGTGGTTTCACTGTTGGTTTGCTCATTTACATAATCATTCTCATAAATGGAGACACCCAGTTTTTCAGATTCTGTTATTGCCTCTGGGGTTATTTCATCTTTTGATGAAAATGATCCGTCTTCTAATTTAGATTCAATTCTGTTTTCCTGGAATGATTTTTGTACACCGGCTGAAACAGCTAAAAATCCGGACATCAAAGCGATGGTCACAGTCAGCATGAGGAATATGGCTAAATATCTTCCTTTGTTTGCTTTTAAATCACGGATGTAACGCTTTCTTAATGGGTTTTTCATGATTGCATCACTCCCCTTACCATTCCAGATCTTTGGCGGCAACAGGGTTTTCATTGACACTATCAGTTAGAATCCGTCCGTCATGAAGTTTCAGCACCCGATGAGCCATATGCTTAATGGCCTCATTATGGGTGACAATCAAAATGGTATTATTGTAGGTTTGATTAATTTTTTCAATTAATGACAGTATCTCTTTTGATGTTTTATAATCCAGTGCGCCGGTGGGCTCATCGCAAAGCAGCAGTGCCGGATTTTTAACCAGGGCACGACCAATAGCGCAGCGTTGCTGCTGTCCCCCGGACAACTGATTCGGAAACTTATCTTTATGCTCCCAAATTCCAAGGGTGTGGAGCAGTTCGTCAATGGGCAGAGGATTTTTACTGAGGTATTCACAGACTTCAATATTTTCTTTAGCCGTCAGATTCGGGATGAGATTGTAAAACTGGAACACAAATCCCAGCTTATTCCGACGATACTGTCCCAGACTTTTTGCATCCAGCTTTGATAGTTCCTGGCCATCAACACAAATGCTGCCACTGTCAATGCTTTCAAGACCTCCTACCACGTTTAAAAATGTGGATTTTCCGCTTCCGGAAGGTCCTAAAATAACGCAGATCTTACCTTCCTCTAAATCGGTTGACACACCATCCAGCACTTTTACTTTAGCGCTGCCGTTGCCATAACTTTTATCCAGTCCTTTTACCGAGAAAAACATCCTGACCATTTCATTTTTGTTTACCATAACAAGTTACCTCCATTTAATAAGAATAACTCCATGGCACGTGCAAATCGGTTAAATTTGTTTCTTATTGGGTGATTTTTCAGTTTTTGGACAAATAAAAAACACCTGTGAAACAATAATTAGTAAACTACTGTCCCACAGATGTTTAAAAGTCGTCATCTGCTATCACGCGTTGTGACCCGGCCCCACGAATTTCAACGAAACACTGCTTCATCAAAAATTCATCGCCTGCTCAGTTTGTACTGTAGATAATATGCAGTGCAAAGAGTATTTATTAGATGATATGATATTTTGATGCATTTGTCAAGGGGTATCAATTATTTTATTTCAACTTCTCTTTTTATTTCGATCTTCTTTTTCAATTCATCCAATATTTTTTACCAAGACCGCTATGCTAGGATGCAATTAGATAGATGATTAATAATGGAATCATTTTTATTAAAAATTGCAAATATAAAATAGATGCCTTTTTATAAGACACTTCATATATGGTTGTATGGTACATCAAAGTGGACACTAAAATAGCATCAACTATCCCAATTAGAATGAGAATTACAATAGGAGGAAACAAAATAAATCTTTATCTTTCACATTTAAAAAAACTTTTTTGGGTAAATTAATAAATAAACTAAGCTTTTCATTTCTTCTCCAATTCACTAAAAATCATGACCTCAGGCACTGCCATTAATGGGACTTATTATTTTCAATATAAAAAAGCAAACATCTCAAAACGTCTCTATGTCAGTTCTGAGTCTGTCTTTTTGCAATCACAAAATTTCCTGTTATTGATAATACTGCAACAAGTGCTAATCCAACGGCTGATATCATAAATTTGAATATAATACTACCGCCACTAAGAGAATTTGATAAGGCATTTAAAATAATCGGCGACATAAACATCCCCATATTAACCGCTGCTGTTACAATGGCAATGGCTGTTGCGAACATTCCTGGTGCTACTGCATTTGCAGCGATAAATGTTCCTGCCGGCATAATTGTTGCTAATCCAAAACCCACGCATGCTGCAGCAATGAAGAGTGAAGGTAACGTACCTACTGTAAAGATTAAAGCCATCCCAATAACGGTGACTATCAATGCCGCCGGGATTGTAAAACTCTTTAAAACTCGTGTTATCCTTCCGAATAAAATACCTGTAACCATGCCAGCTGCTAACATCGTTGTATTAATAAAGCCACTGGTAGATGCATCTCCAAACCCTTTATTGACGACCAAAGATGCAATATTTGCTTGAAAAGCAAATATAAACACACCAAAAAGAAACATTATTACGGCTGTAAAGTATACCGTACCATTAAGCTTCCAGCTTTTTTCCAGAACTCCAACACTGTTTTTCTCGACAGCTGCAATCGGCTGTTCATTTGGCAGATTTTTTATAACAATAACAATAACCGGTATAAATACCAGGTAGACAATATAAGAATAATTCCATTGGATACCTGCCAGCAAACCCGAGGTAAACATCAGCACCATACCGCCACCATTAACAAAAGCAGATTGCAGCCCCATCATGGCACCACTTTCCGATCCTGTAAAAAAGTCTGCAATTAAAGCCATGGTCATGGTAGAATTAATTCCCTGGGCAACCCCAACGAGAACACTTCCAAATAATAAAACCCAAATACTGATAGATCCTAAAAACAATCCAACCATACCACCCATCAATCCGCAAATCAATCCAAAAATAACAATATTCTTTTTGGGTATTCTCATTGAAAGAGGACCTGCCGCAAATGCAAAAATAAGCCCCAACAGAGCTGGTAAGGTTAGAACCATTTGAATCAGTGATACATCAACCCCAACATAATATGCCTGAATATCAGCCAATATGGCAGATGCAGTCAACGAAATCATGCATAAGGTTGAGATCGACATGATAGCAAATTTAATTTCCTTCTTTTCCAATTTATACTCCTAATTTAAACTTTATAATTCTCTTTTTCCTAAATTTATTTAACCACGGTTCAAAATTCAATGACTTTTGGATCATTTGCAAAAGATGATATAGTCGCTACCACATCTTTGAGATACAATACCTGTGTATTTTCGTCATCGGCAGAGTATCTATCTTTTAAGCTTGGGTAAGCCTCCAACATATGTTCTTTTGCTGCAACACGATTATCTTCAACTGCAATCGCTTGAACTCGAATCCAAGTATCCCCATCAAATGCTGAAATCTCAATTTTAGGATTTGTCAACATCTGTTTTGATACATCTTTTACTTTCCCAGTTTGAATATAAAGTTTTTTCTCAAACATGTCGATTGTTCCGAATGGTCGAACCCGAGCCTGGTCTCTCTCTTCCGTTGCTAAAAAATACGTACCACATTTTTTTAAATAATCATATACTTCTTCCATTACTTTCTCCTTCAATTCATTTATATTTGACATATACCTCTTTTGTATTATAATTATATATCGTATAACAGAATACGCAAGTACGATCTTTTAGTATTGTAAGTATCTTATTGGATACTATAAAATAGGAGGTATCATGGAAAAGACTTATTTGGCATTTGCCCCTTTGTAACAACGCAAAAAATACTTACCGGAAAATGGACCTTAATTATCATGCACTTTTTAAGTGAAAGCACCTTTCGATTTAATGAATTACAAAGAGCACTCCCTACCCTTACTTCAACCACACTGACCAAACAATTACGTATGCTGGAAGAAAATGGATTGATTGTCAGAATGGTGTATAATCAAATACCGCCTAAAGTGGAATATTCTTTAAGTGACCTTGGAAGAAATTTTAAACCGGTATTAGATGAATTGCAGATTTGGGGAGACCTCTACATAGATTTTCTAAAGGAAAGAGTTTCAGAATAATTTTAATGTCGGTACTTAGACGATGTTTTAATCTTTACTTACTGATTAGTTTATTAGATAATGCTTGCGAATTGAAAATATCATTGATAAATGCTGCAAATACCATAAATCACTACTCTAGGATACAATTAAATAGATGATTAATAATGGAATCATTTTAATCAAAAATTGTAAATACAAAACAGATGCTTTTTTGTAAGAAACATCATAAACTTTTGCAAATCCAACAATTAATAGGTATATACTCCATAGATTAAAGATATTTAAAAAATTATAAACGATCAGAGAAATAATATGAAAGTTTTCAAAAGTGAACCACGAAATTGTATAATGTGCACGCTTGTCAAGACACGAGATCGAAATATTTAAGATAAAGCTCCTTTCGTGTGATTGGTTATGCTGCCAGGGTTTGATTTTCATAAAATACAGCTGCCGGAGTTTCATAATCATGCC
>Ga0209430_1002112_pt1 | contig 13306 bp, 12 predicted proteins | sample BarGraIncub1133A_FD_184504 | JGI IMG/M metagenome (GOLD analysis project Ga0209430, IMG submission 184504) | Arctic peat soil microbial communities from Barrow, Alaska - Barrow Graham LP Incubations 11-33A (SPAdes) (version 2) | ecosystem: Environmental > Terrestrial > Soil > Wetlands > Peat... | reverse complement strand
TATAATCAGCAACTGATTTTAAAAACAACATACATTCTACAAAAGAGAAATGTCCAACACACAAAAGAAAAAAATCTAATGAGCAATAAAACAATACCTATGCTAATTAATTAGCATAGGTATTGTCTTATTGCTTTAAAGCTTATAAAAATATTCTTTACAATTAATTACAATAACCACAATTTGACCGCTACATTCTTTTCGCACCTTCATATGCCAGCTCGGAACGCTCGCATTCATCCTCAGTAAGAGTAATCTGGAAGCATAGAGAACTTCCTTTCATCTTTTCTGCTGCATAGCTTAGACCATTTGTTCTTATATCTAGAAAAGGATGGTCTATCTGCTCTGGATCACCTATTAATATTATCTTTGTGCCCATTCCTGCGCGGGTTATAATTCCCTTTACCTGTTTTGGAGTCAGATTCTGTGCTTCATCAATAATTACCCATTGTTTTGTAATCGACCTACCTCTTATAAATGCTATCGCTTCAGTACTAATTATTTTTCTATCAAAAAGCTCATCAATTTTATCTTTGAGTTCTTTTTCACTGTTATATCGTTCACTTTCATCGTTATCAATCAAAACCTCCAAATTATCTATGATAGGTCTTAAGAAAGGGGCAATCTTTTCCTGCTCGGTTCCAGGCAAAAATCCTATATCCTCGTCGAATTTCACATTTGGGCGACATACCAATATTTTTCTATAAGGTTTACCAGATTCTGTAATCATTTTGTGGAGACCAACAGCAAGTGAATAAAATGTTTTCGCAGTTCCTGCTGATCCCTTGATAATTACAAGGGGTGCCTTTACAGTATCCATCATTAATGCCTCTTGGATAAATTTCTGTCCTGCATTCCTTGGGGTAACACCGAAAGGATGTTCCTGCTTGAACTTAAGGGGAACAATTTCCTTGCCATCAAAACGAGCTAACGCTGTCTGTTTTTCATTAATGCAAGAGTGTATTATCAAAAACTGGTTTGTTACAAGTTCAATGCTCTCTTTCTTCTTGGAATTATTGGGAAAATGAAATAAGTCTTCTGGTATCAGATTAGAGTTTTTGTAAAACTCGTCTAATTTCTGCTCTGTCGTAAAAACATCATAACGGCCTTTGTACTGTTCATCATAAATTGGAGCCTGCTCTGCAAAAAAGTCCTGTGTTGCTATCCCTAAGACATCAGCCTTGATTCTTACAAATATATCTTTTGTAATTAGAAATACCTTTTCTCCATTTTCATGCAGTCCCTTACAAACCTTCAATATTCTATTATCGTTCACACTTCCTATCCAACTTTCAGGAAGCTTCACTTCATGAAAGTTCATCTCAATACGAAGCGTTCCTCCATTCTCAAGCTTAACTCCTTTACTTAAATTACCTTTTTCCCTCAATCCATCAATCAGCCTTGCAACATGCCTTGCATTTGCACCAAGCTCGGTATTATCCTTCTTAAATTTATCAAGTTCCTCCAGCACTACCTCCGGTATAACTATATTGTTGTCCTCAAAGGAGTAAAGTGCATAAGGAGTATGTAGCAAAACGTTGGTATCAAGAACAAATGTTTTTTTAGATTTTTTCATTAATTATCGCCCCTTGTTTATAAATATTTTGAATATAATTGATAAAATTCAGAAAATTTACTTGTACATTTTGTAGATTCATATATTTTCACCCTTATAAGTTGATAAAAATATAGATTATTTATATTCTCAATATAATCTAGTGATGATAACATAAGATTAATGTAGAGTAAATTTTTAGTTAACTGTTAAAAAATCTTTTCGTCCCTGCTATCCGTCCAGGCTCTGCAAAAATATACTTTATTGCTATATTATTTTTAGCTGTGCTGCCGACTCAAGTCCATTTGCAGCAGGCTATTAAATTATAGATTCTCCAATACGTTAAAAAAGCCCCTGAAGTAAAGCCAGCTCTCGCTCGCTCGCTTTACTTCAGGGGCTAACCATACTCCCAAACATTTAAACCTAATATCAGTACGCCTTACCCCAATAAACCATTGTCTTTGCAGGTTTTCCACAGCACATGCACTTATCTGAGATTTGCTCCTGCTCGAAAGGCATACACCTCGCTGTCGCACTAGTTTTTTCTTTTACCTTGTCCTCACACTCTTGCTCCCCACACCACATTGCTTTTATAAAGCCTGGAGTGGTATTTAATACCTGTTCAAACTCATCTAAGGTAGTTGCTGTATAAGTCTTCTTGTCTCTTAACTCTCTTGCCTTTTCTAGCAATGACTTTTGGATATCAATAAGAAGGTTTTCAACAGTCTCTTCCAAATCATCAATTGGCGTAAATATTTTCTCTCTGGTATCTCTTCTTACCAATACCACCTGGTTCTTCTCTATATCCTTAGGACCTATTTCAAGACGAAGAGGAACACCCTTCATTTCATATTCGCTAAATTTCCAGCCAGGCATCTTGTCGCTATCATCAATTTTTACTCTGAATTTTGCAGATAACTTTGACAATAACTCATTTGCCTTATCCAGTACACCTTCTTTTTGCTGCGACACAGGAATTATTATTACTTGTGTAGGCGCTATTACAGGTGGCAATATCAAACCACTGTCATCACCATGCACCATTATAATTGCACCAATAAGACGGGTTGTCACTCCCCACGAGGTTTGATGAACATATTGGAGCTGATTGTTTTTATCTGTATATTGAATCTCGAAAGCCTTTGCAAATCCATCACCAAAATTATGCGAGGTACCTGACTGTAATGCCTTGCCATCATGCATCAAGCTTTCTATGGTATAAGTGGCTTTTGCACCAGCAAACTTTTCTTTGTCAGTTTTCCTTCCTTTAATTACAGGAATTGCAAGCACATTTTCGCAAAACTCCGAATAAACATTTAACATCTTTATGGTTTCTTCCTGAGCCTCTTCTTCAGTAGCATGTGCGGTATGTCCTTCCTGCCATAGGAATTCCAGAGTTCTCAAAAATGGTCTTGTAGTCTTTTCCCAGCGAACGACAGAGCACCATTGGTTATATAGCTTTGGTAAATCTCTGTATGAATGAATAATATTAGCATAGTGCTCGCAAAATAGTGTCTCAGACGTAGGTCTAATGCATAATCTCTCTGCAAGTTTTTCATCCCCACCATGAGTTACCCATGCAACTTCAGGTGCAAACCCTGCAACATGCTCTTTTTCCTTTAGCAATAAGCTCTCTGGAATAAGCAGCGGCATATATACATTTTCATGTCCAGTAGCCTTGAATCTATTATCCAATTCCTTCTGTAAGTTTTCCCAAATAGCATAGCCATATGGCTTTATAATCATACACCCTCTAACACTTGAGTAGTCCACCATTTCAGCCTTTTTTATAACATCAGTATACCATTGTGCAAAGTCATCATTCATAGATGTTATTGCTTCCACTAATTTCTTATCTTTAGCCATCTCTACCTCCAAAAAATCTATTTATCATTAAATTTATATAAATCCAAAAAGTTCTATCTATCATTATACAATAAATGTATCATAGTATGTCAATACTCTTGCAGTGTCATACTGGGTATATTATAATGTTTGTGTACATTCTGGAAGGGAGAAAATAAAATTATGAAGGTTGGGATAGGCCAAGATAGTCATAGATTTGATTTTGAGAAAACTAGCAAAAAATTTATTCTAGGCGGAGTTGTATTTGATGGAGTGACTCCTCTTGCTGGAAATAGTGACGCCGATGTGGTTCTACATGCAATAACAAATGCTATTTCTGGCGTAACGTGTGTTAATATTCTCGGGGAAATAGCCGATGAAATGTGCCAAAAAGAAGGAATCACAGACAGCTCAGCATATGTAATAGAATCACTGAAGTATCTGTTGAACATAAAAATTGTTCACATCTCTATTTCCATAGAATGCTCATATCCAAAAATAACACCTAAAATACCAGAAATGCAGAAAGTGATTTCAAAGCTTCTTAGCATTCCCGAGAATAGTGTAGGTATCACAGCTACCACTGGTGAAGGTCTTACTGCATTTGGGCAAGGAAAAGGTATTCAGGTCTTTTGTTGCGTAACAGCGCTATAAACAGATTTCTTAATCTTTTTAAAACAAAATCCTCACAAGTTAACTATAATCGACTCCCCAATGGCTAGATCTTCTGGGGTAGTAATTTTTATGTTTTGATAATTACCCTCAACAATTTTGACTGGTATACCTTGTCTCTCAACCAAAATCATGTCGTCGGTACCAATATAGTTACTCTGGATAGCCTTTTCGTGTGCATCCATTATAATGTCGTATTCAAACCCCTGCGGTGTCTGAATACTCCACAGATTACTTCTATCTGGAGTAGACTCTACGAAACCATTTTGGTCAGAAATTTTAATGGTATCCTTAAGCCTAACTCCAATACCACATGCGCGATAGTTTTTTGCTGCATTTATACAATCAACAATATTTTTGTTTGTTACAAAAGGTCTAGCACCATCATGGATTAGCACAATTGTGCAATTTTCATTCACTGAGCAAAGTCCCTTATATACTGAATTCTGACGCTGTGCTCCACCACTAACCAATGACTTTACTTTTGAATAATTGTAGTGTTCAACTATTGTATGTCTGCAAACATTTATATCCTCTTCGTTAACTACAACAATAATGTTATCAATGTCCTCACATTGCTGAAACACATCTATAGTTCTTGCCAAAACAGGAATACCAGCAATCTCAATATACTGCTTGTTGATGTCAGAATTCATTCTTATACCTTTTCCAGCGGCAGTTATTATAGCTGTTACGTTCCCTCTAAACCGATCCTTCTGTACGTCCAAGTTCACTCCTAGCCTACATTAGCCCTAATTGTACGATGCCTATCTTAGTTAGCAAAAATGCTCCACTAAAAATATGTAAGCAACTATTTATTGGGCTTTGCAAAAATCAATCTTCCAGCAGAGGTCTGAAGTACGCTGGTTACAATGACTTGTATTGTTTCTCCTAAATACTTTCTACCACCTTCTACGACAATCATAGTTCCATCTTCTAAAAATGCTATGCCTTGACCGCTCTCCTTACCATCCTTTACCACCTGAACGCTCATTTCTTCCCCAGGCAAAGCTATTGGTTTAACTGCATTAGCCAGCTCATTTATGTTTAAAACTTGTATCCCTTTAAGACTTGCTACCTTGCTAAGATTATAGTCGGTGGTCACTAGCTTGCACTTAAGCTTTTGTGATGTTTTTAAAAGCATTTCATCAACTTCTTGAATATCTGGATAACTAAACTCTTCAATTTTCACCACATGACTACTATCCTTCTGAAGCAAATTTAAAATATCAAGTCCTCTTCTTCCTCTCGCTCTTCGGAGTGCATCAGTAGAATCTGCAATATGCCTTAGCTCTTCTAGCACAAAGGAGGGTATAATGATATCCCCATCTATAAAGCCCGCAGCACAAACGTCTAATATTCTTCCATCAATTATCGTGCTGGTATCCAACAGCTTTGATATTTTTTCATTGGATACCTTGCTAGAATTGATTTTTGTATCTTTAAAGAGTTCAAATAAATTTTCATTCCTTTTTCTAAGAGAAAGCACCACCCCGGCAAATCCAAATAAAATGTTAATTATAACAGCAAAAGTTACTCCTATTATCTGAATCTTTATAATCGGTATGCTTATCAGATTTGCTACAACCAAGCCAATAATGAGCCCAATAGCACAAACAAACATTTCAGAAAGAGTAATATTTTGAATTTGACTTTCAAACTTGTCAATAAAACCACCGACAAATCCAATGATTTTCGCAGCCATGAAATAAAACAGGGCACAAAAAATCAATGAAAACATAACAAAGAAACTAATTCGTATGCTTTCACTGACATTAAAATCATTGCTTATAAAAATTGTACGTAAAATAGTATAACCGGTAACAGCACCTAGAATAGAAAAAGAAATTTTAATAACTCTGTTTAACACATTAAATCTCCTTCAAAAGGTTTTTTTACTCAGCCGTATAAGTACTCCTGTATCTTAAGCTCCACCTCATGCTGATTTAATCCTTTTGCAAGAACTAATTCACTTATAAGTATCTGCTTTGCACTATTTAACATTTTTCTTTCACCTGTTGAAAGACCTCTTTCTTTCTCTCTCTGCATAAGGGATCTCACAACATCAGCCACCTCAAATATATCGCCACTTTTTATCTTAACCATGTTTTCTCTATAGCGCTTATTCCAGTTTGGCGAGAACTCATGCTGTCCATTTCCTAAAACCTTGAAAACCCTATCAGCCTCAGAAAAACTTACCACATCTCTAATCCCTATGTCATCAACATTATTCGTTGGTATCATTACTTTCAAATCCCCAATAGGAATTTTCATAACATAATAGCTACACCATTTGCCCAATATTTCTTTTTCTTCAATGGCCTCAATAACGCCTGCACCATGCATAGGATATACAATTTTGTCTCCTACGTTATACATCGTAACCTCCAAATAATCAAACATAAATATATTTAATTTTTATATATCAAGCTTAGCGAGCAAAGCTTAAGGACATACAGCATCTATGTCCCCCTAATATTATTATGTGAATCTCTTCTTGTTAAGCTATTTTAGTAATAGAATCATAAAACACTAAAACGCACCTTGATCATTGAGTGCGTTTGATAAACTACGTTCTGTATTTATTTCTCTTAGGACAAGTATACTACAAAGAATAGGTCTTGTCAAAAGAACGAGAGAATAACTTTGATATAAAAATTAATGTTTTTGTTTGACAGTACCTTGATTTTGAACGTATAATAAAATTAGACATCTAAACACTGAGGTGAATCAAATGAAAGATATGCTTATTGATGATTTTCAATACACTGCACAGGAATTATTAGTTAGAAATAAAAGTATACTTGATTTAATTACTAAATATCAAGATTCAAATTCTAGAGTAAATAGATCCATTATAAAATCTGTTACCCAATGTGGTTGTTTGACTATTTCTGCTCATAAGCAGGAGATTTCTATCGATGCTAGCTTTGATGAGATGAAAAGTTCTGTGGATAGTCACGTAGATGGTATTTTATGTGATAGTTGTAGAGATTCTATTGAAAGAGACATTGGAAGAAATGTATTTTATTTGGCATCGTTGTGCAATTCACTTGATTTGAACCTTTATGATATAATCATCAAGGAAAATGACAGAATACGCATGTTGGGTAAGTATAACTTAAGATAATAAAAGTGGGGCTAATTGGAAAATATTAGCCCCTTCTATTTAAACTTTTTTCTTTATTACTCAACATAAAGTTTACCTATCATGCAAAGTGGTTGAAAATTATTTCCTATAGCGTTTTTCTCATACATACGCTATAAATATTTCCGATATAAGGCTCATAGTTTTGAATTATGTCATAACCATTATTTTTATAAAGATTAATTGCTTCATGTTGCTTTATCCCAGTTTCCAGCAAAGCATACTTGTATCCCTTAATCCTTGCCGATTCTTCTAATTCGTTAACTATTAAAGTTGCAAGTCCCCGCTGCCTATGCTCCCTAATTACAAATATCCTCTTTAATTCTACAGAGTCAATATCATGTTCTTTGAATGCCCCGCAAGCAACTGCAAAATTATCTCTATAAATAATTACTACATCATTTATGTGATCAACTTTGTTATGCTTATCAAATTGCTTTTGCAATTCCCCATTTCGTTCAACAAGGTCTTCATCTAATAATTTTATAAGCTTAATAAAGTCAGCATTTTTATTCTCAGTTTTAATTATTTTCAAGTCCATATCATCCCTCGTGACTCCGAAGAGTATATAAATATTTTCATTTCGATGGTGCTTTAAACACATGATTTATTACATCTTGAAGCGACTTGAGTTCAATCACTTCAATGTTTTTTATGTCAAGTGATCTAAGCAAGGCATTCTTTGCTATGTAAACCCGTTTAAATCCTCTTCTGTCAAGTTCTCTAATCCTCAGTTCCAACGAGGGTACTTTTTTCAGCTCACCTGTAAGCCCCACGTCTGATATAAAAACTGTATCATTAGGAATTTCTTTATCATAGACCGACGACACAATGCTCATTATGATTGACAAATTTACAGCAGGTTCTTTAAACTTCAAACCACCCGAAGTCTTTATAACTACATCCTTGTCATACAGAGAAATCCTTCCACGTTGTTCAAGTATTGATATCAAAGTGCTTAGTTGTTCTCTGCGTACACATTCTCCTATCCTGGACGGAAAAGGTGTAAATGTTTTTGATACTAAGCTTTCAATTTCAACTATAATTGGTCTTGAGCCATCCTTAACTACTGTAAGAGCGCATCCAGAAACCTTTTCATTTTTATCTCTATATGTCATAAAATACTCAGAGGGATTGTCAATTGATATAAGACCACTTTCAGTCATAGAAAAATAGCCTCGTTCCCAAGTACTTCCAAATCTATTTTTGGAAACAGATAGTCCTCGGAGCTCTTCTTCATTATCTCCATCCAATATTAAAACTGCATCCACAAGGTGTTCTAGAGCACGCAGTCCGGCGATTTCTTCACTCTTGTTCATCTGTCCAACCAAGAATACAGCTCTTGGCCTTGATGGATCCTTGGCAAGCCTTTGCAATTCATTAGCACACTCCATCGTCTGCGTTGGTGACCCTGCTCTAGAACCAGGAAATCCGTCCAGCACAAAAGTTTGTATACTATCTACTATTATCAGATCCGGGTCTATTTGTCCTACAACATCAAGCACATTGTCCATGCTGTTATCAGAATAAACCCAGACTCCAGGTTCTAATTTCTCAAAAAGCCTATCTGCTCTACTTTTTATTTGGCTCTCACTTTCTTCTCCTGAAGCATAAAGCACCTTATAGCCCCTCGATGCAACGTCTGTCGCTACCTGTAGGAGAAGCGTTGATTTTCCCGCCCCAGGCTTTGCAGTAATTATAGTAATAGAGTCCCTAACGATTCCTCCACCCATAACCCTGTTAAACTCATTTATCCCAGTCTCTATCCTGTCACTGTTACTAGCCGTTATCTCAGTGAGCCTAGCAATTTTTTTAACTGTTCTGGACGAAGAGGCTCTACTATTCTTTTTAACCTCCATAACTATCTCTTCAAGAGTATTCCAGTTTTCACAATCAGGGCAGCGCCCAACCCATTTGGAAGCCTCATAGCCACAACTATTACATTTAAAAACAATTTTACTTTTTATACAAATCAACTCCTACATATTATTGAAGTTATATATAAAAACAACTCCGCATCACATAATCTATTTATTTTTCATATATTACATTATAATGCTATTTTGGGGATTCATCGGGAGTTTTTGTTCCTCTAAATCCAAAAATTGGATAATCACTAGTGTTCAAAGGAGAATGTAATGGTTTCAAAGCTTAAGAAAATGGTATTTTATCTTAATCTCATATTCAACCATGGTATAAGCATATCTACAATTTTAAACTCAAAGCACTCCAGCATTGACAAGCTCTGACAACACATGAATATACATAGCATGAGACCAAGTAAGAGGTATGACCCAATCAGGCTTACCAGTGTCTCTATTGAGCTGCTCTGGTAGCAATCCCAGTTTAGTTTTTCCATTAGTTGCCCAATACAAATATTCCTTTGCTTTTGAGTAATTCCCTATTTTGGCATGGTACAAAGCAACCCATAATGTTGTCAGTATCCAAGGATTTCCGCCGATATATGTGTCATTTTCATAGCGCTTTATACCCCCAACGCCAGATGAGGTTAGTACCTGCTCAATTAGCGAGACAGTGTCCTTTATCATAGGGTCATTTGCATCAAATACGTCAAATGGAATACTTAGCCCAACTAAGCTTACATCAACTAACCAATCCTCCAACGTCACATCTCTCAAATAACCTTTTGGATTTACTTCAATCATCGTGGTGTTTTGAGAGGATTCCTGTCCATACCCATTTAGCTTAACTCTCACGCTTCTGATAAAGCGCCTGAAGTCTTCCTTCCAAAAGCATTTTACAATTGCTTGCTTAATCTTATTTGCAGCCTCATTCCACTTTTGATAGCACTCACTTGCTTCGCCCAAAAGCTTCGCAATTTCCGATGCCGAACGAAGTCCTGCATAAACTGCGGCAGAGGAATAAGCATGTTCTCCATATCGCTCCTCCCACAGGTCAAAGCTAGGCTTTGGTAAGCCAGTATCTCCATCTATAAAACTAACTAGGAAATTGGCACCAGCCTCCACGCTATTCCATACCTCTTTAAGAAACTCTGTGTTTTTGACATAATTATAATGGTTAAGCATACCCCATATTATAGTTCCTGTTTCGTCAATCTGTAGTCCCCAACAGGGTCCTAGGTTTCCGTCCATATGATATCTCTGATACCAGCTTCCATCCTCAGACTGTACACTTACAGCCCATTTGTAAAAATTGTCAGAACACTCATTTAGCCCTGCTATATCTAATGCACCAGTTATAAAGGCAGCATCTCTACCCCAACAGTAAGCATACCTGCCACACTTAGTAAAATATTCATCTACCTCAGGTGCGGCTAACAAGCCTCCACTTTTTTTATCATACATTAGCCTGAAAACCAGTAAAGATCTTTTATATAAATCATCCAGCATATCATTTCCTGATTTCATTGGATTTGCATGGTTCAAAAAACTTTTCCAGTACTTCTCCGTTTCATCGAGCATTTTTACAGCGCCAAACCCTTTAATTTCTTTTATCAAACTCTTACAGCCCTTCAAGGTATTGCTAGCACATATATACAGATTAAAATATTTAGTCTCATTTTTTTCAAAGGCACCCAATTCCCAGGATACAGCCGCATCCTTCATCATGCCTATATCATCCTTACCATAGAGATATGTATTAAAAGCAGCATCATTAGCATTGCTACCTATTTGGAACTGGAAAGCAGGGGTATCCGAGGTTATAGATACATAATTATTGCTCCTATAGTGGATCAAGGCTTCATTACCAAAGTCAAACAATGAACATGCAATATCAGGGTCTGAACTGGTTGCAGCCGAGAATGAAACAAAACCCAATTCACTTTTCTCAGGTAATATATTTTGTATCTCAAATTTTCTGACCATCACATCCTTATGAGGATGAACAAAGTCATAAACCGAAACTTTATATCCATCAAAGTAATTTATAATTGTGCTCTTTACTATATTTGTATCTTGCAAATATTCTTGATAATGCTCGCAGCGATGATCGTCCAACCACACAGTGCTTCCTGTTTTATTCTTTATAAAAATGCCACAAAGCATCTTGTCAAACTGCTGTAAGTAATCAATGTTCGGCCAAAATAATCTAAGCAATTCAGCCTTTTCGCTCAAGCAAACCAGCATTGATGAGTTGCCTGTAATGGCATTGTTGTAATATGATTTTTGCAAAACAACCTCCATAATTTGAGATAATTTAATTATAGCATATATAGAAGTAATAAAATTTGCATTAATTTACATAAATATAAATATTTTCGCAAATTAAGAGCAAACTATTTAGGACAAACAAATAGTTGGAGGAAATAATGCAAACAATTTTTTACTACATTATATTTTATTTAAGTGAACTTGTTCAGATATTGATTTTTATTGCTGGCTGTTATTTTTTTGGAATATCTATATTTGGATGGGTAAAGAAAAAAGAGAAAGCTGCTAAGGATATAGCACCACAAAAGAGTTTTGCTCTTGTGGTTGCCGCCCATAATGAAGAATTAGTAATTAGTCATATCATAGACAGCCTTTTCAAGCTATGCTACCCCAGTGAATTGTATGATGTCTATGTAATTGCCGATAACTGTACTGATAGCACCGCCGAGATAGCAGCGGCACATGGTGCAAAGGTACATATCCGTGAGAATGCTATCAAAAGAGGAAAAGGCCATGCGTTAGAATGGATGTTTGATAGAATATTTAAAATGGATTGTAACTATGATGCAATTGCAATATTTGATGCAGACAATCTGGTTTCACCTAATTTTCTTCTGGAAATGAATATGCAGCTGTGCAAAGGGGATAAGGTAGTGCAAGGCTATATTGACAGCAAAAATCCCTATGATAGCTGGATAACCTGTTCATATTCCATTGCTTTTTGGCTCTCAAATCGAATTTTTCAGCTACCAAGGTACTATCTCAAGCTAAGCTGTAGCCTGTGTGGTACTGGATTTTGTATTGATACTTCTGTTTTAAAAGAGCTCAAATGGGGTGCTACTTGCCTTACTGAGGATCTTGAATATACGATGAAATTGGCATTAAACGGAATAAGGATTTCATGGGCACATAACGCAGTAGTATACGATGAAAAACCAATAACATTTAAGCAATCCTGGAACCAACGAAAGCGTTGGATGAAGGGTCATGCTGACTGTGCTAGCAGATATCTTGGGGTTTTGTTCAAGCAGGCATTCTCGCAAGGAGACCTCATTTCTCTAGACTGCGCAATATATCTGTTCCAACCCATTAGGTTTGTGTTCTTAGGCCTTATGACAGTATTATTGTGGGTTCAAAGTGTATATCCACAGTTCCCTTTGTTCACGATAAAATATGTTTTTCCCGTTCAGGTATGGTATCTGATGGGTATATTTGAAATGTTCTATGGACCACTAATTATTTTAGCAGAAAAGAAATTTAACTTAAAGGTACTTTTAGGTTTTGTATTATACCCTTTCTACTGTCTCACATGGGTGCCGATTACAATTGCCGGGTTCTTAGAAAAGAATAACAAGGAGTGGAATCATACGGTTCATACGCGCCAGATGAGCATTGGTGATATAGAAAATAACAACTAAAACTTTTTTCCTTTGTACTCCCAAATAAGAGGACAGTGACACTATAGTTGCTGGGGAATTCAAAGGATGAAGGTTGTTGTTAAATACAGATACACCCACTTATGCGGGTGTATCTGATTGTGTGATCATTATTTTATATTAATAATTCATGTAAAATGTTATCCTTAATTACACCCATATCACGGTATTTTTGTCCTTTAAATTCACCTTGAAATATTATTTCGCTTTCAACTTTCCAATCAGTTATTGTTTCTGTTCCATAGAGATATTCGCTGATAATTTTAGGGTCTGTCAAAACATCCCATACTCTAGAAGGTTCTGCATTTATTTCAATAGATTTCAATGCTATTAGGTCATGTCGCATATTAATTTCTCCTCCTATTATTCCCATTGTTTTAATATATTTATATAATCGGATAGGAGGCTACCCATTAATTGAGTAGCCGACCTTCCACACCACCGTACGTACCGTTCGGTATACGGCGGTTCCTAAGTTTACGCAGTTACTTGTCGATAATAATCAGAGAAGAATAGG
>Ga0209430_1002109_pt1 | contig 13322 bp, 12 predicted proteins | sample BarGraIncub1133A_FD_184504 | JGI IMG/M metagenome (GOLD analysis project Ga0209430, IMG submission 184504) | Arctic peat soil microbial communities from Barrow, Alaska - Barrow Graham LP Incubations 11-33A (SPAdes) (version 2) | ecosystem: Environmental > Terrestrial > Soil > Wetlands > Peat... | reverse complement strand
GGGAGACCCTGAAGCAGCCTTCATATTCCAAGCCGGTTCCACATTAACAACAGCAGCAAACAGTCAAATTGTACTTACCAACGGTGCTCGCTACTGTCGAGTCTTTTGGCAAGTCGGAAGTTCTGCGACATTAGGTACAAATTCTATATTCGTGGGACATATCTTCGCGTTGACGTCCATCACTGCAAATACCGGCGCAATTATACAGGGACAACTGCTTACACGTAATGGCGCGGTTACGTTGGATAGCAATACAATTACAAACGGTATTTGTTTAACCGCGGTAGTCAATCAGTTAATTATAAGTGTTATTAAAACACCCGACAAGTTCACACTTCCTTTAGTCGGGGGGACGGTAAATTACACCTATAAAGTAACCAATCCGGGAGTGGTCGCATTAAGCAATGTGAGTGTCACTGATGATAAAGTCAGTACAGTGAACTATGTCTCAGGAGATGTCAACTCGGACACGCAGCTCCAACCCGGTGAGACATGGATATATACCAGTACGGCCACGCTTACCGAAACGACAACCAACATTGTAACAGCCATGGGCAGCGCAAATGGACTGACCACTACAGATAGCGCATCCGCTACAGTCGCTGTACAGTCACAGGTTGTTGAAACGGTCAACGGCGGACAACTTCCCGCTACCGCAACCCCTTGGTATAACATTCTCTTAGTAGGAGTAGGATTAATCGCATTGGGCGTAGTTGGATTTATTAGAACAAGGAAGCATGATTAAGCCGGGATGGTCAAAGACCAAGACAACTATCATTACAAATGCATGTTTAGGATTAATCGTCCTTGGGCTTGTGTTTGCCTGTTTTGCGTTGATTAATATTGTGTCACCGCGCGCGGTGGAGAGCGTTCAGGTTATGGATATTGAGCAACCTATAGAAACACATGTTCCTATAGAAACACATGTTCCTATAAAAACACATGTTTCGGATAAAAACCTTTACCCGGTATATCCTTCAGAGGGAGATGTCATCGGTACACTCTCAATACCTGCGTTAGATATGGAGTTGTCCATCATCCAGGGCACCGATACAGATGATCTGAAAAAAGGAGTAGGACACTTCCTCCAAAGCGTGTTGCCTGGAGAAGATGACAATTGCGTTCTTTCCGGCCATCGAGATACTATATTTGCGAAATTGGGAGAACTGAAGATAGGTGATCAAATTACTGCTAAAACATCGGCTGGCACATTCACCTATGAAGTGAGCGGTACGCGGATTGTCGATAAAGATGACAAAACAGTGATTGTGCCAACCGACCATGCTGTTCTGACACTAACCACTTGTTATCCATTCATCTATGTTGGAAGTGCTCCGGACAGATATATAGTGTCAGCAGATCTGGTAACAGATGAGTAAACCGCTGCTTACAGCGGATATATTTGATTTTCAAAACAAAAATCACGGAGGAGTATCAATATGTGGACAATCATCATCATTATCTTTGTTCTTTGGCTACTCGGCGCTTTTGGAGGGAATGTGGTCCCGAACTTCCCTAAAACTGGCAATTGGGTGCATAGTCTGATCGTCATCGTAATAATCCTACTTATTTTGAAATTGCTTCACGTAATTTAGTTTTGTTAAGATGTATTCCCCAAAGTTATAAGCTATGTTATTGCATCTGATTCAGAGAAAAACTAAACGGTTCATGCAACCAACTTAGGATGGAAGCATTATCGCTCAACGGATTAGAAAGCATTTGAAAAATACCAAAAATCACGTTTTCAAACGCACCGAAAAACAGCGTCACATAACCTTGTTTACTCATAACCCGAAGGTCGTAGTTTCAAAACCTGCCTCCGCAACCAAAACAAACCCTGTATTCTCAATGGATACGGGGTTTGTTTGTTGATTTAAACAGGAGCCAGTGAAACAGAGAGTACCCTTACGGGAATTTGGGTACAAATTATTTTTTATCAAAAGTCTAACTTGCGCAGCAAATGCAGTACGCCAAACCATTTGCCCCCTTATTATAAAAGAATAAGCATAAACAACCAACCCCCAACGAGGGTCATTTGCTTATGCTTTTACAGTACCAATCGGAAGTTGCTTTCAGTTCCGCTCTGTTGTTTTTCCATATCGAAATGGAATAGATATCTTGCGATTAAAGAATGCAATAATGGGGCCCATAAAAAATGCCGTGATAACAGTTCCAATACCGACCGTAGCCCCAAGAAAATATCCCAATGCTGTGCATATTAAGTCAGTACCGATTCTGCAATACTGAAACCGAACCACTTTCTTTTCTGATAGCACAAGAGCAACAGCATCGTAGGTCGATACTCCTAAATCGCCAATATAATATAAGGAAGAACCAAAGCAAATAACAACAATTCCTATAATCAGAAACAATATCTTAAGCCCAACTGTCGGATCCGGAATCCAGTTTTCAAATAACCAGGATGAAAACTCTACGACGTATCCCAACAAAAAAATGTTGATGACAGTTCCAAGCCCAATTTTATGTCGGTCAATAAAAAAGATGAAAATCAGCATAATCAAGTTCAGTATCAGATAAAAAGACCCAAAATCTAAGGGTAGGTGTTTCCATATACCGTGCGCCAATACTTGGAAAGGGTCCATCCCAAATGCGGAAAAATTGAACATTCCCACGCTGAAACCGGCTATCAAAACGCCGAAAACTGTCATTAGTACTCTTCTGAGTTTCTCGCTCAATTTATTTATCCTCGTATTCCAATAGATTTTTCGCCGCACGTCAATTTTTCATAAATTGAATTCATGGGACCCTATTTACCCTCCGCCCAGGACTCTTCGCGGGGGTCAGCTCCGCCGATAAGAATCCCGGTCTCGGGATCCTTAATAATTGCGCATACGGCGCCGAACGTATTATCCCAATCGTCAAGCCTTGTGACTTTATAGCCCATAGCTTTAAGCTGTTCGCCGCAACTGTCGTAAATGGAGGCTTCCAGCTCGATTTGTCCAGGATAATATTCATGCGGCGCAAAAGAATCCGGCCAGTTAAGCGAGATAAATCTCGGAGCGCTGATTGCCTCCTGCGGATCCATTCCGAAAACCGTGATATTCAAAAAGACCTGAATAATTGCCTGCGTTTGAGAGTCTCCGCCCGGTGTGCCAAAGGACATAAAGAACTCTCCATTTTTAAGTACCATGCTGGGATTTGGCGTAATCCTGGGCCTTTTGCCCGGCATTAATCCGTTCGGTCCATCGTCATCGAGATAAAACTGAGTCATTCGAGTGCCAAGGTTAAGACCGGTACCCGGAATCATCGGAGATTCGGGGAAATCGCTGGGTGTCATCGAGACAGCGTTGCCATACTTATCCACCACCGTGATATAGCTTGTATCTTTTCCGAAGCCTTGTGTATCCTGCGGTGCAGTTGATGTCGGCTCAGAAACATCGGGTTCCGTAATGACCGCTGCCGCATCCGTTTCCTGATAAGCATATGGATCGCCTGCCGGCGGTGTTTGCCCGAAGGCCTTTCCGGGAGTCATCAATACCCTGCGTGCCGCTGCGTATTCGGGAGATAACAACCCTTGTGTTGGAACATCAACGAAAGCGGGATCACCGAAATATGCCTCCCTGTCCGCCATTGCAAGCTCGATGGCCTGAATTACAGTATGTATGTATTCAGGTGAGTTATGTCCCATTGACTTCAAATCTATACCATCGAGTATCTGCAGCGCCATCGGAACAACGCCGCCCTGATTCCAAGTTTGGTTTGCAAAGATTGTGTATTCACCGTAGTTGCCGGACAGAGGATCTTCCCAGCCTCCGCTGTACGTGCTCAGGTCCTCCATCGTAATAAGTCCGCCGTTTTCCTGATGATACTCAGCAATCGTCTCAGCAATCGGGCCTTTATAAAAATAATCCCACACAGCATCCAACGCTTCTTCTCGGCTGACGCCGGTGGCCAGAACCCTTTGCTCTTCGTCGCACAACTCCTGCAGGGTGTCAGCAAGATCATCCAAAACCAGACGATCGTTATGGTGAAGCGGTCTCCACCACTCCCCGGCAAAAAACACCTCAGAATTATATGGCATCAAAACGGTCAATCCGGCTCTTTCGAATATGCTCAGATCCATATCGTGGAGCATTTGATAATGTATAGGAAAGCCCTCTCTCGCGATGCGGATTGCAGGTTCGCAAATTTCTGTAAATCTCATTGTTCCGTGCTCTTTCAGTATGGCTATAAGAACATCCGGTGATGCGGGCAGAAGCTGAGCTATGAGCTTGTATTTGGGAACATTATCATAACCTTCTGACTTGAAGAACTCGACTGTAGCTTTTTCGGGTGCCTTGCCCGCTCCGATATAGCTTTCCACCTCGTCGGTTTCCGCATCGTAAATAAGGATCGGCGCAACTCCCGGGAAGCTTGCGGCCTGACTGAAGGTCACATTCAAGGTAAGTAATGCGGCCATCGATGCGTCAAACGCGTTTCCGCCCTTATCCATGATGTCCATCGCCGCCTTTGTTGCCCACGGTGTTCCGGTTGACGCCATGTACTCGTCCGATTTTACGGCATCTCTTGCCGTATGATAGGGGTCGTCGAAATCCATGGTATCTTTCGGCCCCTTAGGCAGAAACAAATAAATCAAAGTTAAGATTAAAATGACCAACAAAAGCGATAAACCAAGCCATTTAAAAATTTTCAATAATTTTCTCATAGTTTGTTCCTTTACATTTCAAGTATATATTTGAATTTTACGCTAGTGAAACCACATAGTAAAAACTAGTGTTATCAATGAAATTTGCCTTTTTTGTGCAATTGAGTATTATCAGCTAAAGGGAAAATTAGAGAAAAAACTTTTGCTCAAAAAGCGCAATTTAATGGCGCCTATTTAGAGGCTTTGCGCATATGTGTGACAGACTCCAAGGGCAACCATAACCATCCGATCCAAGTGTCATCCGCCTCAGAAGTAGGTTTGTTCTATTTCCAACTCATAGATATCTGATCGCATGTCAGATTGCCGTCTTTAACAGGAATGGGCAATGACAGAATTGTGCTGTCAGATAGTATAAAACTGGGCGTCGAACCATATTTGAAATCAAAGCCTTTTCCGCTCAAGGTAACCTTTACACAAATCCCAAAAAACTCCTTGCTATTCTCACATTATTTTAGCAGTATATAACAAAACAAGCAAGCAAAAAAGCCTGAATGTTGGCTGTAATCATTGAATCCAGTCGCATACAGGCTTTTTTTGCTTGTTTCGATTTTTTTGGTATATTTATTGACACGAGGCGTAATCATAACGAGGTTGGAACCCCTCAAGAATTATTGTTAATATCTTCATGTAGTACCCTTATAAATACCCTTACCACAAAGAGAAAGTATGGACGCATTAGAACATAATGGACTAGAAAGCATTTGAAAAATACCAAAAATCACGTTTACAAACACAACGATACACAACGTCACGAAACCTTGCTTACTCATAACCCGAAGGTCGTAGGTTCAAATCCTGCCTCCGCAACCAGAAAAGTCCCTGATTTCACCCGAAATTAGGGACTTATTTAACGTTTTTGCCATAAATATAAGAAGAGATTGGCAGTACCCTTACGAGGATTTGGATACAAATTATTTATTATCAAAAGTCTAACTTGCGCAGCAAATGCAAAATAGCAAAACACAAAATTGACTGAGGTGGAAATGAGCATGGTTTCACGTCCCAAATAGGTACATAAGTACTATGCTTTTTTCGCTGCTATGCAATAGAGGATATTAAAACAATTAGATACTCTCATAATGATTAGAAATATATGTTGACAATTTATTGATATAAATATATGATGTATTTGTGGTAAGGAAGAGATAGGGCTGTTTTATATGAAAATTTTGACAAAAGAAATTTCTTCCTTGGAGCAGAATATGTAAACTATATTTAATAAAGAAAGGGTGACAGAGTATGTTGTGGACAATTGCGGTTATTCTCGTAGTCTTATGGCTTCTAGGTATGGTTACTTCATTTACATTAGGTGGATTTATACATGTTCTTTTAGTAATCGCAGTAATTGTGATTATAATAAGATTGATTCAAGGCAGAAGAGTAGTATAACTATTCTTATTCTACTTGGCAGTTTTTATATTGCCCGGAAGAATAAAATTATAGTTTGATTTTACAACTCTTTCTGGGGTGTGTAATAAGAATATTGTAGCAACTTATCCGTTTGGATTACAAAAAAACAGGAAGGGAGAGATTACCATGAATGAAGATATCCTGAAAGGGAAATGGCACGAGATCCAGGGAGAGGTCAAAAAGCAGTGGGGCAAAATCACTGACGACGATCTCTTGGCAATCTCCGGGCAGAAGGAAAAACTGTTAGGGGTTTTGCAGACGAAATATGGGTATGTTAATGAAAAGGCTGAAGCTGAATACAAATCGTTTATTGACAAACAAAAATTTTAGCTTGACTGTGTCAAATAGGGTAAATTGAATGAAAAAGCTCCTCACCGCCGTAATGGTAGTGAGGAGTTGTTTTTATGCCCGGCTTTATATCGTGATTTTAGATCCGTTGTAAAACACGAATGTAATATGTCTGTTTTTGTGTACGATGCCTTTCTTCACCATGACCTTCCAGATGGGGTCGTCCAATGTCGAGCGTTGGCTCCATATTTATCCAATCCCGAGGAAGTGCACTACAATCACATGAGCTATTAGTGAGGTCGTATCTATATTAAGGTTTGTAGTAATGTGTTTATGCAAATGTTAGATGCTACATTGTGCTAGTGTTCTGTAACGAATATTTAATACTATAGTGCGGCGAAAAAGTGATAGTACTTTTGTACCGATATGGGCAACTATAAAATATTGAATTATGCAGTTTTAAGGCCGCCATACTTCAGACGATATTCCACCGGGCTCAGATAGCCCAAAGACGCGTGCATACGTTTTCTGTAGTAAAACTGCTCCACGTACTCGAATACATCCGTCTTAACGTCCTCAAGTGTAGCATACTTTCTGCGGTAAATGCACGCCTTTGCAGTTATGTAGTTCGGGATAAAGTTGATATAATAAGTTGACTAATAATGAAGATAAATGTATAATTAATTAATAGAAATATAGTTATAATAAAGGTGAAAATTCTAATGATGATTCCAAGAGATGCAATTGTATCAAACACGGATATGATAAAGAACTATAAAGTTTGCCGGGATAAGGCAGAGCTCTTAAGTAAAGTGTTCATTATGAAAAACAACGAGCCTGATGGTGTGTTGTTTTCGATTACTGAATATGAAAGGCTTTCAGGATTCATTGAGTATGCGGAATTTCTTGAAAAGAATGATATTGCAAAGATTCTAGAGGTTATTCCTAAAGCAGAGAATGATGAAAGTTGCGCTATGGGTCTGATTAGAAAGGATATAGATCAAATCGTGGCAGTAGATATAATTAAGTAGCTTTTTCATAACATGCTTAACATATAGAATTCGGTGGTGTGAACTACTCATGACTAAAGTCACGAGAATGCGGCCACTACTCTTCAAACCAAGAAAGAAGAAAAGAGTATTGAGGTTACATAAGCAAGCATATAAGAAAAATGGAAGAATTAATGACGGTGCGGACGTTTGCCGAAGGAATAGTTTCCGCAGCAATTATTGGTATAGTGATAGGAATTATCATAGCGCATAAACCGAAGGAAAAGACAATAGGGGGTCTTAGATAACCAAACCTTACATTCCACAATAACAATTGAGGTCCAAGACCTTCAAAAGCTGATAATAGAAAGGATTGAGTAACTAAACGAAAAAACCACTTGTGAAGGCAATTGTGTCTTTGGTCATAACACTATAAATGAAAGAAGGATTAATATCATGTTTATAAAAGCCAAAGCATTAAGAGGGCGTACATTGCGCTGTCTCGACGGGGAAATAGGGAATGTCAAAGAATTCTACTTTGATGACAAACACTGGACGATTCGATACTTGATTGTTGACACGGGAAACTGGCTTACTGGAAGACAGGTGTTAATCTCCCCATATGCAATAATCTCTACGGAAATAGAATCACAATACATCTCCATCAATCTGACCAAAAAGCAAATTGAGGAAAGTCCTTCCCTAGACAGTGACAAGCCTGTCTCTCGTCAGTTCGAAGAAGCATACTACGGCTATTTCGGATGGCAACCGTATTGGGGTGGCCCATACATGTGGGGCTCTTATCCTAACATTGTGCCAGACAACAAAAAATTAAAAAAATCCATTAAGGATGAAAAATCATGGAATCCCAATTTGCGCAGCACTCACGACGTGAGTGGCCACGACATCCAAGCTCTAGATGGACAGATTGGACACGTTGATGATTTTATAATCGATGTTGAGACGTGGGCTATTCGTTATTTGATCATAGATACACAGAACTGGTGGCCAGGGAAAAAGATCCTTATTTCAACGAAATGGATCAAACGCATTAGTTGGAGCGAGTCGAAAGTGTTTGTAAATCTTCTCCTTGAGACTATCAAGCAGTCGCCGGAATACTCGGAGGAGTTACTGCTAACCAGGGATTATGAGACCGGACTTCATAAACATTACAATCTTTCGGGGTACTGGGCCGATGAACAGGCTGCCAAAGAGCATACAATCTGAAGCAACTCAAAAAGGACTCTGGTATTGATACGATACCAGAGTCCTTTATCCGCTTCAATGCCGAAAAGCCTTGTTCCAGAGTGGGCAAAAGAAGGCTGCGTAATATCATCAATTGAACTTGACGAAGAAGAACCCGAGAAACTGAAACAGAAGGTCTCTGAGCTGATAGATAAGGCATAAGCTTAACGCAGGTATCCATATTTTGTTTCTTACATTTGATATGGATTTATGCTGACCATATGATTAACTTGGAAGTTTTTTTGAGATGCTGAATTATCTTTCCCCAGCCCCACTGCCAGGAGCGCGGCTATGACTAACGCAGCTCCGAGAACGTATGTCCCCAGAAGCGCGTTGAGCATGTATAACGCTGTGACCAAAGATATAAGGCCGAACAGGAAAAGTATATCGTCAAGGCAATTAATGATTTTCTTTATTTGTTCCTCATAATCTCTGCCTTCACTTCGGAACTCTTCTTTTATTGTTTTTGTTACGATTGTAGCGCATTAACTAAAATTCGTGTGGTTTGTATTGCATAACAACAGATATCTGTTAGAATTGGTGTATGAAACGATATTGTGCCATCAATGGTGAAGATAAATCTATTGCTGAAGTGACTGAGGGAATATATGTTAACAAGAACAAATCAAAAGAACGGCGACGAGCTGTCCATCTTGGGGTTCGGTTGTATGAGGTTTCCTAAAAACGGAAGAGAAATTGACGAACAAAGATCCATTGGAATGATACATGAAGCGATACTAAATGGTGTTAATTATTTCGATACAGCTTATATATACAATAATGGAAAAAGTGAATCTATACTCGGGGCGGCAATGGCAGGCGGTTGGCGTGAAAAAGTCAAGATTGCAACGAAGTTGCCGCCTTTCATGGTTAAGACCCTTGCAAATGCAAAAAAGATTATGAATACTCAACTTTCAAGGCTTCAGACAGACTCAATTGATTATTACCTGCTACATATGCTAACGGACATATCCATGTATGACCGGCTTGCTTTACTTGGTGTTATGGAATGGTTGGAAGATTTGAAAAAGAACGGGGTTATAAAAAACATCGGCTTTTCTTTCCACGGAGGCAAAAAGGATTTTGAATTGATACTCAAAGCATATCCCTGGGATTTCTGTCAGATTCAGTACAACTACATGGATGAGAACAATCAGGCAACGAAAGACGGGCTGATTCTCGCTGCAAGCATGGGTATCCCTGTGATAATAATGGAGCCGCTGCGCGGAGGTAAGCTGGTCACGCATCTCCCGGAATCGGTAACTAAGGAATTTGCCTCTCAAAAACCTGAAAGATCACCAGTTGAGTGGGCGCTTCGCTGGGTTTGGAATCACCCCCAGGTCAATGTAGTGCTTTCCGGAATGAGTGATGAAAATCAACTGGCCGATAATATTCGGATTGCCTCCAACGCAACCGCCAATTCCCTTACCAAAGCAGAGTTAAAGGTTTTTGATCAGGTCAAAGCCGTAATGCTTGAAAAAACGAAAATTCCATGCACCGGCTGTGGATATTGTATGCCGTGTCCGTTTGGAGTTGATATACCCGGCTGCTTTTCCTGCTATAACGACAAATATTTGATGAATGATAAATCATCCAGATTTAAATATTTTCAGACAATGGGAACACTTTCTCATGTTCCGGCCGTTGCATCACAGTGCCATGAATGCGGCAAGTGCGAAACCCATTGCCCACAGAAAATAGAAATAAGGAAACAACTTAAAACCATAACCCGCGAGTTTGAAGGACCCCTTTACCGACCGGTAGTCGCCGTTGTCCGCAAAGTTATGCGAGTAAAATAATAGTAATGATGGTTTTATTAAAATAGGCATAGTTATCAAAGACCTTATTCTTCGGACAGAATCATACCTGTAAAATACTACAGAAACTAGTCGAAAACGATATTCGTGTTAATGGTTCATGGAGTTATCTTGCGATGGTCATGGATTCGGGGCGAAGAAAAATAGTCGGTTGGGCGATGGGCACCAGTCCGAAAGCCACTTTGGCCCGCAAAGCGCTCAAGCAAGTACTGCTGAAGGAGCGACCTAGTTCCGGCCTGATTCATCATACGGACAGAGGTTCTCAATACACTAACAAGGCCTATCTGTTTCTGCTTGAGAAAAACGGGGTTGTCAGCAACGCGAGCCGGAAGGGCGTTCCGTATGACAAAGCTCTATGAAATTAAAAGAATACACCCATTCGCTATGTCCACTTGAACCATTACAGCGCAAAATGACGAAAAACAATTTGCAAAAAAGATTATATATTGTGGAGGTGCAGATTTGAATAATGATATTGTTATTGGGCTTGTGTACAATGCCGCCTTACTATTGGTTCTAAGCATAATATATAACACTTTCTTTATGACATATGAAAACAACAAAATGGGAAAAAACATACTAACAGGTATAGGAATAGGTGTTATTGGTGTTTTACTAATGCTGACTCCCTTAAAACTTATACCTGGAGTTTTCTTTGACACGCGATCTATTCTCATTAGTGTTGCTGCAATGTTTTTCGGCTTTGTTCCAACGGCCATAGCAGTAATAATAATATGTGCAACTAGAATATTAATTGGCGGAAGCGGGGCGTTAATGGGGGTTTTAGTCGTAATATCGACAGCCGCTATTGGGCTTTTATGGAACAAATTTCATTTTAAGTATATTATGGAAGCGCGAAAAAATATTTCAGTTGAGTTTTATATTGTTGGTATCTTAGCACATATTGCAATGTTACTGTGTGTGTTTGCGTTACCGCAGAAAGAGCTGTGGCCTGTATTAAAGAATATGTGGTTACCGGTGTTGTTAATATATCCTATAGTGTCTTTTCTTCTTTCAGCTATCCTTTATAGTGGATTAAAAAACAATCAAACGAGGTTGGCGTTAATAGACAGTGAGAATAATTATAAAGCGCTTTATCTTGAAAATCAGAATAAACAAACATTTCTAAAGACACTTATTGATTCAGTCCCTGATTTAGTTTTTTATAAAGACAACAATAGCGTTTATGTGGGTTGTAATGCAGCCTTTGAAAAGTTCACCACAATGACTGAAAATGAACTGATTGGAAGAACCGATTGGGATCTTTTCAGCGAAGAGCAGGCAAGATTATACATTGCTCAGGATAAGGAAACTTTAGAGTGTGGTAAACCAACAAAGCATGAAGATGTGTGTACATATCCCGACGGTACGGAAGTTTATCTGGAAACGCTTAAGACGACGTATTCTGATAAACAAGGAAATTTGCTGGGGTTGATAGGTATTAGCAGAGATAATACTGAGAATAAACTTCAAGAAGTGAAACTCACTAAAATGTGCGAACTAAGAGATATTATGCTGGAAACAAACAACGCCATTATAACTATGAGTGATTTGAACGATGCTTTAAAGCTCATCCTGGAAAGTGCGCTGAAGGCCATGGAAAAAGCATCAATGGGAACAGTGTTCATTTTTGAAAACAATAAATTTAAAGTTGCATCATACGTGGGATTTACCAAGGAACTGGAAGAATTCCTTCTTCCAGTGAATGATGCGTTTTTGTATGTTGCCACTGATGGGAAAATGGACAGGATAGTCAGCACAGGCAATTTCCAAGAGTTTGAAAAGCGCTACCCAATAAAGACAAATCTTGGAGAGGATTCCGTAATACAATCAACTATTTCGTCTCCAATTTATATCAAGGAAGCCTTTATGGGCATGATTAATATAGACTCAACTATAAAGAATGCGTTTGACGAAGACGATGTTAAGACCATGGAATTTGTGCGAAACAACATTGAGATTGCTATAACAAATAACCTCGCGTACAGTAATAATGCGTCCAAGTCAAAACACGATAGTCTGACTCAGCTACATAACAGGTATTCCCTTTTAGAGCAATTTGATCTGGTAAAAGAAAATGCAATCAGCAACAACGAGAAATTCTTTGTGGTCATGGTTGATATTGACGGGTTAAAGAACATAAATGATGAGTATGGACACCTTGCAGGAGATAATGTTATAGTGCGAATATCATCAGAAATATTCAGGAAGTCATCAAAACACGACATTGTTGCCCGCTTCGGAGGAGATGAGTTTGTCGGGATCTTCTTGAATACTAAAATAGAGGCGTTGGAGCTTTTGCTGGATAGCATTAAACTTGGGATGCTTGAATGCCCTGTTTTTTATCGGTCATCAAAAATTATCCCATCTTTCACATATGGTATCTCCTCTTTTCCGGATGACGGATGTGAGTTGAACGAGCTCATTAAAACTGCGGATGAGCGAATGTATATTAAGAAAAAACTCTTGAAAAAAACTCAATCAAATTGACAAAGTAATGTGAAGAGAGGTCTTACCGAATCTCTCTGGCCACTGCATAGCTAATGTTATATGTTCACTCTCAAAATTCATCATACCCTTACCACAACGAGAAAGTATGGACGCATTAGAACATAATGGACTAGAAAGCATTTGAAAAATACCAAAAATCACGTTTTCAAACACTACGATACACAACGTCACGAAACCTTGTTTACTCATAACCCGAAGGTCGTAGGTTCAAATCCCTGCAACGCAAAACTACTGCGACAAGTCCACAAACCATTAAAAAGCCTTGAAACTAAATATTTCAAGGCTTTTTTCTTATTATCAAAAAAGCGCCGTAAAACCCCTTGCTTTAGCTATATAAGGCGTAAACAGCACTTGTATTAATTAGCAATTTGTGGTATAATACTAATATGGAATATA
>Ga0209430_1002107_pt1 | contig 13332 bp, 10 predicted proteins | sample BarGraIncub1133A_FD_184504 | JGI IMG/M metagenome (GOLD analysis project Ga0209430, IMG submission 184504) | Arctic peat soil microbial communities from Barrow, Alaska - Barrow Graham LP Incubations 11-33A (SPAdes) (version 2) | ecosystem: Environmental > Terrestrial > Soil > Wetlands > Peat... | reverse complement strand
TGAATAATAAGGCTTATAAAAAGTATTCCACCCATTGTAGCAGACATAAACCATGAATTGTTAGCTCTCTTTCTAAAACTTAAACTTGCAGCTATTATATTTCCTAAACCAAATAATAGGATTGTCATAATCCCAGGGATAACCCAACTATCAAAAGGAATTTTAGATAGCCATTCTTTTGGATATTCAGTAAAAATCCCACTACTTGAATTAATCATCTTTATTCCGATAAAAATTGCACCAAATGCTAAAATTAAGTCATATATTCCTAATAAGTTCGCTCTTATTTTTTTCATTTTTCAATACCACCTTTAAAATTACATTATAAACATTATATCTTATATTTTATTGGTAATCAATAAATAATTATCTGATTTCAATATTTGTTTATTAGGTATAATAATTTTTCCCCTCTTCAACACAATAAAACCGTCACAAACCTTTATGCTTGTGACGGTTAATAATTTGTATTCTTCCTCTATTTTATCAAGATCTATTCTATTTTACATTCAATCCCCATTGATTCATTAGATCATCGAAGATTCCTGCACAAGCAACATTATCTTTAAAAGGAATAATATCACTTTCTATTTTATTATTTCGGTATAAATCTGCAAAGTGCATAATCTCATAGATAAATCCATCTTGGAAATCCTCTTCAAAACTTTCAATTAATTTATTATTATTGTCATACAACTCTGATTTTTTAGAACCTATAAAATTGTAAACAACAACATGACCCTTAGTTCCATATATGTACCCATCTCCATTTGTATTTGCTGAAAGACCACAACTTAATGTTGCTAAAGCTCCAGTTTCAAAGCTCATGTTCATGATAGCAAATTCGTCCACACCAGATTTTCCTATTTTCGAAAAGCCATTAACTAAATTGGGATTTTCACCTAAAATACCAGTTATAAATTCAATAGGATACACTCCAGCATCAAATAAACTACCACCTGCTAATTTAGGATTAAACAGTCTGTGCTCCGGATCATAAGGGAAATTGAAGCAAAAGGAAGCATCAACCAATTTCACATCGCCAATTTTTCCGCCATTTACCCACTCTTTTGCTTTTATAAAAGCTGGAGTGAATCTTGACCACATAGCTTCCATTAAAAGTACATTTTTTTCTTTTGAAAGTGCTATCAATTCCTTAGCATCTTTTTTGTTTATCGTCATGGGTTTCTCACATAAAACTCCTTTATTATTGTTTAAACAAAGCTTTATAGCTTCAAAATGAAAATTATGTGTGAGCGCTATGTATACTACGTCAACTTCCTTATCCTTTACTAAATCCTCATAACTGTTATATGCTCTCGATGCACCAAATTTATTTGCAAAAGTCTCCGCTCTCGTTTTATCACTTGAAGCAACAGAAACAAGCTCTACCCCTTCAACTGTATTTAAAACTGCTGCAAACCTTGCTGCAATACCACCTAATCCAATAATACCAAACTTAACTTTCATAATTTTGCCTCCTTTTATAAATAATATCCTCTTCTGAAATATAATCACTACATTTAAGTGTATATATCTATAAATATAATAACACTTTTTATCTAACCTTTAAACCATTCTTATAAATGTAATTAATCACAGATTAAATTAATATAATATAGAATGAATTTATATACCTAATTTTGGAGGGATAGATGAGTAATCTTAATATTATAGGAAAAAGCGTACCTAGAAAAGAATCTCGAGACAAAGTTACAGGAAAAGCAAAATACACCAATGATTTTGATTCCCCAGGGCTATTGCATGCCAGAATATTAACCAGTACATATGCGCATGCAAAAATAAAAGTACTGGATGTGTCCCGGGCTGAGAAGGCCAGTGGAGTACGAGCAGTTATTACAGGGCAGTATTTCCCATATTTTACTGGACCAGTTATAGAAGATCATCCACCAATTGCTTTTGACAAGGTTAGATACTTTGGTGAGCCTATTGCATTAGTTGTAGCAGATAGCCAGTGGGAAGCGGAGGCTGGTGTGAATTTAATTAGGGTAGAATATGAAATCTTGCCTGTTATTAATTCACCCCATGAGGCTTTGAATAATAAAAATGTTTTAGTTCATGAGAAACTTGGAAGCTATAAGTTACTTGAAGATGCCTATCCAGAAGCAAATACAAATGTAGCTAACCGCACTAAAATTAGGAAAGGTGATATCAACAAAGGTTTTGCCCAAAGCCAAGTTACCGTGGAAGGGAGTTTTTCTTTCCCTCAATCCGATCATGCCTCTATGGAAACACGCTGTTCAAGTGCTGAAATACAGCCTAGTGGAGAAGTGATAATAGTATCTTCTTCTCAGTCTCCATTTGTAATTAAGAGCCAGCTTAGTACCTTTTTTAACATAGAACCTGGTAAAGTTGTTGTAAAGGTTCCTTTTGTAGGTGGAGGCTATGGAGGAAAAACGCCAGTTCAATTGGAGTTTTTAGCCTATCTTGCCTCCAAAGCGGTAGGTGGTAGAGCTGTAAAAATAAGCAATACAAGAGAAGAAGATTTAGTCACATCTCCTGTGCATATAGGCTTAGAAGCAAAAATAAAATTAGGTTCAGGGCTTGATGGGAGACTTAAGGCCGCTGAAATAAGCTTTTTCTTTGATGGAGGTGCCTATTCCGATAGAGCCGTAATTATAAGTCGGGCAGCAGCTGTAGATTGCACTGGTCCTTATAATGTTGATAATGTTTGGTGCGATTCCTTATGTATGTATACGAATCACCCTTATGCAACCGCCTTCAGAGGTTTCGGGCATCCTGAAATGACTTTTGTAGTTGAGAGAACCATGGATTTACTTGCAGAAAAGCTGAAAATGGATCCAATAGAACTCCGGTTAAGGAATGCAATTTTGCCTGGAGATACCTCTCCTACCCAAACTCCCTTGAGTTTAAGCAATATAGGAAATCTCCCCAAGTGTATTGAAAAATTATGTAAATTAATAAATTGGGAGGAAGGAACAAGCATTGAGGTAGGGAAAAATAAAGTTCGTACTAAAGGAATAAGTTGCTTTTGGAAAACCTCAAGCACTGCATCTAATGCTGAGGGCGGTGCTATTTTGACCTTTAATTCTGATGGAAGTATTAATCTTATTTGTGGAGCTATAGAAATGGGCCAGGGAGTTAAAACAGCCTTGGCACAAATACTGGCAGAAAAGATGAAGATGGATGTAAATAGGATATATGTGGTTATGGAAGTGAATACTCAAACAGCTCCGGACCATTGGAAAACTGCAGCAAGTAGAACTATTATGTTGATTGGTAGGTCCGTTATTTCAGCAGCGGATGATGCAATTTCTCAATTAAAAAAAACCGCTGCTATAGTTTTAAAATGTAATCCAGAGGATCTTATACTGGAAAATGAAAAAATATCTGTAATATCTGATGTTAATAGATATGTAGCTGTTAAGGATATAGCCTTAGGGTACACCTATCCAAATGGGAATTCTATAGAAGGACAGGTAATTGGACGTGGAAAATATATAGTTTCGAATATAAGTACAATGAATAAAGAAACAGGAAAAGGAGTTCCCGGAACTGAATGGACCATGGGTGCACAAGGCGTAGAAGTAGAGTTTGACAGAGCAAATTATACTTATAAATTAATAAAAGCAATATCAGTAATTGATGCAGGTAAAGTTATAAATTTGCAGGCAGCAATAGGGCAAGTCGCAGGAGGAATGGCTCTTGGGCTAAGCTTTGCCAGTAGAGAGGCTTTTCTTTTTTCAAACCTAGGAGTTATTCAAAATGATAGTTTAAGGAATTATAAGCCTATGAGATACGGTGAGAACCCAGAGTATATTGTAGGTTTTATAGAGACTCCAAACTTAGAGGGTCCCTATGGGGCACGTGGTGTTGGAGAATATGGAGTTATAGGTATGCCCTCAGCACTAGCAAATAGCTTGTCAATTGCAGCTAACGTTCAACTTAATCAGTTACCTTTAATGCCTGAGCTTATCTGGAAAACAAAGAAAGGTGGGCAGATATGATTCCCTTTAATTTTGATTATTATAAACCCGCTTCAATAGATGAGGCTGTTAATATTTATGAAGAGCTTTCTTTAAAAAATAGAAAACCCTTGTATTATTCAGGAGGCACAGAAATAATAACTTTGGCTAGAAACAATAAAATTGATACTTCTGCAGTGATTGATATTAAGGGTATTCCTCAATGCAGGATGTTTGAAATTAGTGAAAAAGAAATTATCATTGGAAGTGCAGTATCCTTAAGCGAAATTTCTGAAACAAACTATTTCCCTTTGCTTAAGAAGGCAACTCTTTTTCCAGCTGATCATACCACTAGAGATAAAATAACTATAGGTGGGAACATCTGTGGGGAAATAATATATAAAGAGGTAGTTTTACCCCTGCTTATTTCTGATTGCAAAGTTTTAATTTCCAGTAAAAAAGGAACTCGTCAGGTGGATCTAAATCAGGTATTTGATAAGAAGTTGCTTCTTGAACCTGGTGAGCTATTGTTACAAATGAGAATAAACAGAGAAAATACTGGGTTACTTTTTTACGCTGTAAAAATTATAAACCAAGGGGTGACAGGATATCCCTTAATCAGTATCGCCGCTGTAAAAAAGGATAATTTTATAAGAGTAGCCATCAGTGGACTATGTGCTTTTCCTTTTAGGTCAAGGAAATTAGATGAGGCCATGAATAACAAGAATATGACTATTCCTCAGAAAACTTTAGCAGCATTAAACCTCTTGCCTGCACCAATAACTCAAGATATACAAGGTAGTGCAGAATACAAAAGCTTTGTATTTAAGAATGTACTTCAAGAAGTTTTACAATCTCTAGGAGGTAAAGCAAAATGATTGTTTATAAACAGGTAACGAAATTGGGACTTGATATAAACGGAGAAATAAGAAATGTAATTGTGAGACCAGCAGATACTCTTTTAGAAGTACTTAGAGATAAACTTGGATTAACAGGTAGTAAGCCAGGATGCGAAAATGGTGATTGTGGCGCATGCACAGTGATAATAGATGGATGGCCTATTAAGTCCTGCATTATCCTAGCAGTGGAAGCTGTAGGGCATAAAATAACTACTATTGAAGGACTCAAGGATACTCCAATCCAGAAAGCTTTTATCTTAAAGTCAGGCTTTCAATGCGGTTACTGCACCTCTGGTTTTATCATGAACTGTCACGCTCTGATTACTATGCATCCAGATGCAAAGGATGATCTCATAAAAGAATGGCTCGAATCCAATATATGCAGATGTACCAGCTATGGAGAAATTGAAAGAGCTATAAAATCCGTCTTAGAGGGATTGTAATAGGTGGGAGCAAAGCTTTTCTTTTACGAAGGCTTTGCTCTTTACTTTGGCAGAATTTTCTTTTGAGAATGTGGAATATGTGATTTAGTTCTTTAAGTTATGAAGTATAGAAGAATTATTGAAGAAGGGTTGTCCAATTTCAGCTTAGGCACCCCTATCAAATATCCTCTTTAGAATAAAGCAAAATATGCAAATTTCACATCCTTTACAACATAATTTTCGGAAACTTAAAGTGCTAGTATAAAATACACTTTCAAATATTATATAAATTAATAATATTTGTTGTAATACTTATGTATAATCAGACTAACTCATTTGTTACATTTTTCTACAACCTAGAAAGTTATAAAAAAATTTATGCTTATGATATATTAAAGGAACTTAACTATAAATCTGAAAAAGGTTCAAATGTTGAAGAATTATACTTTCTCTTTAAAAACAGAAAAAGAAAACTCATAAGAAATATAATTTGTGAACTAGATGGAAGTTTAATAATTTGTAAGAAAGAAAAATGTATTGGTCGAGAACACAGGTATTTTATAACGAAAGAAGGAATTGAAATTATAAATGAATATTTTGGAAAATAAAGGTTTGAAACTGATACCTTAGAAAAATCTTAAAATAAATTATTGCCAAGGGAAAACTCCATCTGGTCTTGATAAGAGCTCAGATGGAGTTTTAATATTATTTAGAACGTTATATATATTCAATTTAGCCTATAACGTATAAAATATATAAAGTTTTATTTGTAAACTTACATACAAGGTTTACTTTGTAATGCTCCCTCCTTATTCCTCATTTCAATCCGCACTCCCCAATAAACCTAGATACCATTTTATCCTTATCCTTGATATATTTAGGCACATATAAAAATAGCCTTTCCTTAGTTCTGGTTATAGCAACATAAAACAGTCTTCTTTCTTCCTCAATATTTTTCTCTAAGCTATTTTTATGTGGTAAATAGTCCTCAATGCAGTTTATAATAAAAACATTGTTAAACTCCATTCCCTTAACCCCATGGATACATAGAATTTTTATTAGAATATCATTACAATAGATTGAAATAGGCTAGCTTAAAGATGTTCCTTGCTTTTAACTTAGATTTATTCCATTCATATAACTAATATTAGTATACTGCTTTTTTTATAGTTAAGACAAGAGATATTAAATCTATTACTTGTACAAACCTCCATTAATAAATCTCTTAATTTATTTAAGGGTCTACAAATATTTATAAATAAAAAGTTTGAAAATCCTATATAATATATATAAGAAAATCATCCTTTTACAATTTATATAATATCTAATATTGGCATTTGCAATAAAAACCCGACCGCTTTGAAAATAAATGCATTAGATATATTACTAAATTCTTAGTCTAGAATACTGCTTTATATTTTATATAATTTTGTTCTTAATTAAAACGCCATTTACCAAATTATGTTCAGAGAACTTTCTATCATTCATTAATGCTAACAAGTCAAGCATAACTTTCTTTGATTTATAAAATGATTCATTTTGCTTAAGATTAAGATAAACAAATTCAATCATATAAGATAATGCCAAAGGAGTAAGTATTTTTGTTGGGTTTACTAATGGCATTTTAAACTTATAAGAAATGGAATTATTTTCTATTTTTATGATAAATTGATAAATTGATATAGGTTTATAATTATCCTCATGAGCATTCCCTCCAAATACTATAACTGGAGCAGTATTGAATGGGTATAAATCACCTTTACCAAACAAATTTACAAGTGCTTTATTCTCATTCTCGGTAAAGGAATTAGATATTAGAGAAAAGATATTATCTGAGACTCCTAAACTATATAATTCCTCTTTTGTATTAAATTCTGAAGAGAATAAATCTAATAAGTAAGACTTAACCAAATAGAATTGTCTATCATCAGCTATAAAGAAAAACCTAGCACAAAAGGATGCTAGAGAAACTATTAATAAACTATCATCTAATTTTACAAGTTCTTGGTCGAAGTTTGTTTTAAGTTTTGATAGAAATTGATTAAATTCAAATGTAAATTCAATTGTTGTAGTCATATTCTTATTATTCACTTCACTAACGGGTTTATCAATGAATTTAACTTTTTTAAATGAGCCTTCAAAATATTTTTTTATTATTTTACGATTGTTATTTGTAAGGGCGATAAATATTCCATGTTTAGTATTGTCTTTATTGTTATTCTTAAAAGAATCAAACTTAGTAGAGAAATACATGGATGCATGAAACATAAATCCTTCCTTCTTAATTTTTTCTTCATCTTTTGTTTCAAGATACTCTAAAAAATTGTTCATATCATTAATAAAAAAATCAAGTTTTAGAGTTATTTCTTCTTCTGAAAATTTATTATCTTCATAAGCTAATTTTAATGCTTGTCCAAATGTTTTACCCATTTTAATGCTTGTTATATTTTTTATAAATCCTTCATTCAATTTTTGTAAAACTCCTGCAAAAAACAATATTAATCTAAAGTTAGGAAGTTCGTTATTAAATGCTTCATATTCATCTTTAGTTAAAATCCTCTGATTATCTTCCTGTAAGTAATTTTCGTAAGAATAGGTCGGCATCTGTATTATGTCTGAAGAAATCTCTCGACAGAATGTACCAAAGTACATCTTTTCTTTCCCAAATAGCACACTTAGTCCCCCTTCTTCTATATAGTTTAATCCAATATGCCCAAAGAACCTCATTTTAGTTTTAACTACTTTAAGTTATCAACTTTAATACTTTCTATATTTCTTGTTTTGTTGCCATATCATAATTCATCCCATACATATAACCACAATAGAAAATATTATTAAAAAATGAAGAGGTTCTTCCTAATTTAAAAAACCCCAAATTAAAATTTTTCTTCAGTATTATTTTGAAATTTTTTTCCTTATAAAACATAGTAAAATATTTTTCGGAAAGACCACCATTTTCCTTTGCGAATCCGCTCATTTGTCTATCCGCTATCAACGTATATGGCAACCAATTGTCTAATAATTTATCAAAATTAACATTTTCTAAATTTTTTCGAGTAGGAAAATTATGATGCATATTCCGGTATCTCTATTTCAGCATAACGGTCTCCTGCAAATCTATCGGTAACATATTTAACGAAAAGCAAAGTTAATATATAATCTATATATAAAGATGCATCCATGCCTCCTCGAAGCTCATTACAGCTATTCCATAATGAACTGTAAAGTTCACTCTTTTTTACTGCCAATTAAAACCACTCCTGTCAAAATTATTTATAGCAACTCATCATCTATCTGTTTTATGCACCTGGCATCTACCACGAACAATTAAAATTATACTCTTCATTAATGTATTTTTCTACAAACTCCATCAAATTATTTTCAGATTTTGAGGGGGTCGTTTTCGATATTTTAGCTATATAAATACTCAAAACCCTATACCTTAACGCATAATACCCTTAAATCATTAAAGGGGGTGTACCCCCATAAGCAAAAATTCCCTCAAACTCTATTAAATTACTAATACTCTCTATACTGCTGATATCAGCCTATTCCTTCTCTATCAACGCCACTGACTCAACGTGTGTTTAGATAGTAAGATGATATAAATGTGCGCAAAGAATGGTTTTGCGTAAAGATAGACTCCCTTTTGGGTGAGGGGGTCATAGATTTGTTGAGGTTTATACTTTTACGCAATACCATTTTGATATAACCCGTCCACATAGATCCAAAAATGTAACGAACATGTCGTTAATGAACTCTAAATTCATCCAAAATTACTGCTGCCTCCTCATAGTTTAAATCAACTAATATTTCAAGAATATCTTCATACGCACTAATCAATTCTTGGTCCTGTACGATTTCATCACTATATGTAATGAAAGATTTTAAAATAATCATAGTCACTATATATTTTTGTTCTTTTATCGTTTCCTTAAACTTTTTATTTTCTTCCTTTGCTCCTTTAAAACTATTTCTGATTGAAACTAGAATTTCCGGAAACAACTCATCCATATGTAATTGGTATATAGTTCTTAGTAATTCTTTCAAATGATACTTTCCATACTTAGAAAATTGCTTGTTTAGGAATTGCTTATCTACATATGAATAATTTGTTGTAAGCTTTTGCCAATCTCCACAGCAATACCTAGTTACAGAAAGCATAAGTGATTTGTATAACTGTATTCGAACATATTCCTCATTAATATCATTTACCTTTTTCTCAATATATAAAATTTTCTTTTCACATACATTTCTTCTTTTTGAATCAACATAAGAGTCAAAAAATTCACACAGAAAATTACCAAATATATCTTGATAAAATTCAATAGTATCTGATGTAAACTTCGTAAAATCAACTCCATCAAATAATGTATCAATTACTATCTTTGCATCATTCTTGGTTTGAATCATTTCTCGTAGAAACATTTCTACTATTTCATGTTCTTGAAAAGTATCAAATATTTCATGAGCATTGTGACTTCTTTTATTATATTTCCAAATATCAATCACACATAATAAAATCTTATGAATTACAATCCTAAAAGAAGTGCTTGCAAAATTTAAACCGCAATTTGCAACATAACATATTATAGATATATCATAGTTACTCATATCAAAATCATCTATCTCGAAAGATTCTTCCAATAACAAATAACTTTCTATTATCGCCTCTTCATGACTGATATAACAGTCTCCGTTATCATCCTTGATATAACAGTCTACCCCTGATAACTTAGGTTGCCTGTTAGGGATAAATACAAAATCTTTCTCTCCCCTATTCATCTTGAAGTAATCTGCATTGTACTTTTGGTGAAGCATTTCATCTTCAGCTAACTTGATAATCGTATTAAATACCGCTTGTGCCAACATCTTATTAGCAAATAAATATTCTTTAACATATTTAGTCATTTCAATAATGACACCATGCTGCCCTTTAAACATCAAGCAATCCAACATAATTTTCTTTATTTCATTTTTTGCAACAGTACTAATGTCACTTTCCAATTGTTTCAATAAAATTGACATGAGCGCTGTATCTGCCAAAAAACTTCCATTAGAAAACAAGCTTTTTATCCCATTGAGCCATATTCCACAAAACTTTTCTCTTTTCTCATATTCCAATTCTTGTTGATTTATTGCACTAGCAATTAATAGTATTAATCTATTTTCATACTGAAATGCCGTATTTGTATCTTTCATTATTTCTAAGATTACTTCAATTGCGTTAAGAATTGAAGTCAAATCAATTTGTCCCGATATTATATTATCATTACACTTCTTAATCGCCGCATTCAATCTTTCTTGAGATTCATTAGATTCTTCATGTCTTTCAACAACCTTTTCTGCTTCTCCTGTTATTTTAGGTTCTAGCATAATTATATTTTCGGTTATCTTTGTTTCTTTTGCATCACGCATATCCATTTTTTGAATCTGTAAATAGTCTAGCGCGTTCTCAGCATCATTTTTTATAATTGAATATAAGTAGTCAAGAACTCTATAACTCTTATCTTGTATTACCGAATCGAAATAGATTTGTGTGTGTGATACATATTCTTGCATACTTAAATTGCATTTTGCATCTAACTCATACCTGTCTTTAAGATCATGTATTCCAACGGTCATAAGAATTTGCCTTTCAAGCAACTCTTTTGTTGGGTTTTTTATATACAACGTATATCTTGATGTATCACAATGGACAAGTTCTATACTTGTAGCTAAATCCAAGGCATACCCCGGCAATTCATGTTCAAAATGCATTCCAATACTTTCAATTATCGTAAACAACGCTATATTATTTGATTTTGAATAAATGGTATCTTTAACATAATCTGCAAATGCAATAGTCAATTCCTGCTCATTTTTATAGGCTTCCAAATTGCTAATTATAACCTCTTTAAGGCAAAAGATAACATCAGCTATCAAAGTAGGTATATTGTAGTCTCTAATTCCTGCCATCCACATATTACCATTTCCCCGGTATTCTTTAATCACATTGTTATCATTAAATTTTACTTTGATTTTAATTACATGTTCCGGATTACTAATTACATATTCTGATACTGTCCTGTTTACAAATTGAATTGCCCACTGAAATCCCACTTTAAAATTCAATCGGAACAGATTCCATAAAAATACATTCTCATGCACTGTTCTATATGAATAATTATGATGTTCGGCTTTCTCACTCAACCCATATTCAAAATCCTTAGATAATCTATCTGATCGATAAAAATGAAATTCCTCCGTATCTACACTTCCACGTAACCATAATGTATCAGCAATTGAACATAACTCACACGCTAACCTTATTACCAAAGCAGGATAAGCATTCTGCAATGTCCATTCCATAACATCTTCTGATTTACGCCTGTTTTTTCTAGTTACATTTGTATAATTGCTAACTAATGTATTAAAAAACTCTTTTAACCACTCTTCTGAGTTCTCCGCCATTCGATAAAGTGCTTCTAGGCATGAAGATATTTCATCTATGATTTTATAATAGCTTTCTTGCTCTGATTCCTGTAATGAATATTCCACATAATATTCCATCATAACACAAGCAGATGAAGCAATAGTATTCACCCTATCTTCTTGTTTTGCATAATCCAAACACAACTTAACTATATCATCTTTTCTAATTACATTTTGCTTGTATATCTCTTCGTTTTCTAGAAGCTGTATAATGCATGGTCTTCCATTGCCAATTGGAGATAATTTCATTTGCGGTGACCCTTGTCTAACATTTAGTAACTTAGCTTCAAATGCAAATAAATTAATATTCTTCACAAAATCAAGTAAAATATCATGTTCTAAAATATTCAGCCCTTGTTCTTCAAAATAATTGTCGCAGAATCTTGACTTAACAATCCCAATTTCTGTTTGTCTTTTCCAGTCTTGAGAGATTTCATTAGAAAAGATAAGGCTATATACGAACTTATCTCTATTTAACTGTATAAACAATTTATTTGAAATCCAAATCTGATACCTTCTATACACACAACGTCCAAGACTTTCTATTTCATCGTAGAAAGTCTGATATATTCCTTTGCATAAATCAAAAACTTTATCAAAATAGTGTTCAAAGCAAATATCTTCAAAAATATCATATTTCAGTCTGATATATTCTCCCTGTTGAATGATTACACCTTCCGAAAATAATGCATACACTATATCCCCATCTATATCGTCTTTATGAATACCCAACAATAACCTTTTAGCTCTTTCAAACACAATCTTCTCAATTGCTTCAGCAACTTTATTACTAGGTATACAATACAATTTAGATTTTTCTTTTAAACATATTATATTTTGCCAAATATATTCTCTTAAAGAATTCTCATCAACTATATTATCAATATCCACCGAATTGCTAACAATCAAATTTATATAAAAAGGCGATTTTAATAAGTCAACATATGTTTTCATTCTATACATCTTACGAATAACCAGATATTTCTTCATAAGCAATAAAAGCTCATCTTCTGTTATATTACCAATTTCGTAAGTCTTTATCGAAAAATTTGTTTCCAACTTAATAAAAGCATTTTTATCGCTTGTTCTACATGATGTTATTATGTATACATTTTGATATTTACCTGCTACATCATACAGATACTGTAACAATTCGAATTTTGTTTTTGCGCAGTCTGCAATGAACTCAAGAGCATCAATAAAGAATATTAATTTCTTTCCATTAAGACACTTCAAAATATCATTGATACAGCAATTCCAAATGTTATCAACATGACTTTCTTCCATGAATCTTTCGGCACGAGCATATAAAACCAACTCTTCATTTTCAACATATTTTTTACATAAAACTGATTTGCCACTACCAGCTCCACCTTGTATTGAAATATATCGCTCATTGTCTTTTCTTATTGCTTCAAGGAGTTCATTTCTATTGATCTCATATTCTCCATTAATCAATCCTTCGTAAGCGTCAAATACTCCCCACATTTTTATACTCTTTAATACATGAGATAATAGTCTCAAACAAAGGAGGCTATTATTATGTTAAAAGTAAAAGTCAGGTCTATGTGGGAACAACGAGTGGCTACC
>Ga0209430_1002106_pt1 | contig 13332 bp, 12 predicted proteins | sample BarGraIncub1133A_FD_184504 | JGI IMG/M metagenome (GOLD analysis project Ga0209430, IMG submission 184504) | Arctic peat soil microbial communities from Barrow, Alaska - Barrow Graham LP Incubations 11-33A (SPAdes) (version 2) | ecosystem: Environmental > Terrestrial > Soil > Wetlands > Peat... | reverse complement strand
GAAGTGTAAAGGTTCACTATCAATAATCACGCCATCCATATCAAATATAACTGCTTTAATCATGATGCCTCCGTTTTTCCCTATAAATAATTATTATGCATCATAAGCTTTGCATTATAAAATTTTCATAAGCTTAACATACTTTCCAGCTTCATCTTCACCCTCAAAAATTATATCTGTAAAACCTGTTATCTCGTAAAGATGCTTTGCATTATAATTATCAATATCTACGCCCAATGCCATCTCTTGATAACCACGTTGTTTTGCATACTCAATAAGATAATCTATGATAATACGTCCAATTCCTTGATTACGATATTCTTTTTTAACAATCATTCTTGAAAGATATACCCTTTGTCTTGGAATAGTATAATCAGCATCTCCATTTTCAAACACAAGAGCACCTTCACCAATAAATTCTTCATTTCTTGTATACACAAATACAATTCTATTGCCACTAACAAGTTCATTAAACCATTTTTGAGTATTTGGTTGATTTGTCATATCCCAAATATTACTGCACTTTTTGTAATCCTTGGGTTGAAGCTGTATCATCTTATAGTCATGCATGGAACTATACTCCTTTAACTCACTAAATTCCTTCTATCCATTTCTTAAAATCAATACTCACTTTACTTGAAAATCCTTCAATAAAATTTGGCGTAAAAGCAGCATATAGTCCAATGTTGTTTTCAACGTCATGCTTCAATAATCGTCCTTTTTAATGAAAACTTCTAAACTCCTAAAAACAAGAAATAGCAGCTCACAAATCAGTTTCCACATAACAATAGCAACTAAAATCATGAATACTGTAATTAAACCAGATACTAATAAACCTAGACCAAAAGTAACTCCTGAAGAACCTCGGTAACTTAACATATGTGTTAAGCCTGCTAACCCTGTATCTGCAAAAAATATACTTACAATTCCATATAGTATTATTGGCATTAATCCAAGTATAAAGATTGCTTTAAATAATTCCTCTACCTGGACATACCCAAATTTGAGATTAAAGAATTTTCTAAACATTTTAAACCTCCCCAATAAATTAATTGATATTAGTTAATTTCTCTGAGTTCCTTTTGAATGTCTTCTGGCAGATTTTCAATTGCATATGTAAATGACAATCTAGACATCTCTTTGTTGTGGCATTTCAGGAACTCAATAACTTTGTCTTGATTAGCTATAGATGCAGCTTTTAATAGCCACCCAACAGCTTTTTGAACATATTTCTCCTTATCCTTTATAAGCAAATTAACTACTTCACCTATTCTTTCAAAACTATAGGTAGCTACATATCTGCTGTTTGAGGATTTAATAAAGCTAACTAAAGAAGCTCTCCGCACCCATATGTTTTCAGATTTAGTCCAGGATACTATCACTTCATAAAGTCCATCATAGCTTTCCAAGAATGGATTAATAACTCGTTTACAAAAATCATCGCAGCTACCCCAACATGTAATGTAATTTTTTAGCCAACGATCAAAATTGAAGAAATCATTTTCATTAAATAGCGCTAGTGACCTATTAATCCAATCGCATGCAATCATTTGTAGCCAAATATCTTTAGTTGACATTAAGTCTTCACAAAACTGCATAATGGCCAATTTATTGTGGTACATAATATCTTTATAATATTTTTTTGCAAGTTTTCTCACAAAGGCACTTTGGGAGTTATTTAGTTTTGGCAATTCGTTATTTAATTCATTTTTTATCGCTGTATATACTAGTTCTTTTGGCATCCAGATACCTTGCTCAGGCCATTTAGAAGTATTACCTATCAACCCTATTTGGCACCAAATATTCCTCAAATGAGCATTAGTATGATTTATTACCCTAAGACAACTTTCAACAAGGATTTCATTTCTAAATGCTGTTTCTGAATATGAATGAAATGCAGCCTCATCAGCTGAATTAAGGTTGTTCATTGTTATTTCAATAGCATTTAGCCATCTCATTTGCAAATCATCTATAGATAGATAGTCGTAGCTATCATCTGGCTCAATTAATGGCCATTGCAATAAACTTTCTTTATGCGTCAAACAAAAATCCCCTGTTATATGCGTATTTATCATACGATCCATAACGTAAATACAATGTTCCACAATCCAGCCAATAGGCCAATGCTTACCGATCCCTTGAGTTCTAATTTCATCATTTGTTAATCCGGTTAATGCTTGCAACATTTCATATTTCAATTCCCAGAACTGAGACATTATTAGTTTTTGTATATTCATCTGTTACCCCCTATATTTCATAAATAAAATATAACACCAGACATCTACCTCCAACAAATTCATTCTACTTCCTATTTTTAATTTCATTATATTCGAGGTAGTGGGTTAATAACTTTTTGTAAGAATCCAGCACTTTTTCAGGAATATCTACATGAGCAATATACCCTTTTCCTTTTGGACCATATCCATTTGTATCATCTCTTAGCCTTGGGATTTCACCCATAATCAGATCAATAAATCTGTCTTTAGTCCATATCCCATTTATTTCACTATTTATATATTCATATCCGCCCTCTGATAGCTTTAATTGTGGTATAAATGGAGAGTAGCTTATGATTAATGTTTTTTCTTGCGCCCAAGCTTTTAAAAAAGAAGCATGACTTCTTAATTGCATAGTAGGATCCTGAATTAATATTATAGATCCTGGAACTTTCCCTTTTTCTTTCAATATATTTAATGCTTCGTAAGCATTTGAACCGCAATTTGTTGATTTGCTTTCTATAATAATTTTTTCTTCCTCAATATTTTCTCTTCTTACAATAATCTGTCTTAATATCTCCGCTTCAGATTTATCATTTACATCAATATCTTTATATTTATTATCTTGTAGTACATTTTGAACTAAATATTTGGTTGAATGTCCTATTCCCCCAACTATCATTATGTCTTTAGCTAACCCACTTTTATAAGCTTTTGCTGCTGATTCCACTATATACGGAATACTGTTTCCTAAAATTATTATCATATCAGCTTGCGTAATCCCAAATTCATCAACTAATGCTCTACAGGAAAGTTCATTTATATCGCGTTTTGACAAAAATTTGATAATGATATTTATATCCCTTACTATTTGAAACTCATTTAGATGGCTCAAACTCATCCCTCCAGATCTCTATTGAGTTAATCTGTTTATGAAAAAACATAAGTCTTATCTCTAGAAAGACTTGTATAACTTGTTACTATACCATAGACCTTTAGACCTTCTATAATTTTATAGCTCTCGTTGCAATAAATGTATTAATATACGGATCAAGAAGGTCGCCACTAGAGGAATCCTCATAGAAACCATTAATCATAAACCCAGCTAATAAAACACCACCTTTTTTTAGAACCCTATAGCATTCTTTCCAAACAATATTTACATCATCTATAAAGCAATTGGACACAGGATGAAAAATTAAATCAAAACATTCATCCTTAAACCTTGATAAGTCTCGCATATCTCCTTGTTCAAGAGTGATTGCTAAACCTTCCCTCTCTGAAACCATCCTATCTTGCTCCAGTTGAGTCGGACTATTATCAAATACTGTTACTTTAGCCCCTGTAGCCGCAAGGATAGGCCCTTGTTGTCCGCCACCTGATGCAAGACATAAAACTTTTTTATCATTAAGTTCTGCAAACCACTCCAGAGGAACTGGTTTTTTAGGTGTTAAAAGTATACTCCATCTCCCGTTTTTAGCCGCTTCTATCTGTTGTGAATCAACAGGTCTAGTCCAGATATTGCCCTTTGCAACTTGTTCATTCCATGCTTCACGATTATGATTTAAAATATCCATATAGGCCTCACCTTCTTAAAACATTATAGCTTCTTAGCTAAACAATCATTTCTAATGCTGCCGTTCAATCATATTCTCTATAATTAATTTCCTTCTAGCAATTTTAAGAAATGCTCTAAAATTAGATCTCCTGAATAAGAAAGCCCCTCATGTCCATATTCGGGATAATGGATAAGCTTTTTTTGCGAGGTTATCCCATTATATGCCGCCATCTGTGAAAAAGGTGGGCATATATTATCCATTAGCCCCATTATCCAAAGAATATCACAGCTTATATCCTTTGTACGATTCTTTAGGTCAATATATCCCAAACGCTCAAAAAAGAAGTCTTCCTTCAAATGAATAGGATCTCTTTGACGAAAATACCAAGTAATTTCCTCATAACTTGGGCAATTGAAATTATTCTGATATATACCACGGAAATCACACAAAAATGGATATATCGGTGCCGCACTTTTTAGGTTTGGAACTAGACTTGCACAAGCAACAGTTATAGCACCGCCTTGGGAAGCGCCTGTAGCAAATACATTGTCCTCATCAACAAAATCCATGTTCATTATGATAAGCGCGCACTGAGCCGCATCTAAATACACACTTCTATAAAATAAATTGTCTGCATTATCACTTTCTAGCCCACGGATAATGTGCCCGCTCTGGGTATTACCTTTTTTGTAAACACCATTATCCTCGCTTTCACCACCTTGACCACGAACATCCATAGCTATAACACAAAATCCCTCTTCCACAAAGCTCAGCTTTGAAAACCATTCACCACAGTTTCCCCAATACCCATGGAACTGTACTACTGCTGGGATTTTGCCTTGTATTTTCTTTGGTTTGAGAAACTGGCAATGAATTTTTGCTTCTCCAACACCAATAAAATACAAATCATAAGCTTCACAATTTCTATAGTGTAAGTTACTTTCCACAAGTTCATACTCCAAAGAACATTCTTTCAAATCCGCTTTTGCACGATTCCAGTAGTCATCGTAATCAGCGGGTTCTTTTCCGATACCACGATAGTCTTTTAGGTGTTCTGTTCGACATTCATATAGCTTTTCCATATATTTTAACCCTTCCCCGTGTACCGCTAAATCCAGCATATTTGTAATCCTTCTCCGTTTCTAATAATTAATATAGCGTCGCCCATTCATATTACATTTTACTAAAGTGTTGCGGGGCAAAATAAATGAAACGTAGTAATTATCTTACTATAAATCTAATGGCAACCGCAATTATAATGACTATACCTAAAATAATTGAAAATATTCCAAGTATTTTATTCCCTCTATTTATTCCTTTTGAATTTACTTGCTGAGCCAAACTAATTTGATTTAATCCACTAAATAATTGCGTTAGCCCTAAAAACATCATCATAATGTCAATATTTATATAATTGAAAAACGATAAGACTGCTAAACAAATAGTAATAACACAAACTGTAATTACTATTATTGAAAGAATCTTTTGCTTACTTTTCATAATGCCCCCTCCTTCACAGTCAATTTATAATCAGTAAATTTGTCATATCCTACTTCTTAGCTTCCTAAACAATATGCATAGCCCTCAATACCTGTCCATATTGGCTACGCATACGAACATGCTACCGTTTCCCTTTGATAAATCTCCACCCTTACTCATAAGGGAGGCTGTCTTTGTTGAGCCACTAAACGCTTATTATCCACATACTTGATTTACGGTTTGCTTAATCAAACGAATTAGTTTATCGTTAGTATTGTGATCACTATTGGGTGGTACATACTGATTCTCTATAATATTCCCTTTTAAAACACTCTGGTACCAGGTTGCCGCTACCGCATATCTTCCGTAAATCAAATGCATATGAAAGCCGTCGCGGCATAACGATTGTCCACCTTTTGCATAGTTGAAGTTTTCTAAGCCCCTAAGTGTTTGAATCACATCTCCGCATGGTATCAGCTCTAAGTTCAGAGTTTGTGCTGCCTTTTTATAGGCAGATGTCAATGCTTTATACATTGTCATCTGATCGCTGTCATAGCGTATAAAACCGTCGAGTGTGCTGTCTATTTCATATGCCCAGGTCTGATGTATTAGCTGCTTTGCCCCTGCCGAGTACTTTTTTATACAGTCAGACAGCTGCTCTATATAAGGAAAATAAGTTTCCTCAAAACCACTATCCTGACTGGCTTGTTGCATCGTAACGAAGTCCCAGTCATCTTCTAGCAAAGCTTCTTTTATTGAAACCATCCTGTCTGTGATCGTACCATTTATTTCATATTGGTAATTTTGGATATCGTTTTTTACGTTTTCCCAATGGGTGTAAAGAGAACAGCCACCAATATAAAGATTTACTACCTTTATGTCAATGTTTCCGCACCTAGCCATATCATACAGATATGCAGTTGCATCTTGTGAAAAGCTATTACCAATTGAAAGTAATTTAATCATATTTTTGTTCCCTCTCTCAAATCACTTTAGGGTCTCACTGCGTTCTTAAAATCACATTTTGCATGTACCGACTATATTTTATATTATATACCTATTTTGTAGTTTCATATAACCAAAAATTCAGCAACATCTAATCCATTTCGAACCATAATTTTTAATAATAAATTATTTTTTCTATATTGTAAGGTTATACAGGATGTAGTCGTGTTAGTATAAAAAAAGCACCTAAGAATTATAAAGTTCTCAGACGCTTTTTTTCATGTTGTTAAAATTTATGATTATTTAGAAAAAACCTTTTTTATTGCTTCAAGATAACCGTAGCCATATAGGTCATCGGGTTGGAGATAACTAGTTTCAGTCCACTCATTCCAGCTGTTTACTGTTATTAAGGGAGCCTGTCCTGTATGGGAATCTGTATATTCCTTGGCTTTTTCAAAGGCTTTCTGAACATTTTCAGGGGTATTATTAAGGACAATGTCAGGGGTTAATTCCTTAAATCTGGGATTATTGTCCCAACCAACAGATATGTGTGGGAAGTAAGGGATATCATAGGTTTTTTCAATGAGAGACCACTCCTTGGTTACATCCACCATAATATCGTTATAGTCCCTTTTGACATTAGTAAAGTGTACGAATTGGTAATGGGTAATACTGTCAAATCCCAATAGTTTTACAATTTCATTTGAGGTAGCTGTGGCACCATCATCCACCCCACTTAAATTGAAATTGTTTACTCCTGTAATGACCACCTGAAGATGGAGACCGGGAAGACCTGCCTTGACAACCTGTGCTCTGAACCACTCGAAAGCAGCTTTGGTTGCATCGGCACCCCCTAACCCTTTCATTAAGTTTGTAAGGTCGTAAATCATAAATACGGGTTTGCCGTCTATTGTGTAATAAGATGGATGTTTAAAGTATTTCTCAATTAGTCTGTTTGCAATTATTTCAAATTCAGTACGATCAACACTGCCATCCCAAATCAGGCTATCCTGTAAGTGAGAAAGCCGTATATCCCAGGTAGAGTTCACATTGTGGTTTGCCCACATTAAATAAAATTTCACCTTGTCATTGTTTTTAGCTTTTAAATAGCCATCATTCAAGCAGTTCTCAAGAAAAGGGCGGCGGTCATACCAATACCAGTCATAAATAAATACATTTACGCCATGGTCAGCAGCAGCTTCAATTTGAGATTCCATTATATAAGGGTCCGCTTCGTTCACGTATCCCCAAAGTGGCTTCCTGGGCCAATTATGTTCAGGAAATTTTTTTACGGCATTTTTAACAGACTGCCATTCGCCCATTCCCTCAGGCCAAAACATTCTGGTTCTAACTTCATCACCTGTGTAAGCAGGCCATACATAGGCTGCTACATCATATTTACTGGTCATATGCATCTACCTCCAAAAAAAATAATAACGGGTTATCGGATAGTTCTAATCCTATTATAAAAAAACTATTGGACAAATGCATTGACAAATGAGTCATGATTTTGCACAATTAAGACATGATGAAACAATATGAACTTATTAACCAGATGAAAACTGAAAATTTTCCATTTAGTATAGATATCCAGGACCATGCTTGTGAGGTTCAGGTGCATACCCATGATTTTACCGAATTGGTCATTGTTCTTTTGGGAAATGCAAGTCATGTCGTTGATCTTAATGAATATACTTTAAAGGCAGGTGATGTTTTTGTAGTGAATACAAATTCAGCACATGGCTACAAAAGTACCCAAAATCTGAAATTATGCAATATTATGTTTGACTTAGGCAAGCTTGTGGACAGAGATAATGAATTGAAGCAACTCCCGGGCTTCCAATCTTTATTTATTTTAGAACCTTTTCTTAGAAAAGAGCATAAATTTGAAAGTAAATTGGAGTTAAACTCTGTGAGCTTGAATTTTGTAGGAGAGCTGGTCGAGCTACTCTCAGGAGAGTACACACAACAGGAAAACGGATTTAAACCGGTGATTAATACCTATTTTTTGACGCTTATTGCATATTTGTCACGACAAATATCCTCTGAAAAAAACAAAGCCGCAGGAAAGCTATTTCATCTGGCCGATGCCTTTGCATTTATCGAAAAAAATTTTTTAAGCGCTATAAACATTAAAAGTATTGCAGCTAGTACATATTTTTCCACTAGGCAGTTTGGCAGAATCTTTAAGGGTACTTACAATATTAGTCCTAAGGAATATATTATTAAATTAAGGTTGGAGTATGCCTTAAAACTTATGTACAATACCAATATCAAATTGAGTCAGATTGCTATGGAAAGTGGATTTTCCGATATTAGCTTTTTTTCAAGGCAATTTAGAGCGAAGTTTGGTGTTTCTCCAAAGGAATATAGGGAAACCAAGTATTTTATAAAGCCTCCTTCAAATATTATTTGAAGGAGGCTTTATAATCTGCTGTAAATGGGTTCTGTGTTTGAGGTGGTTTGATATACTGTAATTATGTTCTAATACTTACGGTTGAACGATACTTAATTGTAGCACACAAGTCTCACCGGGCCTAACAGACCAGATGGGGGCAGCGCCATAAAACATGAAAAATTATCTCTAAGGTTATAAGCAAGTGTATTGGCTACCTCCACCTCAAGAATATTGTCACCACTTCTTACCACATTAGTTATATCCAATAAATATGGCTGGCATATCCGGGTACCTGCCATGTTTCCGTTTACCCTGACTCGCGCGGTTTCACCCACGGAACCCAGATCAAGCATATAATTGCCGCTGCCTTCTATAGTAAACCGAGTAGTGTACCGTATGATACCTGAGAATTCCGGTAGTTCATTCGCTCCCGTGATATTAATCAAAGAGCTGTTAGCCTTATACAACTTAAAGTCAGGATAGGTAGGCATTGTCGTTATGCTAATATCATATGGCTCATCTAGCACTATTTCTTCAAGCATCTTTTTCTCTTCAGTGGGTGGTACTTCATCAAGACTGTCAGAAAACACAATTACGCAAGATTGATATGGCGTTAGAGAAAGCTCGATACTATTGCCTTTTGTTTCTTTAGTAAGGGTGATATCCTGAAGGAGATCAATATAATTATATTTTCCGGTAAATGGGAATATAACGGTTTCATTAATCTCTGTCAAGCTTTCGTTAAAGAACATGTAAAAGTGAGTACCTGCGCGTTCATAATGGTAGAATCGAAGCAACCGATTTCTATTTTTAAGTCTAATATCAAAATAACCACATTGAATGAGGTAGGCTGCAAGCTCTTCTACAGGCAGCACCTTTAGCTTACAATTCCCAGTATATTGTAATATACTAAGGTTTTCGCTACTCTTTTCTGGTAATCCATCTGAGTAAATAACACAAAGCCCCTTGTCAGAAAACTCTGAAAGTATCTTGATGAGATGGAAGGGAAGTATTTGTGAATAAGGTATGATTAGGCAGTCGAAACGCTCCATATTTATTACCAGCTTGCCATCTTCCACCCTTGCATCGCCCAGCAACGTATCCATAGGTACAATATCAAAATCAATTTGCTCATCATAAAGTACTTTTGCCGGTACCTCAGTTAACATATATTTGCCACCGGACCATTCAGCCTCAGCATGATAAAGAATTGCCGCAGTTGCCATATGACGCCCATCGGTAAACAAATGGCTCATCTTGTTTGTATAATCCATTAGAACCTTAAAGTCACGATACTGTGGATTTTCACCACGGGCGTAAAAATATGGTGGGCAATCAGGGTCAGGGTATTTGGGTGAGAAAGCATGAGGAACAAAATGATTGATACCGCGCACCAACATATGGTCAGTGAGCCACTTCATCATGGACATACCTTCAGCCCAACCATATGCTCCAAACATTTCACACATAGCACGCCCCTTCATCTGCGGCTGGATATGAGAAAGAGATGCAGCCAATTTTGCAAGTATGTAATCAAAAAATGCCGGGTCTGCTTTTCCGCCAGCGATGGGTGCAGCGTGAATAAGCTCGTTAAAACCTGGTACGATTTGATGGAGTACTACGTCAATACCTGCCATGTCCTGACCGCTGAGACTTCGGAAGTAATGCCCCGCACTGCAGCCTAACCGTGCATGTGCATTCATGTCTTCAATTATATGCCCGATGTACTCTACACCATGAGCACGGCACCAATCGCCAAGCTTCATGCTGAAGCACTCCTTGTATAGGTTTGTAACTATATCCATATATGCAGTACGAATTAATGAGGTTTTCAGCCCCATATTGAACCATAGAGCAGGGAGTAGTAGCTTAGCATCTTCTCCTGTATGTTCGGAAAGCAAGGCCACCAGATCATCTCGCCATGGCAGATGCATGCCTCGAGTACCAAGAGTACTACTTTCATAAAACCCAGTCACACCACCGAACTCACTTGTCATCGTATTGCCGAAACATGGTTCGTCGGAGAAGAATCCTGCAAAAGTATTGCCGAAATATTTCTTGTAACGCTGATAATGCGGTTCATATACAGCTTCAATCAATACATCCACCGAGGCAGGGTCTATCATATGAATGTAGTCCTCCTGACGTCCTGCACCATGACGAGTCTTAAATAGCAAAAATATACGATAATAGCCTTCCGGTATATCCCAGTAAACAAAATCTCCTTTTACATTGCCTGTCAGATCTATGCACTCCAATAATAACTCTTCACCCTTTCCGACGTCACGCCTGCATGCGATGATACATACCAGGCTTTCCTCATTTTGGCTTCCGTTACAGAAGTCATTCCTAACAATAAATTTTGCTTCCTTTAACGGGCCTACAACATCAACATGTTCTTCACGAATGTGCCATTTGCGCAAATGTGGGTATTTTTCCTTGATCAAACCATTGGCATAACCGGTTGGGAAGTGTTTGTCATCTAGTAGCCATACCTTCATGCCCCTCTTCTCCGCCTCGCTCATGATGAGGTCAAAATCCTCCCACCATCCCTCCTTACAGAAATCCTCATGAGGACGAGACTCTATACATACCGCCCGAATGCCGGATCGATATATTTTATCCATCTCTTCCAAAAGCACTGCATCATCCTCTCCATGTTGCCAGAAGAAAGGAAGTATATAATTGTCATACTGGTTTTTCAGTACATCCATCAATTTTTTTTCCAAATTAATCACTCCTTCTGTTAAAAGTAACTCTTCACTTTTGGCATCCCTGACTAAAATTACCCCTTCTTTTTAGTATCCGCTATAAAATCTTTATACCAATAAGCACTTTTTTTCCACATTTGTTCTTGAGACTCAAAGTTGGTGTGAATAATTCCAAATCTATAATTGCTGCCAGCCGTCCATTCGAAATTATCCATTAGGGACCACAGGTAATAACCCCGTATATCAAAACCCTCATCAATTGCTTTTTCCAGCCATTCTAAAAAGCCCTTTATATATTTTATCCGATCATCGTCCTCAATCATATTGGTGCTTGGATTTAACTGTTCAACTCCCTTAAAATATGTACCATTTTCAGTTATATAAATTGGCATTTTAATATTATAAAGATCATGTAGAAGATGAACTGCATCATAGACTGCTTTTGGGTAATATTCTGTATGATTGTTAAGAAAGTTACCACCCTGTGAAAAATCTTGGGCTGCCTTTTTATCTGCTGATACCATTACCCTGTTATACACATTCAATCCAAAATAATCAGTTGGTTGTGACATAAGCTTTAAGTCGCCTTCATGAATATCCATTAATGTACCTTCTTCACTAAGCTTGTCAATAATATAATCACTGTAGCGCCCTGCTAAAACCGGATCGGTATAAAATTTCCAGTTACGTTCATCTTCATCTATTACCATTTGTTTATCCTCTAAAGATGACGTAAGTGCATGTCTTTTCCATATATCAATTACTATACCAATCTTGCTTTCCTTAAAGCCAAAACTTCTAAAAGCTTCTACACCCTTGCCATGTGCCACCAATATATTATGACGTGCTTGATTTCCCCATGCTTCATTCAAATGACCGGGGGCAAAAGCACCTAAACCATATCCAACATAGGTTGCAATAGGCTCATTTATAGTTGCCCACATTGGAACACTATCACCCAGCTCTTTAAACATGTTATATGCATATTCGCCATACCACTCTATTACATCGCGGTTGGCCCAGCCGCCTTTATCCTCTAATACTTGTGGCAAATCCCAATGGTATAGCGTGACATTAGGAGCAATATTATTTTTATGAAGTTGTTCAATGACTTTTTTATAGTAATCAAGTCCTTTTGGGTTTATTCTACCTGTTCCATCTGGCATAACCCTTGACCAACAGATAGAAAAGCGATAACTGTTTACCCCTAGTTTCACCAAATTGCTAATATCACGCATATACTGGTGATAACTATCACAAGCAATTGTAGGAGTTTCCTGATTAAATATCTTACCTTCCTTTTTCGAAAAAGTATCCCATATACTTGCAGTACGACCATCTTCAAAAGCACCACCCTCAATTTGTGCTGCACTTGTAGCTGTACCCCATAAAAAATTCTTCGGAAATGACATAAAACTTCACCTCAATTAATTTATTTTATTAATTTTCTTTAGTATCTCTTCATTTGTCTAGTCTAGAAAAAGATATGCACTATATCGTTTTTTAGTGTGTTCATATACTTTTTGTTTTATTAAAAAGCAGTCACCTCTTTAATTTGAAAGGTCTTCACCTTGCAACTCTATAAGTGACTGCTTTTAAATATTTCTCCAAGTTTCTACCTCGAAATCTGGTAGGCTCCTTCGTCACCGAAGTTCGCCCCCCTAAGAACGCAACGTGCGACTTTAGCCGCATTGCGCTCAAGCAATTTACAGTATCAACGCTGTAGCGTCTCAATCGGCACTGATTAACAGCTCTGGATGAATCTTTCTGTGACAGTCTGGATGTACTATTTCCTTTTTATTTTTATCATTTAAGTGCATTTTCCATCCTGTTGTCTTGTTAACTTCATCCCCACATAAGGTACATCTACTCTTTTGTTTACTCCACATCTTCTTCAGCACCTTTCTTCCTGACATTCCTTCAAACAGTTTATCGCCTTCCCGTTCTTCAAAATATGTTTGCCATTCTGAATCATACGGGTTCGCCCCTTGTCTTATCTTGGTGTGGCGTATAATCTTTGTATC
>Ga0209430_1002105_pt1 | contig 13337 bp, 14 predicted proteins | sample BarGraIncub1133A_FD_184504 | JGI IMG/M metagenome (GOLD analysis project Ga0209430, IMG submission 184504) | Arctic peat soil microbial communities from Barrow, Alaska - Barrow Graham LP Incubations 11-33A (SPAdes) (version 2) | ecosystem: Environmental > Terrestrial > Soil > Wetlands > Peat... | reverse complement strand
TAACAATGATCGGCAGCAGTTTCTTCAAGTAAAGTTAATATAGTTGTAGAAGAAGCCTCCCCGAATTTGTTCATTTCAAAATACCTTAGCTCAAATTGTTTATCAAAATAATTTTGCATGTCTGGTCTTTTTAATCAATCTTTTTTAAGTTTGTTTAAATACATGACTTAACTATATACCAAACTATTACAACAGATAACTCTCCCTGACGGTTTTGGCAGCCGCAACCAATTTAATCAATCCTTCTTTCGTTTCTTCCCATTTTCGGGTTTTCAGTCCGCAATCCGGATTAACCCAAATGTTTTCCTTTGGAATAACGGCAGCTGCTTTTTTTAGCAAATCAACCAATTCTGTATCGGTAGGAACGCGCGGAGAATGGATATCATACACGCCCGGACCAATGTCGTTTGGATATTTATATTCTCCAAAAACATCCAGAAGTTCCATTTGTGACCTCGAGCATTCAATGGTAATCACATCGGCATCCAGGGCTGTAATGCTGTCAATGATGTCATTAAACTCGGAATAACACATGTGTGTGTGGATTTGGGTCTCGTCTTTTACCCCGGAATAAGAAAGCCGAAAGGCATTTACTGCCCAATCGAGATACGTTTTCCAATCGCTTTTTCGAAGCGGCAATCCTTCCCTGAGAGCCGGTTCATCAATCTGAATGATATGAATATGAGCCTTTTCCAAATCAAGAACTTCGTCCCTGATCGCCAATGCAATTTGATTGCATGTTACGGAAAGTGGTTGGTCGTCTCTTACAAACGACCATTTCAAAATTGTAACCGGTCCGGTCAACATTCCTTTAACAGGCTTCGAAGTGAGCGATTGCGCGTAGGTAATCCAGTCAATGGTCATTGGGGTTGGTCGCTGAACATCACCAAAAATAATAGGAGGTTTTACGCAACGCGAGCCATAGCTCTGAACCCAACCATTTTTGCTGAATACAAAACCATCCAACATCTCTCCAAAATATTCAACCATATCGTTTCGCTCAAATTCGCCGTGGACCAGGACATCAAGTCCGATTTCTTCCTGCCAGCGAACCGCTTTTTCAATTTCACTCTGAATAAGCCGAATATATTCATCGCTTGAAAGTTCATTTTTCTTCAATTTTGCTCGCCAACTTCTAACATCTGCAGTCTGCGGAAATGAACCAATTGTTGTGGTTGGAAAGGACGGCAGTTCGAAACGCTTTTGCTGTACTTTTTTCCGAAGTGGAAAGAGCGGCCTTTTCATTTCTTTGAATTGTTCTATGAAGTCAACACGCTCTTTAACCAGGTCATTGTGAATCAAACCGGATATTCTCCTGCTTTGATTGGCTTCCCGATTCTCTTTAAAAAGTTGTAATGATACAATATCTTCTATATGTACTGACAATTGTTTTAGAACAACGACCTCTTCAATTTTTTGTTTTGCAAAAGCAAGCCATTGTTTAATTTCAGTAAACAAAACTTCTTCGTTAGTCTCCAATTCCAAATCGCATGGTACGTGTAGCAAGGAGCATGAAGGTGCAAGCATCAACCTTTCTTCTCCAATTCTTTCTATGGCCCTACTTATTAGTTTCAACGAATTTTCGTAATTATTCTTCCAGATGTTTCGCCCATCCACAAGCCCAAGCGATAACTTCTTTTCGCCGGAAACCAGATTCACCATGATCTCAAGTTGTGCCGGATCTCTTACCAAATCAAGATGAATGGCATCCACTGGCAAGCCGGCAACCAACTCCACATTATCCGACAATCCTCCAAAATATACGGACAGTAAAAGTTTGACAGAAGGGAAATTTTTCCTGATTCGTGAATACGCAATTTTGAAAGCTTCCTTTTGTTCCGGCATTAAATCCAACGCCAAAAAAGGTTCATCAAATTGAATCCATTCCACACCATTATCAACGAGCAGTGAAATCATTTCGAAATAGGCATCAAGGAGATTCCCCAGTAAATCAATCCGGTCGAACCCTTCCTCCTTTTCTTTGCCAAGCAGTAAAAAGGAAACAGGTCCCAGAATAACAGGCTTTGTAATTATACCCAATTTCTTTGCTTCCTGAAATTCATCAATTAATTTGAAATTCGACAACCAGAACTTTTGATTTTTGTAAAATTCGGGTACGATATAATGGTAGTTTGTATCAAACCATTTGGTCATTTCCATGGCTGTAATATCAGTTACTCCATCCTGGTAACCTCGTGCCATTGCGAAGTAAAGATCCAGTTTCGATTTGTTTGAATTGCGGTGAAGTTGCGCATAACGATCAGGAATTGCGTTAATCGCAAACGCCAAATCCAAAACATGATCATAAAGCGAGAAATCGTTGGATGGAATCAAATCTATACCCAAATCCTTTTGTGTCAGCCAGTTTTTCTGCTTAATTGTCGAACTAATCTGCATGAGCTGTTCATAACTGATCTTTCCAGCCCAATACCCTTCAACCGCTTTTTTAAGTTCCCGATTATTTCCAATCCGCGGATATCCTAAATTGTGTGTTATCATTTTTAATACGATTTTTTATGGTTTGACTTTGTAAAAGTAATTAAAATAAAATATATAAAGACACGTATGTCTTTATATAGAAAACATTTTTTACCTTTGCAGATAGAAACTTAATGATTATTGCTATGAATTACCAGTCTCCTGAAGATGCTTGTATGGCTGATGAAGTAACCTTGAGGCAGCTTTGCGATTTTGAAAATGATTTGCATCGCCATATTCATCTGGAAAACAATATTTTAATTTCCAAAACCATTGAACTCGAAAAACAAATTTCAATATGAACACACAAAAAATACCCAAATTAGCTACGTTTAAATCCGGCGAATCATTGAAGGTTTATCAGGTGACCGGCCATGCAGGCATGAAAATGCCATTGCATTACAGCACCAAAGAAGCTGTGGCAATCGTTCAGGAAGGCTTTGCACAACTCAAAATCGACGAAATAAAACATATACTTCTGGAAGGAAGTTCGGTTATCATTCCAGCCCACCAAAACCATTCTCTTTCCGTAAAGGCAAAATTTAAAGCGTTGATAATATTGTCACAGGATTCAAATATTGAATTTTTACAATAAACTTCGTTTAAAAATTTAAAATGTAGCTGATATGCTAGGAAAAACGACTGAATATGCAATAAGGGCTTTAGTTTATATCTACATACAAAATATAAAAGGGGAAAGGCCTGGTTTTAAAAAAGTTGCTAAAATGATTGATTCACCGGAACAATTTACAGGAAAAGTTTTACAAAACTTAACCCGTGCTAATATTGTGTCTTCGATAAAAGGTCCGGGTGGTGGCTTTTTCTTTATTGAACCAGCAAATCCGATCACATTATTTAAAGTGATAGAAGCAATAGAAGGTAAAGAGTATTTTTTAAAATGTGGTTTCGGGCTAAAACGCTGTGATACCAATAATCCCTGTCCGTTGCATGATGATTTTGCCCCGGTAAGAGATTCATTTTTTAAAATGGTTAATGAAAAGACTATACAGTCGCTCGCCAATAAAATTAACAAACACGAGGCAACATTAAACAGATTTTAAATAAGATTGATAAATGAAACGAATCGGAATTATAGGAGGATTAGGACCCGAGGCAACAGTATATTATTACAAAGAAATAATTAATGCTTTCAAAATAGAGAACAGCGATTTAAACTATCCTGAGATCATTGTCTACAGCGTAAACATGTCCGAATTCATCGGGTTTATGAAGGTGAAAAAGTACAAACAGGCAACGGATTATCTGGCAAAAAGGATTGAAAGCCTGAGGCTGGCCGGGGCCGAATTTGCAGCACTGAGTGCGAACACACCCCATCAGTTATTCGATGAACTGCAAGAGAAATCGAAAATTCCACTGATTAGCATTGTTGAAGCTACTTGTAGAGAAGCTAAAAAGAGAGGTTTAAAACGCCCCGGATTGTTTGGAACCGAATTTACCATGAATGCAACTTTCTTTCCTGATGTTTTTAAGAAAGAAGGTATTGAAGTGATTATGCCCTGTAATGAAGACAAAGAGTTAATTAATTACAAACTGTTCAGCGAAATCGAACTGGGAATTTTCAAAGATGAAACACGCGAAATCCTGATCGGAATTATAGAAAAAATGGTACATGAACAAAATATCGACTCATTGATTCTGGGTTGTACCGAGTTACCGTTAATTCTGACCTCGGAAACTTATGCCGGTATTCCCTTTTTAAACACAACAAAAATCCACGTCGATTCAATTGCAAAATATAGTCGCGAAAATTCATAACGCCATGAATAATAAAGAAATTTACAAAGCGGAGATCATTGTAGGAACTCAAGGGCTGACCTGCATCTTTTTAATTACTTAAATGACTAAAAATAAAATGTGAAATGTTACACTCTGTTAAAATAATTGAAAAGAGCAGGTTAACACACGACGTACTTTGTCTTCGGTTAGAGAGACCACCGAATTATCAATTCTATGCCGGGCAAGCGATTGAAGTTTCACTAGGAAACCTGCGTTTTCAGGGAGAAAATGCCCCTTTTACCTTAACTGGGTTAAGCAGCAAAAAGTATCTCGAACTGATATTAAGAGTTTACGATGAACACAATGGAATGACTCTGGAAATATCGAAATTAAATGAAGGCGACCATCTATTAATCGGAAATGCCTGGGATTCGTATAAAAATATGGGACCTGGAATGTTTATTGCAGGCGGGACTGGGGTTACTCCATGTGTTGCCATTCTGCGACAATTGAATGTCGAAAACCGGCTAGCTGACAGTAAATTACTTTTTATTAATAAAACTCAGATGGATATTCTTCTGTACGAAGAACTCAGACTGATGCTTAGGACAAATTTCATTAATATTTTATCGCGTGAGAAAAAGGACAATTTTTTATACGGTCACATTAATCCAGAAATTCTGAAAGATCAGATTTCGAGATCCAAGCAACCATTTTACATCTGTGGCCCGGGTAATTTTGCTGAACAGATGAGTGATCAATTACTGGAACTGGGCATCGATAAAGACCTGATAAACATAAGTTATTAGATGGAAAATAAATTCGTTCCCGATTTCAATCTGAAAAACAAAAGGATATAAAAAATGCATTTATGAAAACACAATTTAGTCCGGTTAATCCCGTTTTCTATGATATTCTTTATGAAGAACAGCAAAAAGAATTTGGCATAGTATTCTATTTCGGAAACGAAACCAAAGTAGAAGAAGCAAAAGGTAAAATTACCGGTTTGACAAAAAAAGAGGCTTTTGAAGAATATTTGGTTTTCGATACGGGTGATAAAGTTCGAATCGACCGAATTATCACCGTCAATGGAATGCCGGGACCGGCGTATGATGAATATTACGCGTTCGCGTTAGCTTGCCTCAATTGTAATGTAGTAGCCGATTAAAAACGGACTTAAGCCACAAGAATTTTGAATACAATAACAAACAATATGCAATGGAATAAGAATAATTCAGAGAATGACGAAATCCCTATAAATAAAATCAGCAAACTATGGAAAGAGAAAAAAGCGATTATACTTGTACATTATTACCCGATTCCTGAAATACAGGAAACTGTTGATCTTGTAGGCGATAGTCTTGACCTTTCTCGAGATTCGGCTGAAACAAAGGCTGAAATGATCATATTTGCCAGAGTTTATCTCATGACCGAATCAACTAAGATCTTATCTCCTGAAAAGAGGGTTTTTAATCCAAATATAAACGCCGGATGTTCACTGGTAGAATCGTGCACAACAACCGAACTTAAGGAATTCCGGGAAAAATACTCCAATCAAATCGGTGTTTTTTATGTGAACACGACGTCGGAAATTAAGGCAATGACCGAGGTAACCTGCACTTCCACAAACGCGGTTCGTAAGATTGAAAGCATTCCAAAAGATCAAAAAATAATTTTCGCGCCCGACCGGAATTTAGGGAAATGCCTGAACAGTATTACTGGGAGTAGTATGTTGCTCTGGGATGATGCTTGTCATGTACACGAGGAGTTTTCATTGGATAAGATGTTGGCAATACTTAAAAAGCATCCAAAAGCCAGATCAATTGCTCATCCCGAATGTCAAAGGCCGGTCCCAATAGCGGCAGATTTCGTCGTATCAATATCATCCCTTTTAAAATTTACCTTAACGGATAGTGGAAATGAATACGTTGCAGCCACTAAATCGAGCATAATCCATCAAATGAGGAAACGAGACCCCACAAAACATTTAGTAATTAAATATGAAGAAGTTGATTAGATTTTTGAACGAATAAACAGATAAAAATGAAAAACTATAAAATAATAAAAATTGGAGAAATTGTCACACAAGATTTCAGAGCCGCCGAAATATTTAAAAATGCGGGAATCGATTTCTGCTGTGGCGGAAATGACAGTTTAGAAAAAACTTGCAAAGATAAAAAGCTGGATATTTCGATCCTTGAACAAAAATTAAGTGAATTGGAAAATATAAGTCCGGACAATATCCACAATTTCAAGGAATGGAATTTGGATTTTTTAAGTGACTATATTGTAAATACACATCACAAGACGGTGATGAAGCTATTACCACAACTGACAGCCTACACAAAAAAAATTGCAGAAGTGCATGGTTCAAATCATCCGGAATTGAAAGAAATTGAAAAATTGTTCTCTGAAATCAATACAGAACTGTTGCAACACCTAAAAAAGGAGGAAGAAATTCTGTTTCCTGCAATTAAGGACCTTTTGAAAACAAATTCTACAGAAACGAAAAAGATAGTTATCTCAGAGATAGCCAGAATGAAAGGAGAGCATGAATTTGCAGGTGGAGCGATGGATAAGATTAATGTTCTAAGCGACAATTACAGCTTACCAGCTGATGGTTGCAATACATACCGAGTCACGTATAAATTGCTGGAGGAATTTGAAGATGATTTGCACATCCATGTTCATTTAGAAAATAATATATTATATCCTAAAGCATTAGTTCTTGCTAAAGAATAAATAGAATCTTAAAAAATTAACACATTATATTCATCTAAATTAAAAATTTAATGAAAGAATCTATTCTTGATAAGTTTATGAGCAGAAAGGGCTTATCATCAGCTTTTTGGATAATTGCTCTTGTAATGGTTTCCGCGTTAATTTATTATACGGCAAACCTTCAAAAAGAAGTGCCACCCATTCCACAGCAAGTGAAATCGGAAAGTGGCGAAGTTCTTTATACTTACGATGATGTGGTAGCCGGAAAAGGATATTTTCAGGAATTTGACCTAATGGACTGGGGATCAATGCTTGGAATGGGAGCCTATATTGGACCAGACTTTACAACCGATATGCTTCATTACCGAGCAGTTTTTCTCTACGATTATTATGGAGAACAGTTGTATGGTAAGAAAAACAAGGACTTGACTGATATTGAAAGAGGTGCCGTTAAAGTTCGTGTGATACAGGATGTAAAGAAACAGACTTCGTTATTAGTCGGAACAACTGTTTACACGAATGCTTCAGCCGCAGCCTATAAAGCGAATGTAAATTACATTACAAATATGTTAGTCAACGGTGATCTGGAACGTGGATTTAGAGGGGGAGTAATCAAACCTGAAGAAGCAGTGAAGATTGCAGCCTTTTTTGATTGGGGTCAGTTGGTTGCTTCGTCGTTCCGACCCGGAACCATAAGGACCTGGTCGAATAACTGGCCTGCAGAGCCTTTGGTGGATCAAGATCTGACATTCAATTCGCACAAAGTTTCCTTGTGGGAATTTCTAATTCTTTGGACAATGACTATTGTCGTAATTTTTCTATCGTACGAATATCTATTTAAGAAAGATCCGGACGAAAAATTGGAAAAACCATTGGTTGTTACAACAATGTATAAATCGCAAAAAAAATTATTGAAATATATTCCAATTGTAGCGGGTTTGTTCTTTGTTCAATTAATACTCGGAGGCTATTTATCACATATATATACTGAACCCGCTAAGGATTTAATTTTATCGCAGTCTATCATACCTTTTAACGTGTTGCGATCGATGCACGTGCAATTAGCCATTTTATGGGTTGCTGTAGGTTGGCTCGTGGGTGGATTGATTATTGCACCATGGATTGCCAATCGTGATCATAAATATCCATGGTTGGTTGATGTCTTGTGGCTTGCATTATTAGTGGTGGCAGTAGGAAGTATGATCGGGTTGTACATGGGTGCTACCGGTCATATGCGTGATGTCTGGTTTTGGTTAGGAAATCAGGGACGAGAATATCTCAATTTAGGTCGTGTCTGGAGTATTGGATTAGTAGTTGGACTGGTATTTTGGTTTTTACTCATATTTTCACTTATCCGAAAAGCAGCATCAAATAATCCAATTGTAAATACTATTATCTGGTCGGCTTTTGCAATAGCTACGCTTTATATGGCAGGAATGATGCCAATAAACAAAATATTTCCAAACTTCACCATTGATGATTATTATCGGTGGTGGGTAATTCATTTGTGGGTAGAGCTTACATTTGAACTTTTTGCGGCAGGTGTTATTGCATTCTTCACCGTTTCTCTGGGCTTAATTTCACACAAAACAGCCATTCGCGTCATGTTCTTCGAGATATTTCTTATTTCCTTAAGTGGAACATTAGGTGTAGGCCATCATTATTTTTGGCAGGGTCTTGATGAGTATTGGATTGCAATAGGCGGTATATTTTCTGCCCTTGAACCACTACCAATTGCGTTAATGATTATCGAAGCAATAAAAAATCAGCGTGAGAAATTACATTCAGGCGAAAACTTTAGTTTCGGTGTCCCTTTTATGTGGATTGCAGGTTCCGCAGTGTTGAATTGGATAGGTGCCGGATTCTTTGGCATGGTAATAAACACACCTACTATAAGTTATTATGCACATGGAACTTATTTAATTATGCCTCATGCACATGTTGCCTTGTTGGGAGCATTTGGATATATTTCTATCGCGTTTCTTTACCTGACTTCCAGAGCAAATGCTTTGGCAAATAATTATGTATGGAGTGATAAATTCAGCAAATATGGATTCTGGATTCTGACAATCGGTACATTGTTATATGCTGTACCAACCTATATTATCGGAATTCATCAGGCTCAGGTTGCCATGGAATCAGGTTACTTTTTTGCCCGTACCCGAGAAGCCATAGAAGTACTTAAATTCTGGATGTGGGTTCGTATTCTTCCAGATGGATTAATGATTATAGGTGGAGGATTAATCTTTTATGATTTGGTACAAAAAACGTTCTTTGCAAAAAAAATAAAAGTGGAATAGAGTTTTAAAACATACAGGAATATGGATTTCATATTCTTGTATGTTTTTATTCAACTTTTAATTACGAAATAGATACTTAAATATTAACCCAAATAAAAAATGAGTGAGCTTATTAACAATTCCTGTAGTAGAAAAGATAAATTAAAAGAAATTTTGTTGCAGATTCATCATGGAGGTTCGACTGAAGCTGTTCAAAACGAGCTATTGCTTTCATTAAGCCAAATTCCGTATGGCGAAGTAGTTGAAGTGGAACAGGAACTAATTTCAGAAGGATTACCTGAAGAAGAAATTCTTGATTTATGTGATGCACATTCGGCAGTTCTCGAAGGTCGTGTTGACCTTTCAGCATTGAAACCAGTTGCAGAAGGTCATCCAGTTGATGTCTTCCGGAAGGAAAATGAAGAAATAAGAAAGTTGACAAATTCAATTTTTGCCCTAATTTCAGAAATCAGAATTGAGCCTTCCGAAACGATTACTAACAAAATAATTAAACTAAGAGGTCTGTTCAACACTCTTTATGATGTTGATAAACATTATCAACGGAAAGAATATCTTCTTTTTCCATACCTTGAAAAAATGGAAATTACCGGACCACCTAGAAGTTATGTGGGGAAAACACGACGAAATCCGTGAACTGATTAAAGGGAGTATAGAAGTGTTAGATTCAACTGAAATGACGAAAGAAGAGTTCGGGGCTGTTGCTGAGCTAATACTCGAAATTGCAACGGAAGGTGCGAAGGAAATGATAACCAAAGAAGAGGAAATTTTATTTCCAATGTCATTGGATATACTCACTGAGGCTGATTGGTATGAAATAAGCAAACAATCGCTCGAAATTGGTTTTTGCCTATATGATCCATTAGTTACATGGAAACCTGATTGGGCAGAAGAACAATCCATCAACGAATCACAAAAAAGCGGAAGTCATATACAATTACCAAGTGGAAGTTTTTCTGCCGAAGAAATTATGACCATTTTAAATACCTTGCCGGTTGATATAACATTTGTGGACAAAGATGATAAAGTGAAGTACTTTTCCCAAAGCGCCGAACGGATATTCCAACGTAACAGAGCTATACTTAATCGAGATGTTCGCCATTGCCATCCGCCTGCAAGCGCCCATATAGTGGATAAGATTATAGACGATTTTAAAAGTGGACGACAAAACAGCGCACCATTTTGGATAAATATGGGTGGAAGGATGATTCATATTGAGTATTTTGCCTTGCGGAATGATAAAGGAGAATACCTTGGAACACTTGAAGTTTCTCATAATATTACTCCCTATCGTGAATTAGAAGGCGAACAGAGAATTCTTTCTTACAAATAAAACAAACTTACAAATACACTAAAATGAAAAAAGAAGAACTGATTATAACACCCAAGACCAAAGTTTTTGATATTATAGAGGCATATCCTGAACTGGAAGACATATTGATAGCCTATGTTCCTGCTTTCGAGAAACTAAGAAATCCGGTATTACGCAAAACAGTTGGAAAAGTGACCAGTTTGCAACAAGCTGCTTTGATTGGGAATGTGAATGTTGGCTTACTCGTAAATCAGTTACGCCAAGAGATTGGACAAAATGCTGAAAAAATTAATACTGATGAACATCAATATAATTACCAATCACCAGCATGGTTCGATGCAGATAAAGTAACTGTGCGATTAGATGTAAGAGAAATGCTTGCAAATGGCGAACATCCTGTAGCCCAGGTTATGGAAGACCTGAAAAAGCAAAAAGAAGATGAAATTTATCAACTTATTGCTCCATTCCTTCCTGTACCGTTGATTGATAAAGCATCCAGTCTCAATTTTATCCATTGGATAAAAAAAGAGAATGATGAATTATTTTTTATCTACTTTATAAAGAATAAGTAATGGATCTATAATTGTTTAATTTGTATGGTCGCTATTTTACCTGTATGACCTGCTTTGGCATAGTACTTGATTTGTTTTGCGGTACAAAATTTTCGGCTATAAACATATTGGAATTTATTGAGAAATTTGAGAACGAGTTTACTTGTAAGGCGTACTTGCTAGATATAAGGTTAAGAGAAGGCGTAACCTGCAAACATTGTGGAAGTAAGAAACAGGACTGGCTTACTGGTAAGTGGCAGTTTCAATGCAGTTCCTGTTCTTTTAGAACCACACTACGAAGTGGAACAGTGATGGAGAACTCGAACCTTTCCATATGTAAATGGTTTTTAATCATGTTATTTATGTAATCTATAAAAGAGGGAATGTCTGCTTGTAAAATAAAACGACAAATGGGACATACCAGATATAACACCTTTTTGTCTGTTATGAACCGAATAAGAGACTCGGTGGGCAAACGCATAGCCTTTATCAACTGAACGACATGGTGGAATTGGATGAAGGCTTTTTTGAGGCGGAAGTTTTCGGCAGAGTCCATTCTAAACTCAAGAGATGCAACGGTAACCAACGGCAAGATAATGTGGCTGTAATGGCCGAATCAGTAACACTTGAAGATATGGAAACAGGCAAAAAAAACAAGTCGTACCGCTACTTTAAGATGCAGGTATAGGATAACCACTCTGGTGAAGCGATAACAAAGGTTATACAAAAATAAATTGATGAAAAAAGTATCGTTTTCACAGACAAGAGCTCCAGCTACATCGATATCTGCAAGTATGTGGAGGTACACTTAATAGTAAGATCAAATACATAAGTGACCAAAGAAATATTTCGATGGATTCATATTGCAATTAGTAACGCGAAAAGGACTTTTCTGTGTTAATCACATAAGTTACATGACTGTATTTTAAAGCGTTACCTCAAATAGTTTGTTTACAAGTTAAACAAAAGTTATTTAAGTTCAATTTTTGAAAGATTGATTGTGGCAAGCGTTTTACCGTACTGGTACAATGACGACTAAGCAATAAAAAATATAATGAAGGAACTTAAGCATAGCTCCATGAAACTGTTTCTTTTGTTTTTTAGTCCTTTCGTATAATCAAATGTGTTCGCACCGGATCGTTTAGCAGTCGTTCCATTTCAGACTGGATAATATCCTGTACATTCTGTTTTATCTGAAGATAGTTTCGTTGCACCATTGTATTGTCCAGCTTGCGGATGACCCGAATATTCTTGTAAGCTTCCTGTTCTTTCTTCAGTGCAACATGGTCGTTCAATATCTCACAATGAAAAGCTTTTGGGTCAATTTTACAGTCCGGATCATTTGCAGCCATACCCACAAACTTCCTGGAACAGAGAACAGAAATTTTAGGGGGCGCAGATTCCAATTGTTTGGAGCGGTCAATGGAAGTATCGACGCGTTTAATGGTAAGACTTTCCATATGATCATAATGACCATAACTTCATCTCCATGAACATTATTATCGTTCCCTTTATATTCGCAAAGAGCATTCAAATCACCAAAAAAGGTGATGTGACGACGGGCATGAAAAATGTATGCAAAGACAAAACCTTTAATACATCAGGCTGTCGTTGCTTTCTTTTTGCCCGTAACCCGGATATTTTTTCCGGCATCCAGGTCGGGAAGCGGATGGAATGGTGGATTATCCCGAAGGGTAATCTCATGGAAGTAGCGGCAACCGGGGACGTAATGTATCGGACAGCGTGAAAGGATTTGCCGGAACATACAAAGTCCCGGCAGATGTATGATATGATAGCCGAGGCCTTCCAAAATATCCGTAATCAGTTTAAGGTAATGATTGAAGATAGATTGTTCCCGGCATTATACATGATAAAAACTTCACCTGTACGGACGTTTTTATCATCCCTAGTATATTCGCAAAGAGCATTCATTATCCATTTCCTGAATGCCTGGGTCTCGAACGAGGCAATGCGGTAACTGACAAATATCAACGCTTCCAGATTGTAAAGCGTGGTTCCACAAGGCTTCCCGTTCCGTTCGAATAAATGACCGCGAATAGCGTCTTCTTCGCGCAATACGCCAGATCTGAAAATGGCACACAGGTTGTTGCTGACCATACCGACAGGAACGTTAAACAAGTCCGCAATTTCATGTTTGGTAATCCATAGGTTACCGTCAACCAGCCGGGCTTCAACAATAAATTTCTGATGACTGGTTTCTTTGATTTTTATATATCCTCT
>Ga0209430_1002104_pt1 | contig 13346 bp, 9 predicted proteins | sample BarGraIncub1133A_FD_184504 | JGI IMG/M metagenome (GOLD analysis project Ga0209430, IMG submission 184504) | Arctic peat soil microbial communities from Barrow, Alaska - Barrow Graham LP Incubations 11-33A (SPAdes) (version 2) | ecosystem: Environmental > Terrestrial > Soil > Wetlands > Peat... | reverse complement strand
GCCGGGGGCTACATGTCGGCGCCTGCGCTGGCGCACGTGCTGACCCGGCTGGCGACGCACGAAGGATGGAAGGGCACCTACCTCCGCCCGCGGAAGCGAGGCTGGCCATATTGGATCGCGGCCTGGCTCGTTCCCGCCGTCATGACCGCGGTCGGCGCGGCGGTATTCTTCGCGGTGTTCCCGCAGTACTTCGATCCTTCCCTGGGAGTCCTACGTTCGCTGCTCGTCAAGTCAGGGCAAACGGTATCCGGCCCCTTGTGGACGATCTTCGCCATCCAGATGGTGTCAGGGGTGCTGGTCGCGCCGCTCGTCAACGGCCTGTTCACCTTCGGCGAGGAGTTCGGATGGCGCGCCTACCTGCTGCCGAAGCTGATGCCGCTCGGTGGGCGAAAGGCCATGCTCTTGAGCGGCCTGATCTGGGGCGTCTGGCACTGGCCGGCCATCGCGATGGGTCACAACTACGGGCTGGGGTACCCCGGCGGGCCGTGGCTGGGCATGCTGCTGATGGTGTGGATCACGTTCTGCCTCGGCACGTTCCTGGGGTGGCTCACCCTGCGCGCCGGGAGTGTATGGCCGGCAGTGATCGGCCACGCAGCCGTCAACGGCATCGCCGCGGGCGCCCTCGCCGCCGTCGCGGGCGCCCCCAGCCCTCTGCTGGGGCCGACACCTGCCGGACTCGTGGGTTCGGTGGGCTTTGGGCTGCTGACGCTGGCGCTGTTCCTCAGGCCCGGCGCACTGGAGACAGGGGATACTGAACGGCGCTGCGCGGCCGAGTCGACTGCGTCGGAGTAGGTGGCCGTCACTCTCGTCGGCTGAAGCTGCTCGCTCACCCGTCACGTTCGCCCTTGCGGAAGGAACCACTGCATGCCGAACCCATGCTTCCCCGAGCGACACCCCCTGTCGCTTCAGCATCCTGATCGTGCTGCTTCTCGGCGATAGGGTGCGGTGAGTACTGCCCCCCGTATCCGGACCGGGTGTGGAGTAGCGTCTAGGGGCCTGCACAAGCATGTCCGACCGAAAGGGTCCCTCCATGCCGGATGCAACATCGCTCCAACCCGCACCGGACGCACCGGCCTACGTCATCGGGCTGGGAAACGCCGTCATGTTGCGCCTCTCCGCTTACGCCGTCCTGCTGTGCTTTCTCGCGGCCGGGGTCTTCAGCTCACTGACAGGAGGTTCCGGCAGCGGGGGAGCGGCGAGCGGCTGGGTGCAGCCGGTGTTCTTCATCGCGGTCTACCTCGGAACCGTGGTGCTCCACGAGCTTGTGCACGGACTGTTCTTCCGCGTGTTCGGTGGGAGTCCGCGCTACGGAGCAGGGTTCAAGTACCTGATGCCGTACTTCTACGCCACGTCGCCGGGAGACGCCTTCACCGTGCGGCAGATGATCGTCGTCGGTCTCGCGCCGTTGCTCGTCATCTCCACCGCGTCGCTGGTCGTCGCGCTGACGGCGCCGGTTTTGGCCGGCTACCTGGCGGTGGTCTTCATCGGCAACACTGCCGGAGCCATCGGGGACATCTGGATGATCTCTCGTCTTCTGAGGTTCCTGGCGGTGTCGGACGCCACGGTCGTCGATCTGAAGGACGGGATGGCCGTCTACAGCAGGGAGCCGGCTGCGGGCATCGTCGCAGGAGCGCTGTCCGCACGCGATCGGCGCCCAGCCGGCTTCGTCGTGCACTGGATCGGTGCGGCGCTGGCGGTGCTCATGGCGGGGGGCGTCGCCGGGATCATCGGACCGATGTTCACCGACGACCTGCTCATCGGTCCCGCACAGCTGCCGCTCCTGACCTTCACGAAGTCGAGCGCAGGGCTCGCGTGGACCTTCAACCTCGCCTCGCCGCTGCTGGCCGGATTGATCTTCGCTCTGGCGTGGCTCCTGTTCTCGCACCGCGTGCGGCGACCCACGGGGCCTGCGAGCATCCACTAGGCGCCGAATCGGCGATACTGTTGCGTGTGGACGGGCGTTCGAGGATGTCCGAGTCGACGCGGTCGCGAACGAGGAGGACCTCAGCGGTGATGGATCGGATCCAGGACAGTGAAGGGCCCGCGATCGAGGTCACGGGGCTTTCGCGCGTGTTCGGTCCGCTCGTGGCGCTGGACTGCGTCGATCTGACGATCCCGCGCGGAGCCGTGTTCGGGCTGCTCGGCCCGAACGGGGCGGGCAAGACCACCACCGTGAGGATCCTCAACGGGGTCCTGGAGCCGTCGAGCGTCGTCGCACTACGCGTGCTCGGTCACGACCTTCTGCAAGAGCCTGAAGCGATCAGGCCTCAAGTCGGAGTGCAGACCGACACGAACCTCTACGAGAGGTTGAGTGCCCGGGAGAACCTCGCGGTCTTCGCGCGTCTCTATGGGATAGACGTCACACACGCACGGCTGCGCGCGGACGAGCTTCTCGAGATGTTCGGGCTGCTCGATCGTGCTTCCGAGCGCGTCGAGAAGTTCTCGAAGGGCATGAAGCAGAAGCTGCTGATCGCCCGGGCGCTCGTCGCGCGCCCGCATTTGGTCTATCTCGACGAGCCGACCGCCGGTCTCGACCCCGAGGCGTCCCATGAGTTGATGACGTACATCAAACGGGTCAGCCACGAGGCACGCACCACCTTCTTCATCACCTCACACCGTCTGGAGGAGATGGAGGGCGTGTGCACCGCCGTGGCGGTGCTCGCGGACGGGCGCATACGCGCCACGGGGTCGCCGGATGAGGTCGCCCGGGCCGCGGTACCGCGCCACCGGGTCCGGGTGCGACCGCGCGCGGGCTCGGTTCTCGCCGACCGCGACCTGGCGGGACTCCCCGGTGTTGTGCGGGTGGTGCGGCTTGCGGACGGCTTCGCCGTCGACCTCGTCGCGGCCGACGCGGTCTCGCCGTTCGTGAGGGCCGCCGCGGCGCTGCCGTTCGATCTGCTCGGAGTCGCCGAGGAACCGCCGACGCTGCAGGAGGCGTACCTCGCGCTCGTCGGCACGCAGCGTCTCGATGCCAAGAGGGAGGCGGTCTAGATGCGGTGGGACCGCGCTTGGGCGATCGCTTCGAAGGACATGCGCGAGACCTTCTCGACGGCGCAACTCGTCGTGCCCCTGATCGTCGTGCCGATCGTCGTCGTCATCGGTTACCCGACACTCTTCCTCCTGGCGTTGCGGCTCACTCCGGGGGCGGCGAGCGGTCTGCAGGGGTTCATCGGCGGCTTCCCCCCGTCCGCGATCCCCGACATCCCCGGTCTGACATCGGCGGGCAGGGCTGCCTACATAGCCACCGTCTATCTGTTCGCTGGCTTCTTCCTGCTCGTGCCGGTGATGGTCTCGACGGTGGTCGCGGCCAACAGCTTCGCCGGGGAGAAGGAGCGCCGCACGCTCGAGGGGCTGCTCTACACGCCCGTATCGGACTCCGAGCTGGTGGTGGGCAAGATCGTCGCGGCGTTCCTGCCCACAGTGGTGTTCACCTGGGTGTGTTTCGCGATCTACACGACGATCGTGGCCCTGCTGGGCATCCCGGTCGTCGGGCAGCCGTTCTTCCCGACAGCCAACTGGTGGGCGCTGATGGTGCTGCTCGTGCCGGCCGTCTCGCTCCTGGTGATCTCGATAGTCGTCCTGGTGTCGGCCAAGGCGCGTGGTTTCCAGGAGGCGAACGCGATCGGCGGTTCCGTGATCCTTCCGGTGATCGGATTGGCGGCGGCGCAGACGAGCGGGCTGATGGTGCTGTCCGCCGGGGTGGTGGCCGTGGTGGCGGTGTTGTTCGCGGTCGCAGACGTGGGGTTGCTCAGCCTCATCGTTCGCGCGTTCAAACGCAGCAGGATCGTCAGCTACCTGCCCTAGAGGCCCTCGACGCGCGGTTGTCAGATGTAGCGCTTGGCGACCCCGTCGAGCTCGATGTGGTCGGCCTCGACCGCCGACACCGCGGTCCAGACCTCGAGCAGCCGCGGGGAGGTGGCACGCGCCGAGAACTCGGCGTAGAGCGCGGACGCGCGGCTCTCCCGACGCAAAGACTCGTCGATGTCCGCGTCCCAGCTGCCGAGATCGTCGCCCGGCTCGCGCAGGTCCGCGGGCTTGGGCTGCTTGGCGAGCTTGCAGAACAGCGAGCAATGTTCGGACTCGATCGTCGCCAACCGCTTGTAGGCGCTCGCGAGCTTGGCATTGTCGGTGCGCTTGGCCATCGCCAGATAGAAGCGGGTGTTCGACAGCTCCAGGGCAATCGAGGCCTCGAGATCCGCACGCTCCAGCTCGGTCGGCTGGATGTCGTTGATGTCCTCGGGATAGTCGGCCGTATCGATGAGCAGCTCGACATGCGCGCCGCAGAACGGGCACATCGCAGGAGGCTCGGAGCCGAGATAAGTCTCGCCACAGATGCGACAGCGATAGATCTTCATCTGGATCCTTCCGTCGGATACCGACTGCCACGCTGGCGTGAGTATACCCGCGGGCATGCGGTATGCTCGTGCACCGCGCGGCATCGCCCTCGCGGATCTTGCTCGAAGGGCTGCCGGCGCGCCCTTTCGATCACGTGTCGTCTCGTGGAAGGATCGCCCGTATGTCCGATCGTCTCCGGCGCCTGCTCGACCTCGTCACCTCACGCGTGTTCGTCAGAAGCGCGTTTTTGGTCTTCTTCCTCGGTGCGTGTGCCCAGCTGCTGCTGTTCGTCCGATGGGCTGCGGGGGAGGGCGGCTTCGTGCCGAGGCCGGAGGCAGTTGCCGGGTTGCTGCCCGTAGGCCACTTCACGAGCTTCTTCGGGTGGATGCGTGGCGGGGGATGGGACACGCTGCTTCCGGCCGGCCTCGTGATCATCATCGCCGCCATCACCGTGTCGCTGCTGTTCAAGCGCGGCTTCTGCGGATGGATCTGCCCGGTGGGAACGGTGTGGGAGCTGGCCGAGCTCCTCGGCCGCAGACTGTTCGGCCGCACGATCCGCGTCCCGAGATGGCTCGACCGGACGGGACGCGGCGTGCGCTACGTGCTGGCCGCGGTCATCCTCGCGTACCTGGTGCTCGTCCCGGTCGCGCAGGCTGTCGCGTTCCGCGAGCTTCCCTACATGTGGACCGCCGACATCAAGATCCTGTCCGGCTTCGCGAGCCCCGCGTTCATCATCGCAGGCCTCGTCGCGTTCGTGCTCTCGATGCTGTTCAGCCCCGTGTGGTGCCGGTATCTCTGCCCGCTCGGCGGCTGGTACAGCACGCTGGGGCTCGCCTCGCCGTGTGCCGTGCATCGTGACGGCGAGAAGTGCATCGAGTGCCACAAGTGCACGAAGGTCTGCCACGCACTGGTCGACGTGGAGCAGGTGCCGGATCGCGTGTGGGCGCCGGAGTGCGACGGCTGCATGGATTGCGTGCGTGTCTGCCCGGTTCCCGGCGCACTCGAGGCGCGCTTCCTCGGACGGTGGCGCATCGCGGCGTGGGTCTGGCCGCTGCTGGTCGTAGGTGTGTGGCTCGCGATCTTCCTGATCGCCAAACTGACGCACAACTGGGACACCACCATCCCGAACGAGACGTTCAAGCAGATCATCAACTCGGGGGCCATAGGGCAGCACACCCCGGGTGGCCTGTAGGGGAGCGACTCTCGGTGATCGGGTCTGTCCGCGGCTCGCGCTGTCCCGCGTGAAGGTGTGGTACCTTCTGTGCACAGATATGTGCACAGACCCGCGCGCCGCCTGATGCGAGCGTGTGACGAGGGGAGCCACCGCACGTGACCACCGACACCGCTGTCCGGACCGACGGTATCGACGCCCGCATCGAGATGTACCGCGAGCGCCGCGACGCCATGAAGGGCGCGAACCGCTACTTCTACCTGCAGCCGACGACCGGTCCCGTGAACCATACGGTGCAGATGGCCGACGGGCGCGAGATGGTCATGCTGGCGTCGTACAGCTACCTGGGCCTGATCGGGCACCCGCGCATCGACGCGGCGGCCATCGCGGCGGTGGAGAAGTACGGTTCCGGCGCGGGTGGCGTGCGGTTGCTGACCGGCACGAGCGATCTCCACGAGCAGCTGGAGGCGCGCATCTCCAGCTTCACCAAGCGCGAGGACGCCTGCGTCTACTCATCGGGGTACGTCACGAACGTAGCGATCATCACCGGCCTGACCGGCCCCGGCGACCTCGTTCTCATGGACAAGCTCGACCACGCCTCGATCGTCGATGGGTGCCTGCTTTCGGGCGCCAAGTGGAAGACCTACCGCCACGACGACATGGCGCACCTGGAGAAGCTGCTCGCCGATGCCGAGGGCAAGTACGCGACGGTGATGGTGGTCGCGGACTCGGTCTTCTCGATGGACGGCGACGTCATGGATCTGCCGGCCACCTCGGCGCTGTGCAAGCGCTACGGCGCCCGGCTGATGGTCGATGAGGCGCACTCGATCGGAGCGCTCGGCGCGACCGGCCACGGTATCGAGGAGCACTTCGACATGTACGGCTCGATCGACATCAAGATGGGCACCCTGTCGAAGTCGGTCCCGTCGATCGGCGGCTACTGCGCCGGAGAGCACGACATGGTCGACTACCTGCGCCACTTCTCGCGTCCGTTCATCTTCTCCGCTGCCCTGCCGCCGGCGTCGACCGCGGCCGCTCTCGAGGCCTTCAACGTCATCGACGACGAGCCGTGGCGCGTGGCCCAGCTGCACAAGCAGCAGGCGCGCTACTCGGCCGGTCTGAAGGCTCAGGGCTGGAACACCATGAACTCGACCACATGCGTGGTCCCTGTCTTCGTCGGCGACGAGACCAAGACGATGGATCTCACGCGGATGCTGTTCGACCGCGGCGTGTTCGTGTGTCCGATCGTGCACCCCGCCGTTCCGCGCGGCACGGACCGTTTGCGTACGTGCCTCATGGCCACACATACCGACGCCGACATCGACAAGGCCCTCGATGCGTTCGCAGAGGCCGGCAAGGCCCTGGGGCTGATCTAGGCTCCTGGGGGCGCCATCGTCGGGAACCCGACGATCGATTCTGTGCCTGAGCACCGGTGATGTCGGTCCGCTCTGATACGCTGCGCACATAATGTCCCGCATCTGCGGAACGCTGCGACGCCACGGAGCTGACGATGCCGGACCACGGGGGGAATACGGTCGACGGGGCCGACTCGGCCCCGCTTCTGCTCGCCCCGCGGATCACGGTGGAGACCGCCCGGCGCGCCCTGGTCCCGGGCTACATCGTATCGATGCTCGTATACTTGGGACTCAGCGCCCCGCGCGCGGGAGGGCTGCCCCGCTACTTCACCGGCCAACTGGTCTGGCTCGCGGTCGCGGTCGTATTGGTTCGCGCTGCTTGGGTGGCGCACGGGTCCGCCCGTCTGATCGAGCGCCGGTTCTGGGGCTTTGTCGTCGCTATCGGGGTATGCGTCACCGCCAGCCAGATCACCTATCTGGCGGAGCTGGGCCTCTCCGGGTCGGCTCCATTGGCCTCGATCTCGACCGTCTTCGATGTGCTGACGATCGGATGCCTTGTTGCCCTGCTGGCCTCCCTCATTCGTTTCCGCAGGGCGATGTTCGCGGCCCGCGCGCGCTTCGTGGTCGACATCGTCGCCGCATGTGTCGTAGCGGTCGGTGTGCTCGATGCGTGGGTGGTATCCCCGCTGTACTCGTCGCTCCAGAACGGCAGCGCTTTGGCGGGCCTGTTGTACTCGTTCTTCCCCGTGGTCGGCGCACTGGCGATGGCCGGGATCTTGCGCATCGTCATCGGGACCCGATCGGACCGCTGGCAGTCGTGGGAGCGCCTCATCGCGGCGGCAGCGGGGACTTTCGCGTTGGCTCTCCTGGCGTCGCCGTTCGCCTACTCGGGTGCGGCCGCCGGTCTCACGCGAGGGTGGGCCGCTGTCACTGTCGATGCCGTCCTTCTCAGCAGTCTGTATCTCGGCCTGGCGGCTGTCGTCCGCCGGCTCTCCGAAAGAGACCGGCCATGGGGGTTGCGCCCCCTGGTGGCGATCGAGCCATCGTACGGCTGGGTGGCTTCCGTGGTGTTGCCGTCGATCGAGCTGATCGCGATCCCCGCGTTCGGCGTCGCGGCTTATGGGACAGCGGACGCCTCCGAGCGGGTCTTCCTGTTGGCCGTGGTCGCGGTCACTGCGCTGCTGCTCGCCCTGCGTACCGTTCTCGCCGTTGCGGACAGCGAGGCGCTGTTGGCGAAGGCGGACACCGATCCGTTGACCGGCCTGCTCAACCACAGACTGTTCTATGACCGTCTGGGGTCTGAGATGGAGCGTGCGCAGCGTCACGGCGAGCCGGTCGGCCTGATCGCGATAGACGTGGACGACTTCGGTTCGGTCAACTCCGTCGGGGGGCATCTTGCCGGAGACTCGGCGATCGTCAACGTCGGGCGTGCTGTGATCGCCGCGGTTCGCGTTCAGGACGTGGTGTGTCGGGTGGGCGGAGATGAGTTGATGGTCGTGCTGCCGGGAACCGATTCCACGGTGGCGCTCTTGACCGCCCGTCGCATCCTGGGAGGAATCAGGCAAGTCGTGGATAGTGTGGGGCGGCCGCTCAGCGCATCGGCGGGAGTGGCTTCGTTCCCCGCTGACGCGATGGACCGTGAAGAACTGGTGGGCAGGGCTGACGCCGCGCTGTACTGGGCCAAGGGTCATGGCAAGGACCGCGCCGTCCAATTCGATACGCAACTCGTCGGACCGGCCAACGCGCAGGACCGCATCCGGGACGTGCGCGAACACGCGAACCTTGACGCGGTGCGCGCTCTCGCAGCGGCCGTGGATGCGCGTGATCCCGGGACGCACGACCATTCGCGGAACGTGGCGGCGTTGGCGACCGCTCTTGCGCGTGAGTTGGGGCTGGAAGAAGACGTGGTCGAGCTCGTCGGTTTTGCCGGGCTGCTCCACGATGTCGGGAAGATCGGGATCCCGGACTCGGTGCTTCACAGGCGTGGGGACCTCACCGCAGACGAGCGTTCGCTCATGCTGACGCACGCTCCGTTGGGGGCCGAGATACTGTCGGCGACGAAGATGTCGGAGATGCTTCCCTGGGTCCGTCATCACCACGAGCGCTGGGACGGGACCGGGTCGCCCGATGGTCTGGTCGGTGACGAGATACCGCTGGGCGCGCGCATCATCGCGCTGAGCGAGGCGTATGACTCGCTGGTCACGGGGCGATTCGGCCGAAAGCCGCTCACACCACGCGCCGCCCTTCAAAAGATCGACCTCGAGCTGGGCGGGAAATTCGATCCGAAGGTCGGGGAACGGTTCCTCCGCATCGCGGCGGCATCGCAGCCGGCGACGAGCGACCGGAGGGTGGAATCGTGAGCCCGTCGGAAGCCCAGATCCGTCGTGAGGAGCAGGGGTCGACAGGCTCGACGATCCTGGCGGTCCTTGGTTTTCTCGCGCTCGCGGGTCTGTACCTTCAGTCGATGTGGATACCTCATCTGGGACCGCTGCAGCTGGTCGTGGCGGATCTGAGCTATTTCGGCTTGACCGTCCTCGTCATGGCTCTCGCGCTCGTTGCGGCCTGGCGTGCGCGCGGCGTGGAGCGTTATCTGTGGTCGCTCGTGACGAGCGCGTATGTCTTGTTGGTCGTTTCCGAGCTGTTCTGGCTCTACCTGATCATCACGACCGGCTCTCCGCCGCCGCCGGTGTACGCGCCGTTCCAGTGGCTGCACACGTTCGCGGCGCTGATCTTCCTTGCCGTCGTCGCCTCGCTGACCCCTCTGGTCGGTGCGCATCCTCTCGTGCGTGCTCGACAGTTGTTGGACGTCGCGTCCTTCGGGGTCGTCGTATACGTCGCGGCGTTCTTCCTCAGCGTCACGCCGTTCTTCTCCGGTATCAGGGGTTCGACTCCCGCTGATGCGCTGGTCGGAGCCGTGTACCCCACCTGGGCGATCCTCATGCTCGCGGGACTTATGTGGCCGATGGTCGCGACCGGACGCCGCTATCCCCACCAGCCCTGGGAGAGGATGCTGGGAGTCGCGCTCGCGCTCTACGCGGTCGCGGTAGCCGCATGGCCGCTTTGGTTCGCCGCGGTGATGGACCTGTCCTCCGCCGGTGAGCAGGCGATCCTGGACGTCGTGCAGATGCTCAGCATCTACCTGCTGGTCATCGCGCTCATCTTGAGGTTGCGCCAGCCGAGCGAACGGTGGGCCCCGCCCCGCGGCGCGACCACTCCAACGCGACTCGCGCGAGGTAGCTCGTATCTTTTGCTCGGCTTTGTGATGCTCGCGATGCCGGTATTGATCGCTCTGGCGATCACTTCACCACAGGGATCGCTGACGAGCACGGTGCTGGTGATGGCGTCCGTGCTGCTGGCGCTGCTCACGGTCGCTCGGACGATTCTCACCGCGATCGAGAGCGGGCGGCTGTTCCGCCGGTCGGTGACCGATCCGCTGACGGCGCTTCACAATCACAGGCACTTCCACGAGAGCGTCCGGTCCGCGGTCGATGTCGCCGCGCGCTTCGGCGGGTGCCTCGCGGTCCTGGCGCTCGATCTTGACGGGTTCGACGGTGTGAACAACCTGCACGGCCACCCCGCGGGCGATGAGTTGCTTCGCCAGGTCGGGTCGGCGCTGCGAGCAGCATCGGGTCCCAACGATGTGATGTGCAGGGTCGGAGGCGATGAGTTCGCTGCCGTGCTCCCGGGTGCCGATGCCGCCCATGCGCTCGAGACGGCTGCGCGGATACGAAAAGCGCTGGCAGGGGTCACGACCCCTGATGGAGTCCGCATCACGGTGTCTACGGGCATCGCGTGCTTCCCCGATCACGGAGACGACCCCGATTCCCTCATGAGCCTTGCGGACGGTGCGGCGTACTGGGTGAAGCGGCACGGCAAGGACAATGCCCTAGTCTACGATCCGGCCGTGGTGACCGAGCTCAGCCCCGACGACCTTGTCAGAGAGGCGGAGGAGCAGGCGGAGTCCGGGATAGTGCGCGCCCTCGCCGCCGCCGTCGATGCGCGTCACGAGCACACCTCGACGCACTCCGTCGCCGTGGCGGCCTGGTCGGCCGACGTCGCCCGGCGTCTCGGCCTGGGCCCGGAGAGGGTCAAGCTCGTTGAGACAGCGGCGCTGCTGCATGACATCGGGATGATCGCGGTGGGTGAAGACATCCTCAGCAAGGCCGCCTCGCTTTCCGGGGCCGAGTCCGAGCAGATCAGGGCGCACACCGTGCTCGGGGAGAAGATCCTGGCCGGGACCATGCCGGAGGCGATGCTCGACATCATCCGGCATCACCACGAGCGCTGGGACGGGACCGGCTACCCCGACGGGTTGCGGGCCATCGCCATCCCGCTGGAGGCGCGCATCCTCTACGTGTGCGGCTCATACGACGCGATGACGTCGTCCCGCCCGCATCGTCCGGGCAGGTCGGTGGCCTCAGCGGTCGCGGAACTCCGCGATGGAGCAGGGACGCAGTTCGACCCCGAGGTGGTCGAGGTCTTTCTCGCCGGACTCGGGGCACTCGGACGCCTGTAAGCCCACCGCGTGCCGAAGGTCCTGCTTCAGGCCAGCCCGGCGAGTGTCTTCGAGATGTCACGCGGGGTCTGAGCGGTCTTCCAGAGCGGGCCGGTGAGCTGGGGCACGCCGTCGGCGTAGGTCGGCCTTCCGGTCTCTTGGTACAGGACCCCCGTAGGCAGCCGGCACTCGTCCGGCGTGCACGACATGTCGTGGAACGTCGTGAGCGACAGCTCGAGCGCCTTCGCGCGGTCCGTGGGGTCCCAATCGGTCTTTGCGAGGTCGTAGACGCGCTCGCGGAACCATCCCGCGGTGTTGAGCTTGTTCCACGTCACGCATGGTTGGAACACATCGACCACCGCGAACCCGTGATGGTTCAGTGCCTCGGTGAAGAGCTGCGTCAACTGTGGCACGTCGCCGGTGAACCCGCGTGCCACGAAGGTCGCACCCTCGGCGATCGCCAAGCCGACCGTGTTGACCGGCTGCTCGAGCACGCCGTGCGGCGTGGAGACCGTGGCCATGTGCTGCTCGGTCGTGGGGGAGGCCTGACCGATCGTGAGGCCGTAGATCTGGTTGTCGTGCGCGATGACCGTGAGGTCCAGGTTGCGACGGCATGAGTGGGCGAAGTGGCCGAGCCCGATACCGTAGCCGTCGCCGTCACCCATCTCGACCACGACCGTCAGTTCGGGATTGGACAGGTGCAGCCCGGTGGCCACGGGAAGCGCGCGCCCGTGCAGGGCGTGGAAGCCCTGGCAGCGGGTGAAGTCGGCGCCGTTGCCGTGGCAGCCGATGCCCCATACGACCGCGAGCCGTTCGAAGGGCAGTTCGAGCCCGGAGTAGGCGGCCTTCAGCGCCTGCCAGAGCCCGAAGTTGCCGCAGCCGGGGCACCACGTGGGCTTGTTCTGTGTGGCGTACTCGTCAGGCGCAGGCACCGCAGTACACCCCCTTCGCGGTCTCGAAGATCTGTTCGGGCGAGAACGGCCGTCCGTCATAGCGGCGCAGGTGCCAACCGACGGGGCGCAGGCACTCCTGCCGGATCAGGCCTTCGAGCTGGCCCGTGAAGTTGCCCTCGACGACCATCGTGCGGCCCGACGCATCGAGGAATGCCGTCACGGCCTCCTCCGGGAACGGCCAGATGGTGACGATCTGCATGAGAGCGACCTTGACTCCGTCACGCTCCAGCCACTCCATGGCCTGGAGCGCCGGCTGCTTCGTGGTCCCGAACACGATGATCGAGATGTCCGCGTCGCTGGCCGGGACGCCGAAGAAGGCCGGCGGCGGGACGATCTCCGCGGCCAGGCGCAATTTGCGCATGCGCTTCTCGTTCTGTGCGATGCGGGTGTCCGCGTTCTCGCCTGCCGCCCCGAACCCGTACTCGTCGTGCTCGTACGAGTTGACGACCTGCAGAGCTCCGGTCACACCGGGCAGTGCGCGCGTGCTGACCCCATCGGCCGTGACCTTGTACCTGAGGTAGAGGCCATCCTCGCCGAGGGCATCCGGATGATCGGACACGTTGCCGTCGGTCACGAGTCTGCCGCGGTCGATCACCACGGCATCGGTGTCGAACGGCGTGATGGACTGGCGATGGTCGCACAGGTAGGTGTCGCCCAGGATGATGACGGGTGTCTGCAGCACGTCCGCGAGGTTGAAGGCCTTCCACGTGAGCTCGAAGGCGTCGGTGCGGTCACCCGGGGCCAGCACGACGCGAGGGAACTCTCCCTGAGCCGCGTGCAGGACGAAGCGCAGGTCCGACTGTTCGGTCCAGGTCGGCAACCCGGTCGCCGGGCCGGGGCGGGTGAAGACGCCGACCACCACCGCCGACTCGCTCGCACCGGCGAGGCCGAGGGCCTCCACCATGAGCGAGAAGCCTCCGCCGGCGGACGCGGTCATCGCCCGTGCACCGCCGAAAGCGGCGCCCACGACCATGTTCATCGCGGCGATCTCGTCCTCCGTGTGCTTCACGACGACGCCGTACTCTTGGTCGTGAGCC
>Ga0209430_1002103_pt1 | contig 13347 bp, 11 predicted proteins | sample BarGraIncub1133A_FD_184504 | JGI IMG/M metagenome (GOLD analysis project Ga0209430, IMG submission 184504) | Arctic peat soil microbial communities from Barrow, Alaska - Barrow Graham LP Incubations 11-33A (SPAdes) (version 2) | ecosystem: Environmental > Terrestrial > Soil > Wetlands > Peat... | reverse complement strand
AACCATTGTATCTTTTTTACCAATGATTTCACCTGGTAACAAGGTGGTCATCAGCAAGAGGTTGTCGGTGTAGGAAGCCGATCCGTCAATTTGTGGGAGTACGGTGCCTATTTGTTCTTTGACTTTACGCCCGGCAATGTCCACATCGTAAGTGGCGTTTACGATGTTCCCGTTTGCTTTGTTGGCATAGTCAACACATTGTTTGAGCGAAAACCCTTCACTGAATGCCAGTAAGGGGAGTGTGCACAATGTTGCTAATACAAAACTTCTTTTTTTCATATATCTGTTAAGTGTGATTTTTAAAGTGTTATACTGTTGAGAAACCGTTCGATGAACGATTTGTACATTTCTCTTGGAGAAAAGGGCATGTCTTTGGAATGAGGATTCGGGTGACCTTCAAACATCATGAAGGCGCTGACGGCTCCGCTCATTAGGCATACCCAGTTGAGTATCAGTGGAATAATGTTGTGACCCTCTTTGTTGGTGATTTTGACGAAGATATCCTTGATGGCAGTCATACCTTTAATGATTTCATCCCCGGGCTTGCGGCGCTCGAGGCTGAACATCAACTGATACAACACCTTATTGTTGAAAGCGAAGTCCCAGTTGCGTAGGGATATTTCCAGCAAGGTTTCTTTGGGCTCGAGGTTGAGGTCAAATATCTTTTGGTATTCTTGAAACATGGAAGCATAGCCGTTGTGAATGATTTCAGTAATCAGTTCTTCCTTGTTTTCAAAATGTTCATACACGATGGGGGCCGTGTATTCGATGGCGTCGGCTATCTTGCGGATAGTCAGTGAATGCCAGCCTTCTTTTTCCGCAATGCCGAGCGCTGCTGCCAGCATGGCGTTGCGGAGCGTTTCTTTGTCACGGATTTTGCGTTCCTGATGTCCCATTTTATACGATTGGTAAAAAATCTAACAATGTTCGCAAAAGTACAAAGAAGTTTGATAGGTGATGCAGATTTTATTAAAAAAAGAAGTGAATGGTTGTTTTTTTTTGGGAAATTTAACAAGTGAACTTTTTTATATAAAATTTGAAAGCGTGATTGCCATAAAATTGAAAACGGCATGCAAGATGTAGGTACTCAGGAATGGATCTTTCTTTTTGGTACGAATGATGTATGTTGAGATGAATATAAATCCTACAAAAGTTGTATGAATACTGTATTGTGTACTGAAGTTATGAGCCAATCCAAAACCAATGGATGAAACAAGGATAATGATCCATACATTGCGTCTAAAGAATTGAAATAGGCTTAGAAAATAGAATGGAAGTGCTTGGTACAGAAATGTTTCTAGAATAGGTGCAGCTAGAACGACAAGCAAATATTTAAGCCAGATGTTGCTTGGCATGTTCTGAGATGCCACAATTTTATCCGAAATATGCAGCCAGTCTATCAATTGCCCGACTGGAAACAGTAGTGCACACAATGCCGAATAGGCAACAGGTATATACCAATATAAAGGCATAATCTCCAATTTTGCCAAAATTCGTGTGAAGCTCCAAGTTTTGAATAATTCCATATTTGATTTCTATAACATTTTTAAATTCTTAATTACATGAATCACTCAGAAGTGCCGAAGCACTTCTGAGTGAGTTTAAGATTGTTTTAGGCCATCCATTGACCGTTATCACCGCTATATGACTGAATCTTGGCAATTTCACCAATGATTCTTCCAAACAAATACGCAGCATCTACTACTAAATTGCGACCACCTTCAAAATTGACCATTTCTTCCATGGTAAGGTCAACAAAATGACCATTGATTTCAAGTTGTTTCATAGTTTCTTTGTTATTTCCAACCATCACTAAAACCCCGCTTGTAAGCAGCAACACACTCATCCCAGTTTTGATAAATTTCGTAGGCGGTTTCAGCCAAAAATTTCATTATGCCACCGCCATCAACCTCCCACATCTCCACCGCACTCAGCTCGATCACTCCGGCGGCATTTAAATTCATTGTATTCATAGTTATTATAAAAATGTTTTTTGTACTTACTCATTTAAGGCTTTTCAGTGACCGCCTGCAACGTTGCAACTATTGTATTGCAAATGTAGTTGACAGCACTTTTATATTATCATAGTGTGTGCAAAAATATTAAAATAAAAGTAATAATTAACGCATTCATGTAAATTATTTTAAAATATTTTCTACACCGATCTCGATGTGCAGCCTGACGGGCCTAGTGTAGAAATAGGTCAGTCTACTTTTATTATACATCAACGGCAATCCCATATCTTTCATTTCCTCCAGAACTCCGTACAGATAACTTTCGCTGATGCCTAATTTCTGGGCAAACATGCGTGGTGCACCGGTTGCTTCCATACGGATGAGTTGATCGGCGTAACGGAGACGCTCCGTATATTTAAGGAGTTGTGTGGTCATAGCTCTATGGGTAATGCGGCTTGCCAAAGCCGGTAGTATTCGCCTTTCAGGTCGTATAACTCTTGATGGTTCCCTGCTTCAGCCACTTTTCCCTGATGAAGGACCACAATCCGGTCTGCATCCTGGATGGTGGAAAGGCGGTGAGCAATCACGATGACGGTTTTACCCATAGAAGCAAAGGCGCGCAGTGTTTCCTTGACATGCTTTTCCGAGTGTGAATCCAACGAAGAAGTCGCTTCGTCAAAAATGAGAATTTCCGGGTTTTTGTAAAGTGCCCGTGCAATGGCAATACGTTGGCGTTCACCACCGGAAAGGGAAAGCCCGTGTTCGCCTACTGCCGTTTGGTAGGCTTGTGGCATTTTTTCTATGAAGGCACGAATGCCCAATGAACCGCAAATGGAAAGCACCCGCTCCATATCCGGCTCGTATTCCCCCAAGGCGATGTTTTCCAGGATACTGCCTGCAAAGAGCTGAACTTCCTGTGGAACAGTGGCCACCAACCTACGCAGGCTTTCGTTTCGGATGAAACGGAGCTCGCAGTCGCCGATACAAATTTGCCCGTGCTGAATGGGATAAATATTTTGTAGTAAGGATATTAGAGTAGTTTTTCCGGAACCGCTTTCCCCGATGATGGCCGTGGTTTTTCCTTTTGAAATCGAGAGGCTAAAATCGTCAAAAACCTGCTGGCGCGTACCGTATCGGAAGGATACCTGCCGAAAGTGAATGTCTCCGATGAGAGCAGGCGTGAGTTCGAGTTTTCCCGTTGCATCTTCTTCCTGTTCCAAATCCATGATCTGAAACAGTCGTTCAGCAGCGATGAGGGCGTCCTGAATGGTTTGATTGGCACCGATAAGAGACAGGACGGGTCCCAAAATATAGCCGGTCAGGGCGTAAAAGGACATCAACGTTCCAGCAGTCAATTCCTGGGCCATGACGAAGTTGCTGCCTGCCCAAAGCACAGCGATGGTGATGCCGCCAGAAACCAATTGCGAGAAAGCGTTGATTCGGATGCCGGCCTGTCCACTGGAATAGGTGCCCTGCAGCAATCGGACAAACCGCGTTTCTGTTTTGAGGTGGACGAACTTTTCCATGCCGAACCGTTTGATGGTGCCGATGGCATTGACCGACTCCACCAATTGAGATTCCAGGTCGGCTGAACGCTCCATGATGCTGCGGGAGAATTTTCGGTTGAGCCGGTTGGCCACTACATAAAGCAGTACAAAAAACGGAATGCAAAGCAATGTTATTACGGTCAGTTTCCACGAATAGACAAACATTAAAATGGTGGTGAAAACCAATATCATTAGGTTTACCGCAAGGTCCAGCGACACATTGTTGATGAAGTAGCGAATCTTGACCGCATCGTTGATTCGGGAAATGATTTCACCCGTGCGCATCGTGTCGAAGAAGGTTTGGGGCAGGGTTAGCAAATGTTTGTAATAGCCCAGTATCAACGTCGCATCGAGTTTCTGCCCGGTTTTTAGGGCTAGGATGCTTTTCATACCGCCTATGAAAGTGCGCAGGATCAACAACACGATCATGATCACGCTCAGCAAGTGCAGCAGGTTTACATTGCCGTCCCCCAGCACATTATCCACGATTTTCTCCACATAAATGGAAGTGGCCAGGCCCAGGATGCTGAAGACCATGGCGCCGAACAAGGCTTGATTCATCACCGTGCGGTGCGGTTTCAGCAACTGCATGAATTGTCGGAGACTCGATTCCTTCAGGTTCTCACGGCGAAAGGATTCGTTCGGTATCAGAAGGATGAGCACGCCCGACCAAATTTTGTAGAACGCCTCCGAAGGCATTTTGTGAAACCGCCCGTCCTCCGGATCCATAAATAGGATAAACCCAGGCTTCACCTTATAGAGTACTACAAAATGCTGAAGTTGCTCCCGGATTACATGCGCAATGCCTGGCAATGGTATTTTGCTGAGGCTTTCAGGCGCACCCCGCACCGCTTTGCAGGTGAAACCCAGTTTCGTAGCGGCTTCCACCATACCCAACGCATTGGTTCCGCGTTTGTCCGTAGAGGCGTATTGACGGATCCTGGCGATGGGTATATGCAATCCATAACTGGCTGAAACCGAGGCCAGGCAGGCCGCCCCGCAATCGGTGATGTCGTGTTGTTTGATACAAAACTTCTTTTTCATGGTCTTCGTTTACTAACTTTTGGTAAATATCCCGTTACTTGAGGCATCATTTGGGGTTCAGGGATAGCATTGGTGTTCATCCCTTTTACTTATTCAATGGATTCGCCCAATCGTCCATTTTCTCATAAATCAATTGGAATAGCGACCGGCGGTTCACCAGGAAGCGGGTCTGTACGGTCATCCCCTTTTTCAGGAAACCGCTCTTGCCATTCCTCAGGGTCAGAAACGGCTTTTCAATGCGGCATTTCACTTTGTAAAAGGGCGTTTCGTTCAACAATACAAAGTCGGAGGAAATGTCAGAAACCCAGCCGCTCAGTTTGCCCCATTGGTTGTAGTCAAAGGCTTCGACCAGCACGCTGACTTTCATCGAGATATGGAGGAATCCGATGTCTTTGGGCAGCATGTAACATTCCACGACGAGGGTGGAGTCGGGGCTGATCACGCCGATGGATTGACCGCTGTACACACGACCACCTGGATACAGACCGGCACATTGCTCCAACGTCCCCTGAACCGGAGCCGTTAGGGCATACTGGTTGCGTTTCTGTTCCAGCCTTCGGAGACTGGCAAGCGACTCCTCTTGTTGGCGCAACAGGTCATTCAAGTCCGATTTCCATAGGGATAGCCGATTCTCTCCTAGGGTTTTAAGTTCCCGTTCAAAGCGTTGCTTTTCGTGTTGGTAATTTTCGAATTCATCCTGAGGAATGACACCAGAGCGAAACAAGGGTTCGTTGCGTTTTAATTTGCGGTCGGCAGCATCGAGGGAAAGCGCGAACTCTTCTTTTTGCCGCTGGAAAAGGATGTATTCCTGTTGCCGCTTATCACTACGGAAAGTGGTCGGTTTTTGAGCGCAAAGTGCCTGCAAATCGGCGAGTTGGTTTTCCAAATTGGTCAGCAGGCTTTGCTGATTGGACAAACTGGCGTCCACGGAGGCTGCGTTCAACAGGAGTATGGTGTCGCCTTTTTGAAGACGGCTGCCTTCCTGAGCAAACACCTGAACGATGGTTTCAGCCACTGGCGCCTTCAGCTCGACTTTCTCGGTGATGGGGCGCACTACACCGACACCGTGTACCACGATGTCCACATAAAGGAAAGGCAGGGAAAGCAGGACGGCAAAAACTGCTATCGCAGCAGTCAGGTAGAGCGCATTGCTTTTTCGACTGTGCCGGAAGATTTGTTTCTCGATGCAATAATCGGGATCCAGTTGAGGTATATTCATTTATCTTCGCATTAAATCAATAATGGCGTAAAGATAAATAAATAAATTAGAATTAATAATAAATTATTAATGTATTTCCAAAAAGTATATTATGACTTCTACTGAAAAAGGTTTACAGTTTTTGCTTTTAATCCTGACTAGGTTTACAGTCTTCGGTTTTAATTCCTAGTACAGTTTACAGTCAGTGTTCCGAAAATGAAATGCATTTCCAGGCTTTGAAAGTATTTTTTAATACGTTACAGTGCCGCTTCCACTTTCGAACGCAGTTCCTGAATGGCACCGGCCAGTCCGGCTACATTTTTGCCGCCCGCCGTGGCGAAATGCGACTGTCCGCCCCCGCCGCCTTGGATGGCTTTGGCGGCTTCGCGCACCAGGTTGCCGGCATTCAAGCCTTTGGCTACGAGGTCGTCGCTGAAAGTAACGGTGAGCAGCGGCTTGTCGCTGTCCACACTGCCAGCGATGAAAGCCAGACCGGTGGCGATTTCGCCACGAAGTTGGAAGGCAATGTCCTTGATGGTTTCGGCTGTTTCGGAGCCTTCAAAAACAACCAATTTCACACCATTATATATAGTGGCTTTTTGAAGCAGTTCGTTTTTAAGCAATTTGGCTTGGTCGGCTGCAAAGGTTTCTAGTTTCTTCAAGTTCTCCTGGTTTTCAGCCACCAGTTTCTCGATGGCAGCCGTCAGGTTGGGCGTGTTGTTGAAATAACCTTTCACGATACGAAGTTCATCCTGCATCTGATAGTATGCGGCGTCTGCACCGGAGCCGGTGATGCCCTCGATGCGTCGAATGCCCGCTGCAATGGAGCTTTCCGTCACGATGCGGAAACTACCGATCTGCCCGGTGGCGGCCACGTGTGTTCCACCGCAAAGTTCAGCAGAAGTGCCGAAGCGGATCACGCGGACTTCCTCGCCGTATTTTTCGCCAAACAAAGCCATGGCACCCATGGCGCGGGCTTCAGCAATGGGGGTATGGCGGTGTTCATCCAGTAAGATATTGCGGCGAATCGCGGCATTCACCTGGTTTTCCACTTCGCGGATTTCTTCGGGGCTCACTTTCTGGAAGTGGGCGAAGTCGAAACGGAGGTTGTCGGGGTTCACGAGCGATCCTTTCTGCTCCACATGGGTGCCCAGCACATCGCGTAGCGCTTCGTGCAGCAGGTGCGTGGCGGAATGGTTGGCGGAAGTGGCGTTGCGTTTTTCCACATCCACGACGGCTTTGAATACGGCGGTCGGGTCGGCAGGCAGCCCAGAAGTGATGTGCACGCCCAGGTTGTTTTCTTTCTTGACAGTTTCGATCACCAAGCGTTGACCATCTACTTCCAGATAGCCACAGTCACCCACCTGTCCGCCCATTTCGGCATAAAACGGCGTGCGGTCAAGTACCAATTGATAATACGATTTGCCCTTTTGGGAAATCGGACGGTATTTTAAAATCTCGGCATCGCAGGAAGTGAAATCATAGCCTACGAATTCAGATTCCTGGTCTTTCAACACTACCCAGTCGCCCGTTTCCACAGCGGCAGCGTTACGGGCCCGGTCTTTCTGTTGTTTCATGGCAGCCGTGAAACCGTCGATGTCGGCGGTCAGACCGTTTTCGCGCAAAATCAACTCGGTCAAATCAACCGGGAAACCGAACGTATCGTAAATGGTAAAGACGCTTTTGCCATCCAGCACGGTGGAACCGGCGGCCTTGGTTTCAGCCATTAATTTATCCAAGAGGCGAATACCGGTTTCGAGGGTGCGGAGGAAAGATTCTTCTTCTTCCTTGATCACTTTTTCTACCAGCGATCGTTGAGCCTGTAATTCGGGGTAGGCCGAACCCATCGAATCGATGAGTGCGGGAATGAGTTTGTACATAAAGGCGTGGCGGCGGTTCAGGAAGGTGTACCCGTAGCGTACGGCACGACGCAAGATGCGGCGGATCACGTAACCGGCTTTGGCGTTGGAGGGCAACTGGCCGTCGGTGATGGAAAAGGCGATGGTGCGGATGTGGTCGGCAATGACCCGCATGGCGATGTCGGTTTTTTCATCCTCGCCGTAAATGACACCGCAGAGGTTGCCGATTTCCTTGAGAATAGGCTGGAACACGTCGGTGTCGTAGTTGGAGCGTTTGCCCTGGATGGCCATGCACAGGCGTTCGAAGCCCATGCCGGTGTCGACGTGCTTGGCAGGAAGCGGCTCCAAAGATCCGTCTGCCTTTCTGTTGAATTGCATGAACACATTGTTCCAGATTTCGACCACTTGCGGGTGGCTTTCATTCACAAGCGTCAGACCGTCCACCAAAGCCCGTTCTTCGTCCGAGCGCAGGTCAATATGTATTTCAGAACAAGGCCCGCAAGGACCTTGGTCGCCCATTTCCCAGAAATTATCTTTTTTGTTGCCGTTGATGATGCGTTCAGCCGGTAGAAACTGTGCCCAGATCGTGGAGGCTTCGGTGTCGCGTTCCAGACCTTCCGGGGCATAGCCTTCGAAAACCGTAGCATACAACCTGTTCGGATCCAGTTTCACCACGTCCACCAAATATTCCCAGGCCCACTGGATGGCGTCCTTCTTGAAATAGTCGCCGAAGGACCAGTTCCCCAGCATTTCGAACATGGTGTGGTGGTAGGTATCGTGTCCAACTTCCTCCAAATCATTGTGTTTGCCGCTCACACGCAGGCATTTCTGCGAGTTGGCCACCCGAGGGTATTTGGGCGCCACATTTCCCAGAATGATGTCCTTGAACTGGTTCATACCGGCATTGGTGAACATCAGCGTGGGGTCGTCTTTGACAACCATCGGGGCGGAGGGAACAATCTTATGATTCTTGGAGGCGAAAAAGTCTTTGAAGGATTCGCGGATTTCTTTGGCGGTCATGCGATATTATTAATTAATTCGGGCGCAAAAATACGGCTAATTTGTTACTTTTGCATGCATTAGCACTGAAAAAGATACCAACGCGTGGGCAAAAAAGTCAAATACCACTTTAATCCAGAGTCCCTAAGTTTCGAACGCATCCAGAAATCGGCGATCGATTGGATCAAGCAACTGTTGCTTCACGCGTTCAGCGGGATATCCATGGGAGTGCTTTTCTTTTTCATTTACCTGAACATCTTCGAAACGCCCGATACCAAAAAATTCAGGGTGGAAAACGAGCGCTTACAGTCTCAGTATAAGATTCTTCAGTTGCAAACCAAGCATGTGCAGTCTGTTATGACCGACCTCCAACAGCGTGATGACAACCTCTACCGCGCCATCCTGCAGGCCGACCCGATCGCTCCCGAACTCCGCGAAGGCTCTTTTGGCAACACCAACCGTTACCAGGCATTCAACGATATGGATAATAAGGAATTGGTGACCCAGACCAGCCAAGAAATCGACCGTCTTTCCCAAATGGCTTATACCCAGTCCAAATCGTATGATGTACTGCTGGATCTGGTCAAAAATCAAGAACTACGCTTGCTTTGCATTCCGGCCATCATGCCTGTGCTCAACCGCGATATGAAAACGGTGGCTTCCGGTTATGGCCGACGCATCGACCCCATTTACCACGTAGCGACCTTCCACGCTGGGATGGATTTTACTGCCCGAACGGGTACGGATGTCTATTCCACAGGGGAAGGAACGGTATGTTATGCCTCTTGGAAGCAGGGCTACGGAAACTGCATCATCATCAACCACGGATTCAATTTCCAGACGCTATATGGTCACTTGAGCGCCCTGGGGGTACACGTTGGTTCGAAAGTGAAACGCGGCGACGTCATCGGCGCTGTAGGCAACACGGGAAAATCCACCGGCCCGCACTTGCATTATGAAGTCCATTTCAGAGGCGCTCCGCAGAACCCTGCGCACTATTATTTCATGGATCTTTCACCCGCACAATACGACCAAATGGTTCAAATCTCGTCCAATTACGGACAAACGATGGACTAATTTTAATACCTTAAAACTATGGCTGACGATTCGAGAAAACTGTTCTATTCCATTGGTGAAGTGGCTGCTATCTTTCATGTGAACGAGTCCACGCTCCGTTTCTGGGAAAAGGAATTCCCAACGGTCATCAAACCCAAAAAGAACGCCAAGGGAACGCGTAATTACACCAAAGACGACATCGAGAATGTCCGGCTTGTCCATTTTCTGCTCAAGGAAAAAGGCATGACGCTGGCCGGTGCCCGCAAAAAGCTTCGTGAAGAAAAGAAGGGTGTGACGGCGCAGCATGAATTGACCGAAAAGCTTAAAAAAATCAAGTCCGAGTTGCTGAAACTCCAGACCGAATTGGGTCAGTCTGCTCAGGAAGCGCCTGAATTTGCGGAAGCGCCGTCGATTTCAAAGCGGATGGTCTTTGCTGAACCCGGTTCGGAAATGATTTCGGTCGAATCTCTTAGGGAGGAAGTCCCTGCCACAGTATTTGTGATGGAAGAAATCCCTGTTCCCGAAGTGGAGCATTTGCCAGCTGCTGAACCCGAACCGATTTTCGAAGAATCGCCGTTCGATTTTCAGGAGGAAGAAACGGTTCCCGTCGAAGCGGAAGCAGCTGATTTCACCTACGAGCTGGAAGATCCGGAACCACATATGGTTGCCGAAAAGACGGAGGAACTTGAAGTCGAAGAACCCTCTGAACCGATGGAAGAACCGATGGAAGAACCGACGGAAGAGCAGACGGACGAATCCGCTGCAAGGGCTCTGTACGAAGAACTTGAGCCTGAATTGATTTACCAGCCAAAACCAGCGCCAGAGCCCGAACAGAACCTGTTTTACGAACAACCTGAACCCATTGAACCTCCCAAACCCGAACCATCCAAGGATAGCTGGTCGGGCTCACTTTTTTAGAGCACCGTTTTCTAATGAGCGTGTTTTTAAAAGCGGAAAGTTAGCCGTTCATCTGCTCCTTGCGTCGCACCAACTGTACATTGGTGATTTGTGAAATCTTGGCACAGAGGTTGTTGACGTCTTCGACATCGTGTACATACAGTTCGATAAGCCCCTTGAAAATGCCGTCTTTGGTCTCGAACAACAGTTTGGTCATATTTACGGCCAGTTCGTCGGAAACAATTTTGGTGATCTGGCTCACGATGCCCACACCGTCAATGCCACGCAACTCCAGTTCAATGGGGAAAGAGAGAGCTTTCTGGGTGGCCCATTCAGCAGAAAGGATGCGGGTGCCATAGCTGGACTTAATTTTCATTGCAGCCGGACATTGCCGCTTGTGTACAGAAACACTGCCGTTGTCTTCCACGAAACCCAGCACATCGTCTCCAGGGATGGGATGACAGCAATCCGCCAGTTTGTATTGTTGGTTGAAGGACTCTTCTGTGAGTTTATGGGTCGCTTTGTAGTCGATTTTTTCGGTGGTTTCGCCCAGCATTTCAGGTTTCGGCTTGTTGCTGATGCCCAGCGTCAGTTTCCAATATTTGATGAGCTTGTTGTTGTCTTTGCTCTTTTTGAAAAGAACCTTGAGGTCATCTGTCAGTTCAATTCTGCCTGAGCCCAGTTGCACCAGCAGAGCGTCTCTGTTTCCCACGTCGAAATGTTGCATCAGCAGGTCTGTGGATCTCTGATCATAAGGGAAGCGGATTCGGGCGAAAAAGGTAGTCAACATTTCGTCGCCCTTTTTGATAAGGTCCTTGTTGTCTTTGCGAAATTTAGCCTTGATGCGCGTTTTGGCACTGCCTGTAGTCACCCAGTCCAGCCATTCGGATTTTGGGTTCTGGCTTTTGGAAGTCAGAATTTCCACCTGGTCTCCGCTTTTAAGCACGTGGCTCATCGCCACCAACTTGTGGTTTACTTTGGCACCGATACAGTGGAACCCAATCTGGGAGTGCAGTGTGAAAGCAAAGTCCAACGCCGTGGAGCCGGTCGGCATGGTCTTGATTTCTCCTTTCGGTGTGAATACGAAAATCTCCGACGAAAAGAGGTTCATTTTAATGGTGTCGAGGAAATCGATGGCGTTGGGCTCCGGGTTCTCCAGAATTTCCTTGATGGTGTAAATCCACTTGTTCAGCTCGTTTTCTTCTTCAATCTCGCCGGATTTATACTTCCAGTGCGAGGCAAAACCCCGTTCGGCGATTTCGTCCATGCGGTCACTACGGATCTGAACTTCGATCCATTCTCCGTCAGGGCCCATCACGGTGACGTGCAGCGCCTGGTAACCATTGGCTTTTGGGCTGCTCACCCAGTCGCGGATACGGTCCGGGTGGTGTTTGTAAATGTCGGTCAGGGCGGAATAGATTGCAAAGCAGCGCTTTTTCTCGATGGAGAACAACGTAGGGTCGGTTCTCGGTACTTCGGTGCTGAAAATAATGCGTACGGCCAGGATATCGTAGATTTCCTCGAAGGAAACCCCTTTGGTCTGCATCTTGTTCCAAATGGAATAAATGGATTTCGTGCGGGCTTTCAGTCGGTATTCAATGCCCATTTCATCCAATTTCTCGCGAACAGGAGCGGTGAATTTTTCGTAGAGTTCGTTACGGGCTACAGCGGTACTTTCAATTTTTCGGAAGAGATCGGCGTAGGTGTCTGGATGCTCGTATTTAAAACTCAGGTTTTCGAGCTCGGTCTTGATGCGGTTCAGTCCCAGGCGGTTGGCAAGCGGAGCATAGAGGTACATTGTTTCTCCGGAAATCTTGTATTGCTTGCTGGGGAGCATCACACCCAGGGTGCGCATGTTGTGTAGGCGGTCGGCCATCTTGATGAGCACCACCCGGATGTCCTCGGCCATAGTCAGCAGCAATTTGCGGAAATTTTCTGCTTGAGCCGAAGCCTGTTCTCCGAAAATACCGCCTGAAATCTTGGTCAGGCCGTCCACGATGCCCGAAATCTTTGAGCCAAAGCTCTTTTCGATGTCTTCCACCGTGTATTCGGTGTCTTCCACCACGTCGTGCAGCAGTGCTGAACAAATGGAGGTGGAACCCAGGCCGATCTCCGAACAGCAGATTTTGGCAACAGCCAACGGGTGCAAAATATAGGGTTCGCCAGAACGCCTGCGGATGCCTCCGTGCGCGTGGTTTGCGAAGTTGAAGGCCGTAGTGATCAGATCGACTTTTTTGCGATGGTTGGATTTGAGATACTCCTGAAGTAGTTCCTGAAACCGCTCGTTTATCTGATTTTTTTCAGCCTGTGTAAATGTCGAAATGTCTCCCATAGTCGTCTTTCATCAATAGATTTTTAGACGCTGGCCGGGATTGATCAGGGAATTATGAAGCCCGTTCCTTCGTTTGATCGCTGAAGTAGTGGTATGGTATTTCGTTGCGATTTCAGATAGGGTATCGCCCTTTCGTACCTTATGTATCTTAAACTTTGCCTTTACAGCAGGTGCTTTTTCCACTCCTGATGGTTCCACCGTCAATAGTGTGTTCAGTAAGTCGACTGTTCTGTAGTTTGGAATACTGTCTTGAAAATCAATGAAAGACAGCGTGTAATTGGCCGGCAAGCAAATGCTTTGCGGTTTTTCAGGAGTCCCGGGAATGATTTCGCGGCGGTATTGCGGATTCAGTTTCACCAAGTCTTCCTTTGGAACACCTATAACGGCTGAAATCTGGTCAAAATGAACCTTGTTGCTCAGCATCAGGGTATCCGTATGCAGCGGGTATTCCGTGCGGACC
>Ga0209430_1002102_pt1 | contig 13354 bp, 9 predicted proteins | sample BarGraIncub1133A_FD_184504 | JGI IMG/M metagenome (GOLD analysis project Ga0209430, IMG submission 184504) | Arctic peat soil microbial communities from Barrow, Alaska - Barrow Graham LP Incubations 11-33A (SPAdes) (version 2) | ecosystem: Environmental > Terrestrial > Soil > Wetlands > Peat... | reverse complement strand
GTGGTAGTAGTACTAATGGTAGGACATACTATATCTATACAATTATCTTGTTGATCTATATCTAATATAAAATCAGTAGGTACATTCCTTTGACAACCTTGATCACTATCTATATGAAGTTTTTCTCCTATTCTAGTATTATAATACCATTTTCCTACAGTCAAAGGTTGACTATTAATTACCCCTCCAGTTCCAGATATTAAACATGTATCACAATAATATGTAGTTACATCATATCCATATGATTGACATATAGTTACGTCTTCTGCATTTCCTTCTAAAGAACAATCTATAGTATTCTCAATAACCCCTACAATAAAATCAAGATCATCACAACATCCATTAATTCCTGAATAAAAGAAATTATTTTCAGCAATGTAAAAGTTAGGAAGATAACTATGAAAACTTATCCATGCTTTTGCATTAACATGATATGAAACTGTCCAACTCTTATTACAAAAGTATTTTGGATCATCTAAAGAGATTAACTTTCTTGTTATAACTTTTGCCATAGCTTATAATTTTGTAAACTTTATGGTATAAAATTTATAGTACTAAATGAAGGTAACTGTGATGCTCCATTTATACCATATGATAAAGAAGATAAATAAGTTAATGTATAAGGAGTAGTTATATCTATATTATAAAGAGTAGCAGAATCAGCAATATATATACCACCACTATATTCATACAACCCAAAAGGAGCAACAAGAGTTATAGGAATGTCTAAATCAACTGCCCCAGTTGTATAATCATACTGAGTTACAAATTTATTACCCCCACTATTATTATTAAGTACTATTAATTTATTAGTTGTAGTTAATACGAAGTCACCAGTTACAGTTCTACCACTAATTGAACTAAATTTTAATGTATTTACACTTGTAGTTGTAGTAATATCACATTCGTATACATCTCCACCAGCATTATTTATAAGAGTAACATCATCTTTAGCACATAATCCAGCAGACCCATTAACATTAGTAATCGATCTATTAAATATAGCAGTAAAAGGACTTAAAGTAATATTCCACTCATCAATCCCATGACTAGAATAGAGCCATAATTTATTTGCCGTATGGGCAATATCACTACTCGTAGTAAGTATTCCTGGAATAGTCAATAATGATGAAATATTTGTAACTGGATCATATGCATAAACTTGAGTTGGATTATCAGATGTATTAAATAATACACTACCTTCAGATACTATTATAGTGGTAGTAGTTGTAGTTGTAGTGGTACTAGTTGCTGGATAACATGGAGTTTCTGAATCATTATATATAGAATATGCTCCATTAGTTGCTGCGATCCAAGTAGCGTTACTATTAGCATTAGTAATAGGTGTAAGATTTCTATATAAAGTTTCTTTTAAATTCTCAGTAATCCAATATAATTCATTAATACAAACTGCATTATAAAGTTTTCCATTATTTCCTATATAAGTAATAGTTGTACCATCTAATATACCAACAGCATCACTAACAAGTCTTACAGGATTTCCCCAATTCATAGTACCATTTGTTGCAGAAATTGCATTTGGATCATTATATGAAAAATCTATTTCATCAGTAATACCATTTCCATAAGAGTAAGCAGTATATTGGTTAATACCAAAAAAAGTACCATCAAAAGCATTTCTATATCCAACTGGAAGTAGATGTAATCCAAAACTATCTAATGCATTATCATTAGGAGATAACCAATTTATACATAAATCATCTATAGATTTATATTGTCCCATATTTATATAAGTAGATACCAATGGAGTTTGACTTCCTGAATATAATTGAGTCCAATCTCCTCTAGTAGCTACTCGCCAACCTGTATTAGCAAGACTTGCTCCATTTATTCCAATTTGTGAATATCCATTATAATAATATTCATAACAACATTCAAGAACAAAAATAGTACTTGTAGTAGTGGTAGTAGTACTTGTAGTAGTAGGTATCTCCTCCTCAATATAGAACTGATTGGTAACATTATCAAATTTAATTTGATTTGTAAATTCAGGATGAGGAATATAATCTAGTTTTGTGATGATCACTCTGTCATATTTACTATCATAGACACCATGTAATCCTATTCCTGCAAAATGATTATCTGTATTTACATCTGGAAAATAACGTAAGATTTCAAATGCTAAATGATCTGTAAAGAATCTATTCATCCCTGATCCAAATGCTGATAAATCAATAGCCTGAGTATCAGAAATTAAAAAGATCTGTCCTCTTTTAGCATCAACTGTAATTTGACCTTGTGGTATCCTTAAGAGAAATTTATTCTGGCTTCCTACATATCCTAAATCAGTTTCTGCAAAATCAATAGGAGGAGCACCTTTAAATAACGAATCATTACCTACAAATGCTGCCTGAGGGTTACTTGTATTAATAGTAAGTAGATTGTTATATAAAAGACTTTTGTCCTCAAAACGAGCTAAAACTGCCCTATTTTGAATACCATCTAAAGAAATAAGAGGTCCATAGTTTTGAGGAAAATCAAAATACGATAAAGCTCTAAATGTAAGCCATGCATTCACTCTATTGTCAGCAGCGGATGTTTGTACATCAGAGTAGATTGCTCTAAAAGGAAACTGAGTAAAACAAGATCTATCCCAGTCTATAGGAATATGTGTAAATGTATTTTCTGTATTCTGTTTAGAATAAGTTGTATTGTAATAATAGGTATTATCCTGAGCAATTGGAACCCAAGATTCTTGTACCCAATCATCAGGAATTGATGTAGTAACATGTGGATAGAAATCTCCTTCTCTATTATTAAAAGCTTGTCTTAAATCTGTATTATAAGAACTCTCACAATAGAAATAAGGAACTCCATAAGCAAATAAATAGAAATATCCACTATAGAATAATAAAGTATTACTAACAACTGTACTTCCTGGAGCAAGTGTTGTACTAGTTGTAGAGGTAGAAGTATTTATAGAAGCAGTAGTGTTTCCAGTTGGGCAATCAAAGTTGTGTGCCTTATACGAAATAATACCTGGAAGAATACCTGCAGAAGATGTCACATAGTCTTTAGTTATACTTCGTGCAGAATGCCAATATTTAGGAAAAGCAACATTACCAATCTGATCGTAAAACACATCACTATCATCAGGAGCATTCACTCTATTATCTAAAAAGAATGGAAGTTTAGTTTTAAATCCAAATCTACTAATAAAGGTATCTCCACCAAATACTGTGTTATTAGTTGAAGGAACCTCGAATACTCTCTCAAATCCAGTATCAATAGTTTCATAAGAATACATTTGACCCCATTGATTCACAATGTCATTCTTTAAAGAAGCATAGTATGATACTACTGTGATATCTTCTATATTTGAAGGATTCTCACAATTTCCTTTTCCTGAAATAGTAAATCTTGAATGATCAGATATTTTATTATTAATACTTATCTGATCATTAGGAAAAGGTAAATTAGTACCATTTGTTTTTAAGAAGATAGAAGACTCTCGTTGGTAGTTATTAACAGAATGATCATCTCCTACAGATTCAACAATAGGGATGAGGTATCTTGATATATCTAAATTACGTTGTTTTACTCCTGTATTATTTGGAACATAGTCTGCATAGTTATAATCTGCAATAGAATTAAATGAATATGCGTAATTCTGTCTAGTCATTCCATTAAGATATATTTGAATATATGCTTGATAGGATGCAATCAATAATGTAGTATCTGCTCCTGCTACTTTTTCTGAAGCAGTTAATGCCTGTCTTTGTGCTTCTTCTGTTAGAAGTTTATATTTTGCATTATTTCTTACTTGTATAAAATGAGCAAGTCCTTTACCATATATAACATTTTCTAGTTTTAATATATTACCTAAAAATGGTTGACCAAAGGATGTCTCAGGAGAATTAAAAATAAGTCTACCATTATCAAATAAAGGTGGTAAAGAATTAGTTGTATCATCAGTAGTACAAGTTGTATTATTAACAACTGATTCTTGAAAAGTAATAAATATACCACAATGATCACAACCTTCTATACATCCTGGTTTAGTTCCTGGAATTACATTTACTAAAAGAACATCGTTATCAGGAAAACCACGTAACCATGTTGAACTAAGTCCTTCTATACGATCTAACCATTGAACTCTCCAACCACTACAAAAATCAAAACTACCACTACTAGACTGAACTAAATACGTGTCATAGTTGGAATAAGAAATTCTAGATTGTCCAATAGTACTTGTAGGTTTAGTAAGAGAACAGATTGACTGTTGTGTACCTAAAGTAGTATATTTATCTGATGATATAGACTTTCCTGTAATACAACTTGTATAACTTAGTTGAGTAAATCCATCAGGACCTAATGCTGTAATATCAATATCAAAAGATGTACATGACTCAGCAAAAGCATTATTTGTAATATCAAGAAAGGGATCAACTCCTAAATCGTTATATGGATAATTTGGATAGTAATAGTCTTGATTATCTTTTGTATATTTTCCAGCATTTCTTAAAATACCTTTTGCAACAATGGACTTATTAGTACTACGATCACCTCTTAATATTTTATATCCTATTATCTCAACTTTCTGACTATGAGTTAAGTTAGATGATCCGATAAGTCCTAATATTTGCTGAGTATCTACATGTATACCAATTGGAAATACAGCATCGTTACCCATTACTAAATGAGTAGAATCTATAAAAATCTTTGATTCAAAAATAGGACTTACAAGAACATCTGGAAATTTATGATGTCTAATTTTCTGTCCACCAAGATCTCCCCACACATTAGTATTACAAGGATATTCTTCTGTTGACTCCCAATAAGCCATTTCTCCAATTTGATAAGGACCTCTATAATTAATATCTGCTGAATAACCAGGTGAATTACCAGTTACAGAAGCAGTATTATATATTTTCCAATAAGGAGAATAACCTACTCCTCCAGATACATAATCAGGATTACCAATAAAATCAGGATTTGTATTAGGAATATCTGGTATACTTTCACTATTACTTTTAGTTCTTCCAGGAATATGAAAACTATCTGTTTGTTTACCATTTGCTAAAAGAAAAGCAATCTCATATGGATATACTTCATCTCGTAATTGTGAACGAAGATTTGTAGCATTTAATTCATCTGCATAATTTTCTATAGCAGGAATTCTCCAAGTTTCCCATTGAAGATGAATCTGACTTGCAATACCCTGATAGTTAAGTCTATCAAGCATAGAAAGATTACTAAATACTAATATCTCTTGTGTAGCAGTTACATCCTGAGCAGTATCATAAAAAGGAAATTTCTCAAAAATATCCTGAATAGATAATGGTATTGATGTTACATTTTGTCCTGTATAAGTTATTTTTATAGTGGAATTAGTAATATAAAAAGTTCCTACCAATTCTACTGTAGATATAGCATTGATTGTTTTTATAACAGCAATATTGAAATATTGGAATTGTCCTGTAATATCTAAATCACTCACTTGAATTATAATAGATTTATCTACAGGATAATTAAAATTTAATGTAGTGACATGTATATCTGCAATAGGTGTAGGATTTGTAATAGACTGATATGAATTATAAGGATTTCCTAAAGCATCTGAATATTGAATAGCAAATTGATAAGTTCCAGCAAGTAGATTTCCTCCATTTACTACATCAATAACTGATAGTAATGGTGTATTAAATTTTGGTTGAATACTTAATTGATTACAATCAATTTGGTCTGTAAACAAAGGATCACATAGAGTTGATCCAGGTTTTAACGTATTAGGAACATCATCAATATTAAGAAATCTTAGAGGATTTAAACCATCTGTCCAATAAATTTCTGTAGCACAAGTATTAACTTTGTGTGCCACTTTAAGTATAGGATGATTAATATCAAAATTTAAACAAGGAGCATTGACTAATGTATGATATATACAATCGTTATTATCCAGATGTCCAATTTCACTCTCACCAGTATCAGGATTAGTTAGAAAGAATATATGTTTATTCTTTTCACTAATGAATTGTGTACCTATAAGAACAAGTCCACTAGGAAATGTAAGACATAACTCATTACCTTCTTCATTTTGGTACGAAAAACTATTAGCATCATAGTTTTCCATAGCTGCATTTAATGCGTAGGTCAATACCCCAGGTTGCAACTGGTTAATTGAACTATCCATATTTAAACCTGCTCTTGCAGTATTCTGATGGATTTTAATATTTGATGGTTCGTTATCCATTTAATTCATTTATTATATCAGTTCGTCTTTTAGTACTAATTGATTTTTCTAATGACCAATTTAAATCTTTAAATCTATGACGTACCATAGGATAATCAACATTTAATTTTGCACAATAATCTTTTAAACACATAGATTGATCATCTAATGATACTATTATATTAGTTTTTCTATTACGAGCTTGTTGTGCATAATTGGCTATTCTACAATTTTTTGGCTCATAATTTCCATCGTTATCTATTCTATCTATCTGAAGTCCCAATTTCCAATTATTACATTGAGCCCAATTATAGAAAGATATAAATTCAGTTCTCCATTCTTCACAAACTATAATTCCTTTTTCTCCATAAAAATTATAACCTATATTATTCTTACAATAACATCTATTTTTCATATTTTGCCATTGCCCGTATAAAGGATGTTTATTTAAACCATGTATTATATTTGTTTCTTGAATTCTTTGTTTATTATAACATCCACAAGATTTAGTTATTCCTCTTTTTATTACAGAAATTGAAGATTTGAACTTTTTTCCACAATAACATTTAAATATAGCTTCTCTTCTTTTCTTTCCATATTTAGGATCAGTTCTATATCCTGCCTCTTCTAAATATTCTATATTTCCAAACATATGTCCAGTAATATAATTTTCTCTTCTTGTAATTTTATAATTTATCATTAATATTCCTGTTTAATATTACCTTGTTCCTGATCAGCCATGATAATTAATTATTACGTCTTCCTAATCCGTGTCTATTTGTGCGATTAGGAAGTTCATACATATTAAATCTATTCAATGTTTGTTTTATCTGCATTTGCTTTTCATTAACAGTTTTTTTCATTATCTCAGTGTTAGCTAATATAAATGTTTCATCTGAAAGTTGTTTATAGTAAACCATTTTTTGTTGAAGCTGATTAAATGTTTCATCATTTGTTTGATTAGTTAATGTCTCAAACATTTTAAATTTAATAAAAGCTTCAATATATTCTTTAATACGATAGTTATCAGGAATCATTTGATTTTGTACGTCATCATATTCTGTACTATAGAAAATTAAATAGACAGCATTATTTCTAAAATTGACTACAAATTTATTATCTCTAACATCAAATGTTAATGCGTCACTACCATGTGGATTAGTTTCATGAACATGTGATTGTTTCTCCCAATCGTTCATATAATTTACGTCACAATGTTTTCTTGCAGATATATTACCTGGTTTAAGTAATTGTTGTTTTCTAAAAGATCTTGTAGATTGATGATTTGTTTTATAAACAGCCTGTAGAATTTCAGGTAGACATGTACCAGTACAATTTGGATCTTGACACAAAGGATTACCACAAGGTTTTCCTCCTATAGTTAGAGGTGCGATTTGAATAGTTGTAGAAGATGTTTGTGAATAAAATGAATTAGCAGTTTGATGAGTGACATCATCCATCTCTATACATAGCCAAGCTTCTCTTACAGCAACAAAGTTATCTGGAAGTCTTGCCTGAAAATCCTCTATATACAGCATTTCCTCACTAATCACATAACTGGATCGTCCTAATTTTCTAAGACATTTATCTACATAAGTAGGAAATAGTAAATCATCAATCGCACCAGTATCATAATATGACTTAAATTCCTCTTTTATAATAGCGAATATAGATTCTGGACTTATGAAATTATATTTGTAGTAATAGCTCATAACTTACTGTATTTACCTGATTTAATATACTTATATACTTTAGAAACTGCTTCTTCTATAGATAATCCCTTTCTTAATCTTGCTTGTATAGTTTGTTGAGGAATTCCTATTTCATTAGCTAAATCTTGTAGTATATAGTTTTTATTTTTATATACTAAATATACAGAGTCTCGTCTATTTCTATCCTGAGTATATCTAGTAGACCATTTACAATTTTCTTTACAATAATTTCCATTAACATCTAGTCTATCTAAAGAATATTTTTTACTTGGTTTATCTCCCATATCTTCAAAAAAACCATCAAACATTAACCATCTATCACAAACGATAATTCCTCTTCCTCCATAGTTTTTAAAATGTTTATTCTTTGAATTAAAACATCTTTGTTTCATTGATTCCCAAGAACTATATTCAGTAGTTGTTGATTTTGTATTATTAATCTGTTTCATATCTTTGTTTTATATTATTAAAGATACTATATTTAATTAAGAATACCAAAAATATGATTTTTATATTTTATTGTGTTGCCATTCTCTATATATATGTTGATACTTTGGGTCAACTCTCAAGTAATGTGTTATCATTCTTGAAGTAGTTCTACATGGTTTAAAATACCATACCTGAGGAAGTATAAATTGTGCTGTTCGTTTAAACCAGTACCATTTAAAAAAGTATCCTTCAGTTTCGTAATTTAAGTTATATATCCTCTTTCCTTTTGCCATTGTTTTAACCCAGTCAATAGGAAGATTTATTCTCTTTTCTCCATTGACTATCTTCATACAATTTCGTTTCATCTTTAGAATAGAGAATTCACCTAATCCATTAGGAAGTTTTGCTTTCTCACCACTTTCAAGAATGTAATTTCTAAACCATTCACTATATCCGTATATAATATTTTTCCATTCTAAGAAGGATATAGTTATAGTAGGATGAGTTTTACAAAAATCCTTGTAGTTTGTTTTACTTGCACTTCGCCATTCAATCTTCTGCCTCATATCTTACTGTGGTTGTTTAGTTTGTGAACTTTGTTGTGATGCTCCTTGAGAGTCAATACCATCCTGAGAAATATCTGCTTTAATTCTAAAATATGTATTTAATAATTGTTGTGAAGTCATTTGAAGAACTGGTTTATGTAGATATCCAGGAAGAGCAAATTCCTTATCCAATGGATTCTTACACCAATCATCATCCGAAATATTATCTCCACAATCACAACCTGTATACATAACCTCATTTGGTATATCTTCTTCAAAAAATGCCACTAATCGTATTGATTGAATCATAGGATTAGTAACGTAAAGATAATCATTTGAAATCCAAAAATACTCATCCTTTTTTATAAAAGGAAGTTTTAATAAATTTAGATAACGATTTACTGATATCTCTTTAATTTTCTTACCTTTTCCACCCATAGCATTTATAGAATACACACCTTGTATAACATATTGGTAATTTCCTTCAGATATATGAGGAATTTTAAATTCACTTCTGGCTATATTACACTGATCTACATAATCACAACATTCAGAGATAGGAACTTCCTTCATCTTTACACAAGGGATTGTTGTAAATAATGTATCGGTTGCCCATAATTTCCTAAGATTAGTCTCTCGTTTGACTAACATCAATGTACATTGTCTAATCTCCGAGGCTATAACTCTGTCGGTTATGAGCGAATCTGTACTTAACAATTTATGTTCTGACCTGATCGAAGAAACTAAAACTCTGAGTGTTGCCATGATAAACTGTTTGAAATTTTAGTAAATATATATTTTTTAATTTTATAAATTAACTGCATAGATCAATTAATACTATTGTTACATCTGTAGTACTTAAAGAATCTACTAACAAACAAGGTGTAGTGATACTTTCATCCATTGTCAACTCGGCATTAAATAATCCACCTGAACAATATTGTGCTGTAAAATAAACTCCACTAGGAGCTGTTCCTGTTACATTATATGTAGCACAAAGAGGTAATGCAGTTGTAGATGTAGTTGTTGTACTACTACTTATTGTACTTGTAGTTGTAGTAGTTGGTAGATTAGTTGTCGATGAACTAGTAGTTGTAGATGTAGTAGAAGGACAGATTACATCAACACAATTATTCTGTTGACTAGAGTCTAATATAAAAGTATTTGGTACAAAATCACAACTACTAAATCCAGTTACAAGAATTTTATGATTTCCAAATGGTAAATAATACCATTTTCCTATAGTTAATGTTTCGCTATTAATAATCTCTCCATAACCTACTTGTAGACAATCACAATCGTAAGTATCTACAAAATATATGTACGCAGTACAAGAAGGATTAAATATAGTTGTTGAACTAGTAGATGTAGATGAACTAGTTGAAGTTGTAGATGTCGTAGTGGTAGTAGGTATAGATAATACTATATTATTTGTACATACTCCCATAGATATAACTGTTATACTAGTAGTTCCAATAGTAACATTATAATCTGCTCCACCTAGTAATATAACTCTCGATACTCCAGAGGCAAAAGGTGTAACTAAATCTAAATTTGAATATAGATTAAATGGACCAACATTTGCTCCTGCTACGGTTAATTGTATATAGACTGTCATACTGTTATTATTGTTACTGTATTATTATCCATCAACCATTGAATGTCTCCATCAGGTGCACCTGCATTACAGGTCATTAATGCTACTGGAACTGTTAATGTAAATACGTTACCAATAGTATTATCAAACACACTATTATCTTCAACAGTTCCTCCTAGATCAGTACAAGATGGAATATATACTATTGTTAATTGTGGACAACTTCCAAAACACTCAAATCCAATGTGAGTTGATAAATCTAATCTAATTTCTGTTATTACAGAGCATAACTTAAACGCACGATCTCCAGTATATGTAACAAGAGGAAAATTCGCAGTAAGTAATGCAACACAATCTTGAAACGCAAACGTTTCTATTCTATTTGCAATAGGTAGATAAATGTCAGTTAAAGAGTTGCATCCAGAAAATGTAAATTCCGATAACGTTGTTATTGAATCTAATCTAGCTGACGTAATACTTACACAACTATTAAAACAAGAACTTCCAAGTGATGTAACTAATGGAAAGTTAATAGTAGTTAATGATGTACAGTGATAAAAAGCGTAATCAATAATACTAGTAATTGCAGGTAAATTTGCTATTATTAAATTAGTACAATAAAAAAAGGCGTATAATCCAACTGAAGTTACACAGTTGGTAGTATCTTCAATGCCTAATAAATTATCATTTCCTGTATATGAAGGTGCATTTGCAAATAATTCCTCTTTTAAAGTTATTCCACTTCCTCCAATTAAATTAATCTCATTTCCTGTTACTACAACAGAAGTAAAGGGATTACCATTAATAGGTAAATCAAAAAACGTATTCCAATCAGAAATAGAATTTGGATCTCCAACAGGTATATTTCCTATATCATCCCATAGTAATCTTAATCCTGATAACTCTCTATTAGTAGTAGTAGTAGTGGTAGAACTACTAGAAGTAGTAGATGTAGATGTACTAGTTGTAGAAGAAGTAGAAGATGATGTAGTAGAAGTAGAAGGTATAACTGTAGTAGTAGTAGATGTACTAGTAGATTGATTATTACAACAATTAATTAATTGACATAGTAAATTATCTAATTTCTGAATAGCTATAGTAATTGTGTCACATGTATGAATCCCTGAACATGGAAGATTTGGTCCATCATAAGTTATACGAGTAGATTGTATAGGTTTTGCAACACAAAATCCACATTCATCATCGTCATCCTCATCACGTTTTGGACGCATAAATCCACCAAATAGTTTGTATTCTGTCATTCTAATTTATTTTATTTGACTTTACAATATTATCTCTCCACCATAAAGGTTGAAAGTTTGTGTAATGACACAGATTAATTACTTCTTCTTCAGTTTTAGCAATAGATATAGGAACAATGTGATCTATATGATATCCAAATCTACTAAAATCTTTTAATGTAATTCCTTCTGGACATTTTGCTAAAATATAATTTATAAAAAATTCTATAGAACATCCTAATATATCTACAGTTTTACTTTTCTTTACAAATGACTTAACTCCTCGTTTAAAAGATTTAGTAATTAAAGATCTTAATACGTTACTAAATTTAAAGAAAGAATCTTTTTCTAATCTACGTCTTATATAATTAACGTGAATTATATTTGATCTTTCTCTATTTTCTTTTTGCCATAATCTACTAGTCTGATTAAGTTTTTCTTTATTTTGTAATCTATATTCTTTTAATTCTTTCTTATGGTCATCATTCCAATCTAAAGACTTTTGATTTAATCTTTCTTTATTTTCTAGTCTCCAAATTTTATCTTTTTCAGGATTAGGTCTTTTGTATTTAGTTTCTGTAATCATCTGATTTATAGATATTTATGGGATGAACATAATGTAATAACAACCCATTCCAGGTTGAATATTATTATGAGCTGAACTTGATCCTTTAGGTCCTACTGTAGTTGTTACAATTATATTAGTAGTAGTACTAGAAGTTCTTCCTATTGTTGGACTAATAAAACTTCCTGTAGTTAGATAACGAAAATCATTAGCATCAGTAGTATCAGCTTTATAATTTGGATAGACAGTACTAGTTAATGAAGTTGCTCCTGTATCTTCACTACCAACATCTGTATTATATTGAAAATGAAAATGTGAATCATTAGTAACGACAGAAGGTGCAGTATGTATATGTGTAGGCATTTGTGATTCTGATAGTGTTATAGAATTAGTACCAGTTTTTGAAAATAATGTATAAGTAGGATTGAATCCTCCTGGTAATACTGCCGAGTCCATTGATATAAGTCCTGGAGTATTAGTACAACCAACTCCTACTCTTCCTCTTTTATCAGGAGTGCCATTAGCACCGTTACAGAGAAACACATTTAACCATGCTCCATAACCTATTCCATCAGGACCAAATCCATTAAGACCAACAGGATAGTTTGTTAGATCTCCATAGTATTCTACTACTGTAAATGGAACCATCTTAGAAGACATCAATCCTCCTACAGAAACACTATTCAGATAAGCTTGAATTATTGAATTTAATTGAGGACCTATTGTAGCATAGTTTGTATGTAACTCATTTGAAAGAGCAATTAAATTAGTATTAGTCGAACAAAGTTTATTAATTACAGCTTGTATAATAATATGTGTATCATCTGCAGGAAGTAAGTCTGTAGGAAAACAATCTACAGGAAGTGTGTAATCAGTATTTAATGCTATTAACTCATCGTTGATTGCATCTATCTGAGTTTGTAAATCACATGCTGCTCTTATTACGGCAACAAATAAATCTACAATAGTTATATCTCCACATGTAGGAAGATAGTTACTAACTATTGTACATGCTGTAGGTTGACAATAGGTTTCTGGAGGAATATCAATTTTTATTCCTGTACCATCTATT
>Ga0209430_1002097_pt1 | contig 13401 bp, 12 predicted proteins | sample BarGraIncub1133A_FD_184504 | JGI IMG/M metagenome (GOLD analysis project Ga0209430, IMG submission 184504) | Arctic peat soil microbial communities from Barrow, Alaska - Barrow Graham LP Incubations 11-33A (SPAdes) (version 2) | ecosystem: Environmental > Terrestrial > Soil > Wetlands > Peat... | reverse complement strand
TACCACCTCCATCTCCTCCTATTCCTAGAGTCTGACTCAGGCCAAATGGTTATAACAAAGATCACGATCCGCAAATCAATTTGGTGATGGTATTGGGGGAAGGATTCAAGGCTGCCTGTCTATTACCGCAAGTAGCCGGGGAATATGAGTGATGGTAAGACGGTCACCAAGCTGGGATCGTTGTGGTTATTTTGCCTTGCTGTCCAACCACGTCTGTGACCCTAATGAAGCATTGTCCATATACGGAGTCAAAGATTTGATGGAGAAGGCTTTTGGTAATTTGAAAGAACGGTTGAACGGACGGACGACAACTGCCTGAAGAACTTTGGTTAATTCAGCATATAAATCTTGAGCATAGCTTCTGCTTTTTATGTCCTTTCTCTTTTGGGTGGAATTTTTACATCTGGTCTATGCAGATTCCTTGAAATGTTTATTTTTCAGGGCGAGCCTGGTAGAAAATATTTTTCCTGTGTCTCAAAAGCCTACTGTTTACTGCCTTGGGGGGCTACAGCGAAATTAACTCTGTTTTATATTATAATTATGTAGAAAAATAATAATTGTACCAAAAGAATCTCTCCCTAAAGGTGTAAATATGAAAAAAAGAAAAAATGTCTCACTGCATACCGAACAAGAGCGGCAGACAAAAAGAAGAAAGAAGTTTTCAATTACGGATAAAATCCTTTTGTCCATTTCCATTCTGCTTTCAATAGGGGCAATTGCATTCTTTTTGTGGACGCCCGTTGTAAATTATCTGCGAAACCAAAAGACACAGGAATTGGTCAGCGGGATTGAACAGGGGAACGTTACGATGGTTGTGGATAAGAATGCCCTTCCCGTAAATGGAGAGAAATATGTGACACTTGCAACAGCCCCATCAGAAACAATGACCTCATCAGAGACAACAGTAACAGCAAAAATCACACCAACTATGGTGCCTGTTGTTGTGCCCGAGGACGTTGTTCTTACTGCCCTCGGAACGATCAAAATTGATAAGATAGACCTATATATCCCTCTCTGGGATGATGCCGGCATTGTGCCGCTGCGTTATGGTGCAGGAATGCTTAAAAATACTGCCCTTCCGGGTCAAGACGGCAACTGTGTTATTCTCGGGCACAGAATGAAGGCCTACGGCAGTCTGTTTAATAGGTTAAATGAGGTTGCTGCCGGTGACAGTATTGTGATCACTTCACTGGACGGTATAGATTACATCTATGTCGTTGATGATGTGATTCCAAAGCTGGACCCATCGGAACTTGGTAATTACGTCAAAATTGATTCCGGAACAGGAAAACAAATTACCCTTGTTACTTGTACCCCTACGGGTGTAGGATCACATAGAATTATTGTTATTGGACATATTGCTTAGTAAAAGAGGATAAGGCATTGTTTGGCGGCAGAAATACTGGTGACATGAAAGTCGAACTAGGTATAAGTGATAATAGACCACTGTTTCTTTACATTACAGGCGAACAGTTAGGGTGAAACCACCCCGTAGATATAGTTCGTGTACAGCAATATCCTGCTGCGTAATTTCGGCCTTTAACCGTGCAACCAGCGTTCGGATCGACCGCTCCGAAACGTCTAACTCCCGGCCTTAGTTTGATGCGGCTTCTCGGAGTCGTTCAAAGACTCGATGGGCTGTGTGACGTAGCTTTCTCGGTGCTGTCAGATCCGCTGCCAGCCATTCCCGAACGGATTCCTCCTACGTGTCCGTCTTGCTGGTACGTGTCTGTCTTGCGGGCGGTTTCGCATTAAAATTTTTCGTGTCCAAGTATTTTTGACCGTTTTGAAGTTGCTTCCTGTTTCTTTCGCGATTTGCCTCATACTTTTCGCTTCAAATCTACCAAAAACAGGAGTAGAGATCATCGAAGGCCAACTCATGCCGGACCACATACATATACTCGTAAGCATACCCCCGAAAATTAGTATTTCAAGCTTCATGGGATACTTAAAGGGCAAGAGTGCGCTCATGATATTCGAGAAGCATTCAAACCTAAAGTATAAGTTCGGGAACCGACATTTCTGGGCGGACGGGTACTACGTGAGCACGGCTGGACTCAATGAAGCAACCATTCAAAAATACATTCAGGAACAGGAAAAATACGACTTAGCCTTAGATAAACTGAATGTAAAAGAGTACGAGGACCCTTTTAAGGGTAGCAAGTAATACAAGTGTCCCTTTAAGGGACATGCCAAAGCGACAATTGCTGTAGAGGTTTGAACGAAAGTGAAAAGCCAGCGTCTTGAGACGCTGGCAGGTAACAAGTGCTTATAGCCCTGGAGCAAACCACCCGTTTGACGGGTGGTTATGATTTGTGCGGATTTTCTTTTCGGCCGCTTTTTTCCGGTTCTCCGATTACACATCGTTGATCTGACCTTCATAACTCATAGTTGATTCGATTTGAAAAACGAAGAACGAAAATAATAAAAATTGAATAATTGTTGTCACATATTATGGAACCGAGTATGACACACGTCGTGCAGGATAAAAAAAGATAAAAAATGATAAAAAATGTAAATTGCTGATTGACTTTGAAAATTGGCGAGATTATAATCTGCGTATAAATAGTATTTGTTTGTAGGAGGACAAATTTGAAAATACAGAACAAAGAAGAAAACAGATCCACGCCAAACAGCAGGCAGTGGATCTACCAATGATTGGATTATTTAAATTTGACACGAAGACACGGATGCATTTATTTCCCAACCTTGTTTCACAACATTGAAAAAAATGAAATTAAATTCTTCCATAGGATTTGGTGAGGTTACTTCTTAAAGCGGAGTGGTAATTGCGGATTGCGGATAAGTTCCACGTATAAAGCCAAAAGATGTTGATGGAATTATTCAACTTACCTGCCAATACGAAAATGGCATAACAGCGCCCCGTTTACTTGAGAAAATCCTCTTTTGAAAAGATAACATTAGAAGGGAATTCAATGTAATGAACAAAATGAGAGGCCTAACAAAAAATGAATCAATTAATAGCGGTAATGGAAAAGAAAAAATCTCTTTTGGAAGGAAATTATTAAACTCATTAGAGAAAGTTTGGAATCTGCAAGAGAGCGGTATTATTGTTCCAACTATTATATTTGCAATCTTTGTTCAGTTTGTAAACCCGGTATTTTTGTCAGCGCAAAACATTACTAACATATTAAGGCAATCCGGATTCATTTTAATTCCTGCCATTGGAATGACATTGGTTTTGATAGCTGGCGGTCTTGACCTTTCTGTTGGGTCAGTACTTGGATTAGGGAGCTTTGCAGTAGGGTTTTGTATGGTGAAACTCAATCTTCCCATTTGGCTGAGCATAATTGCGGCCATCTTAGCCGGCATAGCAATCGGTTTGATTAACGGCAAAATAATAGTGAAATTTAATATTCCACCAATTATTATGACTCTCGGAATGATGTATATGGCTCGCGGACTTATTTATGTAAGCACAAAGGGTCTTCCCATTTATCCATTACCCAAACAATTTCAAGCAATTGAGCAGAATACAATTTTTGTACTACCGACAATAGTTATCATTTGTCTAATATTGTGTATAGTTTTTCATATTGTCTTGACTAGAACAACTTTCGGTAGATCTGTTTACGCCATTGGTGGAAATCCGGAGGCTGCTAAACTATCAGGAATAAATATCAACAATGTAAAAATTAAGGTATACGCAATAAGTGGAATGATGGCAGCAATTGCCGGAATTATTATGGCTTCGCGCCTTGGATCGGCACAACCAAACACAGGTGAAACATATGAAATGAATGTAATTGCCGCTTGCATCATCGGTGGAACCAGTACATTTGGAGGACGCGGAACAATTCTCGGAACAACAGTCGGTGCCTTACTTATGAGTATGCTTGCAAATAGTATGACGCTAATGAAGGTAGATGTATATTATCAAAAATTGGTAATAGGAGCAGTTCTTGTTATTGCTGTAATAATTGACCAATATAAGCGCAAACTGGCTGAATCCAACGCAAAAGCAAGCAAATAATAACTTTTCAAAAAATGGGAGTGGGGCGACAATATGGCTTCAGAATACATTCTGGAAATGAAACATATCACAAAAAAATTCCAAAGTATAGTTGCTCTTAGCGATATGAGTATTGCTCTGAAAGAGGGCGAAATACTTTCAATCTGCGGAGAAAATGGCGCTGGAAAATCTACACTGATGAAAATATTAGCAGGTGACTATCCTTATGGTTCCTATTCAGGAGAGATTGAAATTTCGGGTCAGCCTGTGAAGCTTACTTCAACTGGCGAAGCTGAAAAGGCTGGTATTGCCATGATATACCAAGAGATTAGCGTTGAACTCGATTTATCGGTTGCAGAAAACATAATGCTGGGTATTATGCCAAAAACGAAATTTGGTTTGATTGACTGGAAGAAAACAAGAGAGACTGCTAAGAGCGTCTTGCATCTGTTGGATTTGGATTTGGATATTGACGCTACGATGCGAAACCTTAGCGCAAGTGTTCAACAGCTGGTCTGCATTGCACGTGCTTTGGTAAGAAAACCAAGGATATTGATACTTGATGAACCAACGTCAGCATTGACAGAAAGCGAAACTGAGTTATTGATTGGAATACTTTACCAACTTCAAAAGACAAAAATATCCTGCATATATATTTCCCATAAACTTGATGAGGTGTTTCGCATTTCCGATCATATTATTGTTATGCGTGATAGCAGATATATCTCAACACATAATAAATCCGAGATTATTCCGGATAAAATAATTGAAGATATGATTGGTCGACGACTTGATTCCATGTATCCATCCATGGAAGGTCGAGTCATTGGCGAAGAAATTTTGCGAGTTGAGGGATTCACCGTTCAGCATCCAAACTCGCCTAAACTTATAGCAGAAAATATCTCGTTTTCAGTAAAAAAAGGTGAAATATTGGGGCTTGCCGGACTCGTTGGTTCCGGACGAAGCGAATTGTTGCGAGCCGTTTTTGGAGCCTTGCCCAAAAAGAAGGGTGAAGTTTACATTAATAATATAAAATGTAATATCGAAAATCCGATGGATGCCATTCAGAATGGACTTGGGTTTCTCACAGAGGATAGAAAAAAAGACGGAATTGTGAAAACCATGGATATTGGTCAAAATATGACTCTATCTATTCTAAAACGAATTTCCAAAGGTTTGTTCATTAACCGTTCCAGCGAACTGAAGAATATAACAAAGTATTTTAACAGTCTGCGAATAAAAGCTCCTAATTATAAAAGCAGCATCTTGAGTCTGAGTGGTGGAAATCAACAGAAAGTTGTACTCGCAAAATCCTTGCTCACAGAAATGAAGGTGCTATTTTTGGACGAACCAACACGCGGCATTGATATTGGAGCAAAAGCGGAAATATACAAAATCATGGAGGAACTTGCCAATAAGGGACTGAGCATAGTAATGATATCCTCAGAATACCCTGAATTGTTGGCAATGTGTGATAGGTTTGTTGTTCTTGGAAATGGAAAAATTGTAGGAGAGATGGACAAACAAGAAGCAAGTGAAACGCTGCTAATAAGAATTGCGTCCGGTGTATAGAACACTTGAAAGACAAAATTAGTCTGATTTTATTGATTCTCCAAGTAGAACATGATAATCGGATATTTAGTGTGTAATGACTAATAAGGTAGAAAAGGTATTTGAGGATTCGCAAAAGACATAATGCGAACCCTTTAATATAGAACAAGGAATCCCCAAAATATAGGAGGAAGAAAGATGAACAAGAGAACGAAAACGGCTTTGAAAAAGTTTTTGGCATTGACGGTTGCACTGGTACTGTCACTCAGCTTAGCAGCATGCTCGGCAAAAACGACAAAAACGACAACAGCAGCATCTGCAGCAAGCGCAACGCCATTGAAAATTACTTTTGTCTTACCACAGGTAGCAAACGAAATCTGGGGCGTTGCGCAGGCAGGCTTTGAAGATGCGTGTAAGGCCTATAATATTGATGCAACGGTTGTTGCGCCGGTAGTACCAAATGACATTAACGAGATGAACTCGTTAATTGAAACAGCTATTGCAGCTGGAACTAATGGTATTGTGACACAAGCTGTTAATCCGGAAGGCCAGGCACCTGCATTTGCAAAGCTTGACGAAAAAGGCATTCCTTATTGCCTGGTTAATTCCGATGCACCCAACTCCAAGCGATTGGGATTCATTGGAACCGGAGCAGATCTCGGCACAATCGCCGGTGAAGCAATTGTAGCCGCAATGGACGGCAAGAAAATTGTGCTTGCAACAGCACTGTTTTCTCCTTCTGCAGACATTGCAATCAAAATTCAAAACGCATACAAGGCAGCTTTTGCTAAAAATGCCGGTGGGTATGAAGAACTGGTTGTTATTGACACAAAATCAGATCAGCTCAATGCAACAAGTGAATACCAAAATGCATTTGCAACATATCCTAACATTAATGTTTGCATTAACGTATGTGGATTTGGAGCTGCTGCAGCTTCAAAGGCAATGAAAGAAGCCGGTCTTGAAGGCAAAGTACTCATTATGGGTATTGACGATATTCAAGAGACTCTAGATGACATCAAAGACGGCTCAATTTTTGCAACTATGACACAGAACTTCTACCGCATGGGCTATGAGCCTGTAAAATGGATCTCTGAATTTGCTAAGGACGGCACGAAACCTGCCAACGTAGTCAATGATTCGGGTACTCTTGTTGTAACCAAAGCGAATATTGATACCTACAAGACAGATATGCGCGATCCTACAAAGTGGTAATTGAACACAGTCTGCAATATAATTAAGAAGCTATGTTGAAAGGCAAAGAGTTGTGCTCTTTGCCTTTCAATAGTAAAGTTAGCCAAATTCATAAGAATTAGAGGGACAGAGAATGAAACACTATTTGGGAGTAGATTTGGGAGGGACAAACATTGCTGTGGGCGTGGTGGATGAAAATTATCGTATCATTGCCAAACACTGCATACCAACCAAATCAGGCAGACCTGTTAATGAAATAGCCGAAGATTTGGCAGCAGCTTCAAAACATGTAATTGACAAGGCCGGTCTTTCCATAAGTGAATTTACTTCTTGGGGAATAGGAATGCCAAGCTGTATCAATCCCAAAACAGGTCTGCTGGTTCATTCGAATAACCTGGGATGGAAAAACATTCCTATACTTGATACGCTCGGGGGACTGTTAGGTCTACCAATAATTATTGAAAATGATGCAAATTGTGCCGCCTTAGGTGAAGCATTAGCCGGTGCAGCACGAGATTATCGCGATGTAATAGTGATTACACTTGGAACTGGGGTCGGTGGCGGCTTGATTGTAAACGGAAAAATATATGCGGGCGCTGATCAAATGGGGGCAGAGTTGGGTCATACAAAAATGGTATATAACGGAGAACTATGCAGCTGTGGTCAGAAGGGTTGCTTTGAAGCATATGCGTCTGCTACTGCGTTGGTTAGACAGACCCAAAAGGCCATGCAGGAGAATCCCCGATCCATCATGAATGAACTTTGCGATGGCGACCTTAATAAAGTTACGGGGAGGACAGCCTTTGATGCGGCTCGAAAAGCAGATAGAACAGCTTTAAAAGTAGTAAATTTGTATACAGAGTATATTGCTTGTGGTCTGTCAACATTAATCACAATTTTTCGGCCGGAAGCAATTATCATTGGAGGAGGTATTTCTAATGAAGGAAGTTATCTTTTCAATATGATTAATTCTAAAGTATTTGAAAACACTTTTAGCGCCTTTGAGGTCGGAGTTCCGCCTGTAATACCAGCGCAGCTTGGAAATGATGCAGGCATCATAGGAGCGGCGATGTTAGAACTTTGTACGGGGATACGGTAAATACAATGATATTTACTTTGAAATACTCAAAAAATCTAATGGCCGAGCAAATATGAGATATAAATTAGCAGACAAAGAAAGATATACTTTCCTGTCATGATATAAAGCTGTAAGATGAATGTTGACAACGATGAATTATATTATTCGGCAGGTTATCGATGAATATTTAGCTAAAATACACTCTTGTGCAAAATTTTCCATGGAGGAACAAAGATGATAGCATCAGAGCGAAGAATGTATATTATGAAGCGCCTTGGCAAAAACGGTATTGTAAATCTTAAAGAGATTGCACTTGAACTCAATATTTCCGAAATAACAGTGCGCCGTGATTTTGAGAAATTAGAACAGGCAGGTAAACTGAAGAGGGTGCAGGGTGGGGCTACCTTAGAGAATGTTCTTGATGACGCCGAAATGACAATGAAAGAAAAGCAGACTCTTAACGCAAAAGCAAAAGAAATTGTTGCAAAACATGTAGTCAATTATGTCAAAGAAGGTGACTGCATTTTTGTCGATGGCGGTACGAGTATGATCCCCGTCATAGACTGCCTGTATAATAAAAATGTAACTATTGTCACTTACAATGATCTTGCAATACGCAGATTGGTTAACCCTGTCGCTACAATCATCGTAATTGGCGGGCGATATCTTCCTCATTATGGCATGAATGTTGGACCAATTGCACAAGAACAACTCAAACAGTTTCACTTTAATATCGGTCTTTTTGGCTGCTCAGGTATCGACTTGTCTCAAGGTTATTCCTATGCTACCGATTTAGAGAGTCTCCTCATGAAAAGGATTGCGCTGGAAAATTGCGATTTTAGTGCACTGCTAATTGATTCAAGTAAAATGAACCAGCGCTCTTTCTTGAAGTTCGTAGAAATAGCAGCATTTGATAAAATCATATGTAATGATACTGGAGAAAACAATAATTTGCCTGACAATTTAGAAATGGTATGAGTTATTTGGAAGAAGCTTCTCTTTTAGTAATAGGACATATCAATGCTCTTTGATCGAGGCGGATGCCATCTTATGGTTGCTTTTGTAGACATAGGTATATTGGAAAACGCAATAAAACAACGGGAACAGTATCCGGATTTGATTGTTAGAGCAAGTGGATTTTCAACAGTATTTGTTGATTTAGCTCCAAACATACAACAAGAAATGCATTGGCGGTGTAAAGTGCGTAAAGATATGCGAAAAATGTAATTTTTTATAAAAGTAGATATATATCTAATAATAAAAAACATTCTGACAGAAAAAACTTAAGAATGAAACGGGCGCAGATTTGGAAATTATCTTGAAGAATTTGGATTATATTTCTTCTATGGATCCCAATAAGGTGATAATTCGAGTACCGGTTTTGCCGGGATTCAATTTTGATAATCATACAATGAAAGAGATATTCAAAATAGCAATTGATAGAAATATTCGAAAATTACATTTACTTCCATACCATACACTAGGTAAAAATAAATACGAACAACTAGGAATAAAATATAATTTCCCTCATGACAAAAGGATACTTCTAAAAAATAAACTGAAGTCATTGCAAAAAATCGGAGAACAGTTTGGATTGAGCGTTCAAATTTGATGGTATTTGAAGCAAATAGACAATTGTAGTAAGAGTTAGCAAAAAACAGATACAAGTAACTCACGATTCTATGTGAGTTCCGAATTCATATATAATTGCGCAGTATGACTAGAGTTTGGTTCTCTCCTTCTCAGTCATTTGTATATTGCGGACCGAAGAAACGTCTGAAACATTGTTGATTCAGACGTTTCTCACGTCATCTGCTATATGTGCTCTGATTACTTTAAAGATTCAAGACGTCTTGAATCATTGAGGACGGATATTAAGAAGAGGTGAGTAAAAATGAAAATAGGAACGATAGGTACAGGGACGGTTGTTGATACTTTTTTGAATGCTGTCCAGGAAATAGAACATGTAGAATGTACGGCCATGTATACCAGAAAAGAGGAAACGGCTTGGGATCTTGCTCGCAAGTTTAAAGTAAAGCAAATTTATACAGACTATAATGCTATGTTGGCAGATATTAACATAGATTTCATTTATATTGCATCACCGAATAGTTTGCATTTTGAATACGCCAAAAAAGCTCTTCATAACGGGAAAAATGTTATCTGTGAAAAGCCTTTTACTTCTACCGTGAAAGAGGCCGAAATACTTATCGATATAGCAATGAGAAAAAATCTGTTTCTTTTCGAGGCAATTACAACCATTCATCTTCCAAACTATTATAAAATTAAAAAGCTTATTAGTTCCATTGGCGATATGAAGTTAGTTCAATTGAATTTCTCACAATATTCCAGCAGGTACGACAAATTGTTGGCTGGAGAAGTGACAAATGCATTTGATCCTGTCTTTTCAGGAGGTGCATTAGTTGATATAAATATATACAATCTCCACTTTGTTACTGGATTATTCGGACAAGCAGAGCATGTCACATACCAGGCAAATATAGCAGAAAATGGAATCGATACATCAGGAATTGTTCTATTGAAGTACAATGGCTTTATATGTGAATGTGTTGGCGCTAAGGATTCATATAGTCCAGGTTTTGTCATTCTTCAAGGTACAGAGGGCTATATTAGACTTCAAGGTTCTTCTCCCCACTGTCTTTCCTTTGAAGTTGTTATAGGTGATTCAGTTGAGACGTATAATGATCAGTTGATTTCCAATAGGATGGTTTATGAAATTATCAATTTTGAAGAAATGTATCATAATAGAAATTATAAAAAATGTTTTGAATTATTGCAACATTCTTTGCGTGTTGTTAAGACAGCAGTAATGGCCAGGGAAGATGCAGGAATAATATTCGACGCGGATTACAAGATTCGAAAATCAGAGGAGATTGATTATGAAACCAAATAAAAAAGCCAGTGAAATGACAACAGCCGAATTGGCTGCCTATATTGATCAATCTGTGTTAAAGCCCGATTTTACTCAACAAGAAATTAGAAAATACATTCAAGAAGGAATTGATTTTGGTTGTAAAACAGTATGTATCAACCCTTCTACTCTAGCTATTGCCAAGGAGCTGACACTTGATACAAAGACAAAAATTTGTGTTGTCTGCGATTTTCCTTTCGGCCAATCAGAGACACAGTCCAAGGTTTTACAGGCCGAATATATGTGCAAACAAGGAGATATTTTTGAACTCGATATCGTCGCCAACTATGGATGGATCAGGAGCGGTATGTGGGAGGCAGTTACATCGGATATCAAAGCAGTTGTGGATGTCTGTCATAAATATGGGACAGCAGTCAAAGTCATTCTAGAAACGGATGCACTTACATTAGATGAAGTAATTAAGGGGACAGAATGCATCATTTCTGCGCAGGCTGATTTTGTTAAGACTTCAACAGGGTTCTTTATAGGAGAGAAAAATGTTGGTGCATCTCTTGAAATTATCAATGTCATTATGGAGACAACAAATGAGCGCTGTAAAATCAAGGGTTCAGGCGGAATCCGTGACCAGAAACATTTTTTTGAATTGATCGACATGGGAATTGATCGAATGGGCGTAGGTTACAAATCAACACCGGTAGTACTGGCCAAGTCATAGAAGTGCATCTGGACTACTCCCGTTCAGATAAGCCAACAGACAATCCTATATCGAATCCTCAACGGAAGATTAAGTGACGAATGTCTGAATGTTAACTGATTTCAGTCCATGGAAAGCGCTAGAAATAAGATTGAGAAATGGAGAATGGCCAATATATGCGTTTTAGATGTCAGAGTTCTTTCAAAGCCTAAATGAAAATAAAAAAGAATGTGCGTAAAAGTATTGTGAAATTACAATTAAGTTTGTTACAAAACCGACTGCTTTAGTGACTACTTTCAAAAAACCGTGACAATTAAGTTTGTTGCAAAATCCATGTCGCTACTGTTTGAGTCGGAAGCGGATAATCTCTTCCATCTGCTCTAAGAATTCTTCTTTCCGGGTCCTAAGATAGCGTTTTCCGTATTCCATATAACGGGACGTCTGATGCATCAGCAATACCACCAATATCTTGACATCACCTTTATACTATTTTTTTGAATGCATTGAGAATTAATCAGCGGTTCCTTAGAAATATTCAACGTTTGTTTCAATCTTAATTGAAATGTTTCAATCTTAATTGTGATTTAATAAGTATACATAAACAAACATGATAGAAGAGCGTTGTTTTGTGTTTGTATAAGCATATAATTATATTTATAAATATGTGCAATAATTACGTGATGTTTGCAAACTGCGAAACGCGTCAAACCGGAGCCACCAGCGCGAATGGCTCTCTTAACGCCGCGCATCGTGGCTCCGCCACACCGGTGTACTCAGTTTGGTCTTGAAAAACTCGAATTTTTGAGCAAACAAAAAGCCCGCATCCCTTACAGGCTGTAGGCTTATCGTTTGGAGCCGATTAACGGATTCGAACCGTTGACCTGCTGATTACAAAAAATAGGAAGGGCTGTTTGGGGTGTTGGGTGGTTTGCTGTATATGGCTGCAAATAGGGCGTTTGCGGGGTTTTAGGTGTGCTATCTTTTGGTGAACGTTTGTTCGTTTGAACATAAATTATGTTCAAATTATGTTCAAGTCAACTGTTTGAAAATAGCATGGAATGCTGCTGCCAACAATCAAGAGATGTAAGCTGTTTTTCCCAAAAGAATATTGGAATTCCAATAATAAAACTAAATCACCTGCTTATGCTATGCAACTGCAAAATCCTGACAAACAGTTACCCTACAATCACCTGGCATTATATTAAATTGTATGGTAGAATCATTTTCAGAGGTTACCCTACAAATCTTTAAAAACTTTTTAGTATGTATGGTAGAATCAGGAAATAGTACTTCATTTCCTTGTTAGAGGAGAGGTGACATTATGTCAATAATTAAAAATGTTCTTATTGAAGAATTAGAGAGAAATCAGGAAATGCAGAAAACATATAAGGGACAAATTGAAGCGCTTCCTAAGGGAAAAATTATTTTGAAAAAGATCAAGAACCGGGAATATTATTATCTGTTGTATCGGGACCATGGAAAGGTTAAGACAGATTATTTGGGACCAGAGGATAAGTTTAACCCAGATGAGATTCAGAAGAATATTGACAAGCGCCGCTATTTTCAAGAAACGCTCAACAAACTGCTGTTGGAAGAAAAAGAAATCAGAAAGGCTATCAGGTAAAGATATGGATCAGAAACAAGAAGAGTTATTCTGGGAAACGCTGAAGATTTTCAATGAAATTGGCTTATCTGCCCATGTCATGCTGATTGGCAGCTGGGCCGAGTATTTCTACAAAGATATGTTCAAAACTGATTTTAGACCGGAAATTCGAACGAGAGATATTGATTTTATGTATCGAAATATCAGCATTCCTGATGAGAAGATTCCTTTGATTGCAGCACTGACCCAAAATGGATATCTTTACACGGAAGATCCCTATTCAGGGGTTGCAAAATTCTACAAAGAGGATTTGCTTGAATTGGAGTTTCTAACTCGTGTGCAAGGCAGTGGAAAAGAGAGTGTGTATCCAATTCGCAGTTTGGATATAAAGTCAGAGGGGCTCCGGGAGATAAAT
>Ga0209430_1002094_pt1 | contig 13420 bp, 12 predicted proteins | sample BarGraIncub1133A_FD_184504 | JGI IMG/M metagenome (GOLD analysis project Ga0209430, IMG submission 184504) | Arctic peat soil microbial communities from Barrow, Alaska - Barrow Graham LP Incubations 11-33A (SPAdes) (version 2) | ecosystem: Environmental > Terrestrial > Soil > Wetlands > Peat... | reverse complement strand
TATTCCTTTACACTGTCAATCATGGTTCCTACTATAAAATCTGGGCATCATTCATCATATGTTATCATCAATGTTAAATACAAAGTAGCAGGTCTGTCTTTTAATCGTTAAATTATCTAACAAACCGGCTACTTCATTAAAAGTTCTTATTTATCGAATTTTGCGATTTTTGAGTTATTTGAATCGAGTTGTTTTTGCTGTGCTGCAAGCACTGCATCATAACCAACGGTTTGGCGTTTTGTCACATAAGTGCTAAGCACTTGGTCAAATGCAGCATCTGATTTAGCTGTTAGTAATGATGGCAAGGTCCTATCCCACAATGAGTAAAGGGAGGACGAATTTTTTGCCTCAGTGCTATTTGCTTCAAAAGGTACAAACTCAAAGGCCCCTGTATAGGTGGTATAAGGTTTGTTCCAATCTCGAATTAGTTTTGTAGAGGCAAGAGTATCATTGAAATAAGCTACGCTTTGTGAACCAGTGCAGAAATATGCCCAACTATTTACACCTGTTACAACAGCAGCATCATCAAGATTCTTCTTAAGCATAGCATCATACTCAGGTGTTCGAACATATTGATCTCCAGTTTTTGTAAAGGTCTTTCCCTCAATTCCTGCCAATTGCAGTTCAGTTGCTGCAGGAGAAATTATATATGACAAAAACTTAATTGCATTTTCGCTATGCTTTCCTGTAGCCGAAAATACTGTTGTAAGCCAACCATTTGGAGTACCTGCACTAAGTGTTGGCTTTGCTCCACTTATATTCATTGGCCCTGGAACTGCGATATATTCTTTGCCAGGGTTACCTGTAGCCCATGTCTGTACCTGTGCAGTATAATCTGTCCATTGATCTAACATGCAAAAATATTTTCCATTTTGTAAATTCGTATTAATCTGATCTGAATTATTTGCAAAGTCATCAGGAGGTATTAATGAATCTTGAGTTGCCTGACGAAACATTTTCATCCAACGGATATACTCTGGATCAGAGCGACGGTCATAAATTTTTCCATCTGAAGTTTGATATGGAATAGCAAGAAAATCTTGTAGTTCTTTATCAAAGGATAAGTTTCCAACATCGCTACCATCTGAACTGAATGGTTTACCACCCATAGGGATAAGTGAACTATTACCAACAGTTGGGAACTTCGCCTTTGCATCTTTCAAAGCTTGTAGGAATCCCGCAGTTGTTGTCATATCTGGCTTGCCGATTGCTTCATAAATATCTTTTCTAACCCAGAAATCGTAATTGGAGAAAATATTTTTGTCATTTTTAACGGCCGCTGGACTGGTTGTATAGCAGTTATACCCATATACATTTCCGTCAGCTTTTGTGTTCCAAATGAGTGTATCCTTATCGGCATATTTATTGAAATCTGGTGCATATTTAGCTGCCAGCTTATTGATAGGAGTCAACATTTTAGCCGAAATCATTTGGTTAAGGTTAGGGTCATTCCAGGATAACGTCATCATATCAGGTAAAGTTCCAGACGCAATCATAGTTGTAAGTTTTTGATTTTCACCACCTGCAGGAGGTACAATAACATTTACTTTGAAGCCTAAATCCTTTTCTATTTTTGCTGTAACCCAATCATTACCCCATTTTGAAGTAAGCCATGAGAGATTCACATACCAATCAACTGGTTTTTCTGCGTTAACTGCTTGAGTTTTGCTTTGGTCAGAACTTATTTTACTCGAGGAGCCACAGCCGACAAACAAAGAACTAACAAGTGTAACCGCGAAGAAAAGCGAAATCATCTTTTTTTGCATTTTAATTCCTCCTAATTTATATTTTATTTTATATTATCTCTGAACTTATTAAAAATAAATTCAGAGTTAACAACGTATAAGATAATCAATTTTTTCATTCAGCATATCCTTATTATCCTTTTACGGAGCCAATGAGAACTCCTTTTACAAAATATTTTTGTAAGAAAGGATAAACAAGCATAATAGGTACAGAAGTAATAATCATTGAGGCATATTTCAGTGAATCAGCCGAAGTTTTTTTAGCCGCAGCCATGGAAGCCGGCATGTGTTGTGTTAATTGCGAAGCAGTAGTTGAATTGATAACCTGGTATAAATAATTTTGCATCGTACGCAACCCTTCGTTATTAGTGATATAAAGAATATAGGTGAAATAATCATTATACTGACCAACTCCATTAAAAAGTGCAATTGTTGCGATTATCGGCATTGAAAGCGGAAGAATAATTTTTACAAAGGTTACAAATTCATTTGCTCCGTCAATCTGGGCAGATTCCTCAATAGATTCGGGCAACCCTCTGAAAAATGCCATAAAAATGAGAGCGTTGTAGAAGGAAAATAAAGCTGGAATAATATAAACCCAAAAGCTGTTTAAAAGATGTAATGATTTAATCAAAAAGTAGGAAGGAATCATGCCAGCCGAAAACACCAATGTGACAATGCCAAGTCCTAAATAAATCTTCCTACCTATAAGATTTTTTTTGGTGAGGCCATAGGATACCATGGCAGTAAAAAACACACTTGTAACGGTGCCCACTATTGTTCTTAAAGCCGTAACTCCAAACGCCATAAAGATAGAACTATCATTAAACATTACTACATAATTATACAATGTAAACTTCCGTGGAAATAACATTAAGCCACCCTTTGATGCGTCTATAGCATCATTAAACGAGTAAACTAGTATATACCACAGAGGATATGCTACTATAAATATAAGCAATATCATAACCATTATATTGATAAGAGAGAAAGCGCTCTCTCCATGAGATTTGCGATTATTAATTAAATGCATATTAATTCTCCTCTCTTAAACTTAGAATATTGAGTTACCTGTCAGCCATCCCGAGGTTGCATTTGCACTTATTAGCAGGATTGCAGCAACTAAAGATTGAAACAAGCCGACAGCTGTAGCATAATCAAACCGATTATACATAAATGATTGTTGATAAACGTAGATGCCAATTACGTTAGAAGCGGAAGCATTAACTGCATTTCTAAGAACAAATATCTGGTCAAAATTCGAACTGAATAATCCGCTGATTGCCAAAATAAGCATAAGTACAATTGTCGGTGCTATAGATGGAAGTGTAATATTCCATATTTGTCTAAATTTTCCTGCACCATCAATTCTTGCAGCTTCAAACATCTCCATGTCAATGGTTGCAATAGCAGCAAGATAAATAATTGAATTCCAGCCAAATTCTTTCCACACCTCTGAAGCAACGGAAATGGGCCAAAAATATTTTGCATTTGCTAGCATGTTAGCAGGACTACTTATCAAATGTAGGTGATACAATGTATTTGTGATAAGTCCTGAATCACTCATCCATATTAATAAAATACCGCCTAAAATAATCCAAGATAGAAAGTGAGGCAAATAGGTAATTGTTTGTACCGCCTTTTTAAATCTTGTTTGTGCAATTTCATTTAGCAATATGGCAAATACAATTGGAATGGGAAATCCAATTAACAGTTTGTAAAAAGAAATTCCAAGAGTATCAGCCATTACATTTGCAAAATCTGGAGATTTGAAAAATTCTATTATATGTGTGAAACCTAACCAGGGAGCCAAAGATAAATTAGTTCCCATGGTAATGTTATAATCTTTAAAGGCAATCTGAGCAAAATAAATGGGGTAAAAATTAAATACCAACATGAAAATCACACCTGGGATAACCATCATTAATAAATAACGCTGTTTATATGCGTTTTGTATTAACCTATTTGTTTTAGATTGAGAACTAATATTCAATTGATTTGCCTTCATTTTACCACCTGCTTTGTCCAGTATATGAGTGGCAATTCTTCGTTTTCCTTAGTGTGTATTCTGGCTCCATCTTCAATACACAACACGCTTTTCGCACCGACCATAAAAATTTCTAAGACATTTCTCATAATCATCATCCTTTAATAAAATTATTAAGCAAATACATTTCATTTTTCGATCAGAAATTAATTTTATAAAATTTATTTAATTAATTAATTAACTTATTTATTTAAATATTACAACGATTACATTTTTATTAATTAAAAGTCTTTACTTTTTATTAAGCTTTTATTATGATATGTTTACATTAATTAAGTAGGTTATTTAATGTAAACATATCATATAGTAACTAGAATGTAAAGAGCCCACTCACTACTATATCTATGCTACTCTAATCTACTAGGAGCTTGTCTAAAGCTGAGTTAGTTGATATCGATGCAGCTCCTACGATTCCGGGTTCTTCACAACTCTGCAATTCACATTCAATATCAAGCAATCTTAATTTAGACATATATTGTTTTACGCTCTCAATTAAGGGTAACCCTAGTCTTTTAGTACTTACTCCACCTATTACAACCATATCCAAATCTAATAATGCATTTAGATTTGCTATACACATACCAAGATAGGATGCTACATAATCAACAAGTAGAATAAAATCCTTTGAATTCTTAAAATCTTCAATTTTGTCTTCGGTTTCAATGGATTTATATATCTCCCACTTTTCTGTTAAAGCTTGAAAATTAATACGACTCTCAAGCCAACCTGCTTTGGATTTATATGTATGGTAATCCTTATCAAAAACCATATATCCTATTTCACCGGCTGAATTTCTAATGCCACGTCTTATTTTACCGTTAAGAATTAAGCCCGCACCCAAACCAGTTCCAAGAGACAGATAAGCAAGATCGCATTTAGGACTCAGCTTCCTTGTAATATATTCACCTATAGCTGCAGCATTTGCATCATTTTCAAGAAATACTGGAAGTCCACTTTTACTACTTAGTTCATCTATAATAACCTTACATTCTCTCCTGGTATATATGCCTACAAGCGGAGCGAATTCTACGATGCAGTTTACAACATCAATAGCACCAGGTATTCCAAGCCCAATTCCCAAAATTTTGTTTTTAGATATTCCCTCGTTATTAATAATATCTTCTATATAATCATATAACTTTTTACTTATTATCTCATCAAAATCTCCAGAAACTCTAATTTGCTTGAAAGCTTTTACATTCCCTATCAAATCCACAATCCCTATTTTTAAGAAGTCTCCTTCAAAATCTACCCCGATTGAATAAGCAGCACTAGGATTAAACTTTAATATTTGTGGTTTACGTCCTATATGCGAGATACCTTCTCCAGCTTCTTTAATAAAATCATTTTGAAGAAGAAAATTTGTTATCTTAAGGACAGTCGGAGAACTTATTCCGGTTTGTCTACTTATTTCTGCCCTAGATATCTCTCCTATTGAAGAAATAAGCTTGTATACAATTTTACGATTCATATCTTTAAGATGAGACGCAACATATTTAGCCATTATAGATCCTCCTTAAGTTGTAATTATATAATTTATGATTTAATTAATCTACTTGCTTAATTAATATTGTAACATAATAGCATCTTAAGTCAATACTTTTAATTCTATCTTCTGGTATCGATATCAAAATTCTAATAGTATCTTTATTAACTCATTCATCAATGTTCATATAATACAAATATTCTATATATATTTTGAATTTCCTTTTAAATAAATAAGTTTCGTCCTCCTAGATTAAAAAGAATAAAATAAAGCATGCTAACCTGACAAAGATCAGCGTGCTCATATATTGCAAACCCTATAATATTATTATTTTACATTTTTATTTTAGTAGTGTAGCTTATTATTTTAATTATATTGATTTTTAGTACTTATCACAGTATCCTACGTAGAGTTATACTGCCTTTATTAATAAGCAGATTGTGATACTGACTTATTTGTATATACTAGCACATTTAATAATAATGCCGACCTTGAAACAATTAATTAAGTAATTATATTTTTACCTCATTATTTATTACTTCCAATGACCTTCTGGAAACACAAATTTTTTATTATCTTTAATAGAAGTCAATATAAAAGTCCTGGTTTTACTTTTATGTCTATACTTGTAGGTATAGACTCTGATCCTATAGCTCCTAATATACCAACCTTTGGATACTTGTTAAAAATAAAAAGAATATTACTTATAAATTCAGTATCAATTATAAGACTATTAGGTCTTAAGTATACCTTATACTTGGCATCACTTATTACATCCTCCACTGTTTTGCATCTTAAGATCTCTACTTCATAATCTTTAGGAATAGTTAAGAGTCTTATGTGGGCCATAGCTGTTTCGATTTCGATTTCTTCTTCACCAATAAATATAAAGCATATTTTTAGATCATTCATAAATTCCCTCCAAATAGAAGTTACAATGGTTCTATATTATATGCTTTATTCAATAAGGGTGTTATAAAATATTACTTTTTTAACTTACCTTTTATTATTAATCTATGAGTTGGAACTCTGATAGGAGTGCACGTTACTAAAGTTATTTCTGCATCTTCCTTTTCTAAATCCTGCAAGGAAATTAGTTTTCGCACAGCCTGCCGAAGCGTTCCTTGCGGACCGAATGGACATCTTGCTCTATTGGGTTGCTATCACTTCTTTTACATATTCAACTTCAAAGTCGTTTATCTCTGCAATATATTCTATAGATAGCCCTTTACCATATTGTTTTAATATTAATTCTTTTCTTTCTTCTTCTTTAGCTTCATTTTTGTAATGTATTTTTCTTATTTCATCTATACTCATTTTAAATACACCTCCATTTGCATTTTTATATTCTTCATATCTCTTTTCTATTTCCGGATTTTGGATTAAAAATAAGTATTCTAGAAAATCTACTAATGCTTTTATCTGATCATTATTTTTGACTTTATCATAATCTAATAATTCTTTCGCAAGCTCTATTTTAGCCTCATATATATCTTCATCTCTTATATTTATTTCTAATAAACTTTTTGCCATTTTAAAAACTAGTTTCAACGGATTATCTTCACTTATTTTTTCAAGCTCTATTTTTTCTACATCAATAGTCTTAAAATTATATGTTAGTATATCATTTTGTATCTCTGGTAATTTATATACATAGCTTTTATCTTTTCCACGGTCACCTTTATATGTATATATTGCAGCAGCCACTATTTCTGATTTGTCTTTATATTTATATCTAAACTTATCCCATATTCTATAAAAATATCTAAACATCCTTTCTCCAAAAATTTCTGATCCGCTACTATAACTTTGTACTTCCACATGAATGAATAATATTTTGCTTCCTTTATCTTTTAATAATACCTTTATTATTTTATCAGATATTACTTTTTCACTACTATCTTTATCAAATATATCTTTTTGTATTTCTCGCAATTCATTATCTAATGATTCTGTTTTCAGCTCCCAATCTATCTTATTAAATATCTCTGGAAAAAGCAATTCTACTATTTCAACTTCAAAAGCTTCTAGAATTGATTTCCACGCTGCATCAAAATCATGTTTCTTTGGCATATTTATTCACTTCCTTCTAGTTCTATAATTTACTCATTAATTTTATTATAACATATCATATTTTCTTTTTCACTACTCTTTAGCTGTAAAACATGTCACTAAATGCACCATTAACGAAAAAAACCACCAAAATATATTTCAGCAGTTTACTTAATTAACTTTCGTATTTTATATAATTTCAGTTTTGTTCACAGTTATTCACAACCGCCGGCAGTCTTTTGCCTCGAGCTTGCTGTTTGCTAATGTTTCTCTGAAATAGAGTCCTCATAAAGCCAGTCTGGACAAATATCTTGTTCATGTATCCATTAGATTGTACTATGTGATGCTTTAACTGTATTGAATAATAAAGGGTTTTGTAATTCTTTAAATCTTTTTCTTTCATTAATTAATAGTGTAAAATCAAATATTCTCTTTTCATCATTTGTAAATGGTAGCAATAATTTATAGTTTTCTATATTCTACTTCTCGTGAAATATTAAATCATTCTTATAAAATGTCCTAGTGCAATTTCTTCTTCCCCAATAAAAATAAAGCATATTTTTAGATCATTCATAAATTCCCTCCAAATAGAAGTTACAATGGTTCTATGTTATATGCTTTACTTAATAAGGGTGTTTTAAAATATTACTTTTTTAGCTTACCTTTTATTATTAATCTATGGGTTGCAACTCTGATAGGAGTGCAGGTAACTAAAGTTATTTCTGCATCTGCTGTAGCATCTAATACAGATACCTCCGAAGGCTCTACCACAAGCTTTTTATAAACTATATATGTGAATATACCTTTTTTTGTCTGTACAATTATTGAGTCTCCATTAGTTAATTCATCTAATCTATTAAAATATTCACTGTAGGTATAACTTCTATGTCCAGCAAAAGAGCTGTTTCCCGTTTCCCCAGGCATAGCTGTTCCTTCGAAATGCCCAACTGCATACTTCAAGGTTGCTAAATCTGAGCCCTCACTTATAGCTACCTTCAAATCTATTTTAGGTATAGTCATAATGCCAATAGTCCCGCCTTTAGTATCCTTAGGGGCCGCCTGGTTTGGACTACTATCTACATCTGGAGTGGCTAATTCCCCCCCACCTGCCTGATCTATTATCTCACCTTGTTGAAGCGTCTTCTGGAAGTCATCAATCATTTCCTTTTGTTTCATTTGTGTTGAAACCCTTGCATATATAGCATAGGATATTATGCCCAAACCGATTACTATCAAGATAATGCCTAATGGCTTTAATATTTTTATTTTCATCTTCTCACTCCTTAGGTTCGAAAAATAACTTCTTCCCTATTAAACATATAGGTTGCAAGCATAATAGAAATTACAATATAAGCTAATAGCCAACCAAAAGTAATAGCCATATGATAGTAATTATAAATGCCTGAAATAAACTCCTTTATTAGACAAACTCCATTCGCTATTGGGATACTAAAGTAAAATGCATCAATGTTTTTTGCATCTAACATATAAGTTCCATAAGCTGGTATAATGGCAATTATTATTAGTGGAGAAAGATAGGTTTGTGCCTCTTTAAAGGATCTAGCAAATATACTGATTGCAAGCTCTAAAGCGCCAAAAGCCATAGTAAATAATATTGTAACTATACCAATCATAATAATTGTGGTTCCCCCTATGGAAAACCCTGCACCACCTGTAGTTGAAGAAAACAAACCTCCCTTTTGGGTTATGGCAATATACATACCTATCATAGATGCTATGGTACTAATTAATCCTAAAGTGGTAATTGCCAAAAATTTTCCCCAAAGTAAAGACATTCTTCCTGCTTGTGTGGTTAATAAAGGTTCTAGAGTTCCTCTTTCTTTTTCTCCTGCCCCTAGATCTGTAGCAGCTGGGAGAGGTCCAGATACACTGTAAACAATAAGTAACAAAGGTAGCATGATGGATAACAACATTTTCCCTATACCATTATCTACCTTCTCCACTGTCTTAAGCTTTAATACTGTTGGGGTTAGAAGTGAGGTATCAATGCTTCTTTTTGAAAGCCTGTTTGTTACTATCTCCTTAGAAAAGCTGTCTAAATAACTACTTACTATTCCTTCTGCTGTGCTTGATTGTTGACTGGAATTATCATATTCTAAATTAATACTTGCACTTATTTCCTTAGTTATATTATCATCAAAATTATCTGGTATCTCAATGCTAAGGAAAATCTTACCATCCTTTAAATCCTGATCAGGATTTTTAGAATCTACTATCTTTAGATTTTTCTGTTTCCTTAGATAGCTACCAAAGCTACTATTAGAATTATCTACAAGGGAAATCTTTAGATTATTTTCAACTTTATTATTATTAGTTTGCATACTTTTACCTATTACAAAAAACATTAAAGGAAATATTATAATTGGTATAAGCACACCAATAAGGATAGTTTTCTTATCTCTGAACATATCCTTAAGCTCTTTAAGAAATACAATTAATGTAATATTATTTTTCAATTTTATCACCTACCAGCTTCATAAATATTTCTTCCATGTCAGAACTTTGGTACTTATCTTTTAAATAATCAACTGTTCCTTCTTCCAGTATCTTTCCTTTATGAATTATTACAAGTCTATCACAGATTCTTTCAACTTCCTGCATGCTATGGCTAGAAAATATTATTGAATTATTTTTTTCCTTACACTTTATTATGAAGTCTTGTACAATTCTGGCTGCTGTAACATCCAGTCCTGCTGTAGGCTCATCAAAGAGCATTACTGTTGGGTTGTGAACTATTGATCTTGCTATCGCTACCTTCTGCTTCATTCCTCTTGAAAATTTTCCAACTCTTCTATCTACATACTCTTCCATTTCTAATATTTTTACTAGATAATCTATGCTTGTACTTATTTCCTCTTTAGACATACCATTTAACTCAGCAAAATATCTTATATTTTCTCTTGCGGTAAGCCTGTCATATAATCCTACTTCACCACCAAAAAGTATGCCTATCTTACCTCTTACCTTATAGGCTTCCTTATTAATGTCATAGCCTTCTATTTTTGCGGTACCGCTGCTAGCTCTTAGCATAGTTGCAAGCATTCGAAGAGTTGTGGTTTTACCAGCACCATTTTCTCCAATAAGTCCAAGTATTTCTCCGCTTTCCACTTTAAAGCTTATATTGTCCACTGCTGTTATTTTTTTAAAAACCTTACTTAGTTCTGTAACCTCAATCATTCTTCCACCCCCAAAATAAATAAACATATTTATATTTTAACATTCGAAAGTTAAAATACAAGTTAAATCATGTTGTCCTTGGGCTTCTACTAAAAACATTATCAACTACATTCAGAAACTATGTTAATATTATCTTGAGATGATATAATTGTATAAATAATAAAGGAGGAAATTTTATGAGAATAGGTACTGGTTATGATGTTCATAGATTAGTTTCAGATAGGCTACTCATTCTTGGAGGAGTTAATATACCTTTCCATAAAGGATTACTTGGTCATTCTGACGCGGATGTGCTTCTCCATGCAATAATGGATAGTTTGCTCGGTGCAGCTGCCTTAGGAGATATAGGTAAACATTTTCCAGATTCAGATGATACTTATAAAGGCATTTCCAGCATAAGACTTCTAGAAAAAGTTGGAGAGCTTATTTATTCTAAGGGCTATAGCATAGAAAATATTGATAGTACAATAATAGCAGAAAAACCTAAGTTGGCATCTTATATTGAAGAGATGACTATAAACGTTTCTAAAGCCTTGAATATATCTCCAGGACAAGTAAATGTAAAAGCTACTACTGAAGAGGGCCTGGGATTTACGGGAATAGGTGAGGGAATAGCTGCCCAAAGTGTGGCGTTACTGAAGTAAAAAGGCAAGAAAATGTTATCGGTCTAATCTGAATAATTGGTTTAAGCTGAACAGGGACACACCTCTACTTTTTAAATGGAAAAAAAATATCTATCGTTGAAAAATTATATCGATAAATATTTCCTATTCGTTTTGTAGAGGTGTGTCCCTGAATTATTATAATTCGTATGGAGTCTCTTGATAAACATAATAATTTAACCAATTCTGGAAAAGTAGTGAGGCATGACCTCTCCATTTCACGACTGGTGCTTTAGTTGGGTCATCTCCTGGATAATAATTTTCCGGTACTTTTACATCCATTCCTTTCCCTATATCTCTATCATATTCGCTTTTCAAAGAATCCCAGTCATATTCAGAATGACCTGTTACAAAAATCTGGTGTCCTTTATTTGCTGAGACGATATATACTCCTGCGTCAATTGATTCGCTGAGTATCTCCAGTTCAGAAACATTTATAATATCTTCTTTTTTTAAGCCTGTATGCCTAGAATGTGGCACATAGAATTCATCATCAAAACCTCTTAAAAGATTAGTGTTTTTCTTAACCACTGTATGAGAAAAAACTCCAAATTTCTTTTCGTTTAAAGGATATTTTTTTACTCCATAATGGTAGAATAAGCCTGCTTGTGCTCCCCAACATATATGAAGGGTTGAAGTAACATGTGCTTTGCTCCATTCCATTATCTCACAAAGCTCTTCCCAATAATCCACATCCTCAAATTCCATCTGCTCCACAGGCGCTCCGGTAATAACCATCCCATCAAATTTTCTATCCTTCACAGCTTCAAAGGAGGTGTAAAAAGTAATAAGATGTTCCTCCGAAGTGTTAACTGAATTATGAGTTTTAGTATTTAATAAATCTATTTCTACCTGAATAGCTGAATTAGCAAGTAATCTTAATATTTGTGTTTCAGTTACTATTTTTGTAGGCATCAGATTTAATATAAGTATTTTTAGAGGACGAATATCCTGATGAAAAGCTCTGCTTTCCCCCATTATAAATACATTTTCTTTATCAAGAATTTCAAGTGCTGGAAGATTGTCTGGCACTTTAATTGGCATAATATCACCGCTTTCTTTTTATGACATAATGCTATTATAATAAATTATGAGCAAATGTACAACTTCAAGAAAAGCATGTAATGGCAATCATATGGTCGCCACTACATGCTTTACTCTATATAATCAGCTTTTAAACTATTTTCCAGCTTTTTCTAAGGCTTGCTTTAGATCATTAATTAAGTCTTCTGCATCTTCAATTCCAATAGATAATCTTATTTGATCTGGTGATACTCCAGCTTTTAATTGATTCTCAGGAGATAACTGAGCATGGGTGGTGCTAGCAGGATGGATAACTAAAGACTTAGCATCTCCTACATTTGCAAGAAGGGAAAATATCTCTAACCCCTCAATGAATTTTTTACTTGCTTCAACTCCACCCTTTATGCCAAAGGTAAATATTGAACCAGTACCCTTTGGAAAATACTTATCTGCAAGTGCTTTATATTTATTGCCCTCAAGACTTGGGTAGCTTATCCAAGTTACACTTGGCTGGGTTTTTAAGAAGTCTATAACTTTAATCGTGTTCTCTACATGCTTTTGAACTCTTAAGGATAAGGTTTCAAGCCCAAGTATTAGTAAAAAAGAATTAAAGGGACTTATGGTAGCTCCAGTATCTCGAAGTAGTTGTACCCTTGCCTTTAATATGTATGCAAGTGGACCGAAGGCATCTGTATATTTTATACCATCATAACTTGGATCAGGTTCAGTTAGACCAGGGAATTTGCCGCTTTCCTTCCAATCAAACTTTCCAGAATCAACGATAACACCACCTATAGCTACTCCATGTCCTCCTATAAACTTTGTTGCAGAGTGTACTACAATATCTGCTCCATATTCAATAGGTCTTATTAAGTAAGGAGTTCCAAAGGTATTGTCAACAATAAGAGGAATTTTATTTTCATGGGCTATTTTTGCTACAGCTTCAATATCTATGAGATTTATACCAGGATTTCCTATGGATTCAATATATAATGCCTTTGTTTTGTCAGTTATAGCTTTTCTGAAATTTTCAGGATCGTCTGGATCAACAAAGATAGTTTTAATTCCAAACTTAGGAAGGGTCAAGTTAAACAAATTATAAGTACCACCGTATAAAGTGCTTGCTGATACTATCTCATCACCATAGCCTGCTATATTTTCTATAGCATAGGTTATAGCAGCTGCTCCAGATGCTGTAGCTAAGGCT